>ENA-OUOG01000033-OUOG01000033.1-marine-metagenome-genome-assembly--contig:-NODE-33-length-152944-cov-4.549936_pt1 | contig 152944 bp, 142 predicted proteins | sample MGYA00248635_ERZ508505 | MGnify/ENA primary metagenome ERZ508505 (study PRJEB26176, sample SAMN06267871) | marine metagenome | isolation source: Saanich Inlet, British Columbia, Canada | place: Pacific... | reverse complement strand
CTACGTCGAAATCATTGTCTTTACTCGCTTCTTCACTAATGGTTTTGCTAGCAGCAGCAACGGCTTGAGCGCGTTCGTCTTCGCTCATGCTGTCTGTTACATTCGCCAAAACTTGCTTGGTAACATCATCAATACGCACCAAAAACGATACTTCGAAATCGGCGATGTGCATCTCTTGGTCTTTGGAGAATGCCCAGAATCCATCAGTCAAATAATCGTGCTCAGGAGCTGAAAACGACTGAATTGCACCATAAGCACAGTGGTGATTCGTTAAAACCAATCCTTCACTAGAAATCACTTCACCAGTGCAAAACCCACCAAAATGAACGACCGCATCTTTCAATGATCCTTGATTGATACTGTAAATATCCTCGGCACTAATCGACATTCCCAGATCTTTCATTTCGGACTCATTGAGGTCAGCTAAAAGCATGGGGATCCACATGCCCTCTTTCGCCGTTGCACTGTGCAACCAAACAAAGCATGAAATAAAACAGATCAATATATTTTTCATCGCGTATTTTTTTGAAGTAGGAAGATAAGAAATGATGCTTTCACCAGAAGAAGAAATTGATACCTTTCACTACATTAATTCAAAATCGAAGCATACCATGTTCCGCGCTTTTAGTGTATTTAGGAAAAGGCTATTTGTCAAAAACCGATTTACGTCGTACTAACTATATGCAATTGGGGAAATTGTGTTGGTTGTGATCGGAATTCTTATCGCGCTTCAAATCAATAATTTAAACGGTCAAAAAAAAGAAAGAGCAAAGGAAACCTTGTACTTGCGTAGTTTGAAAGATGAGCTACAAGACATCAATCGCGTTGCGACACAACGGCTGAATTACGAACTCACCATGCAGTCGACCTGCGAAAAGGCTCTATTCATGATTAATAGTGACTCCATTAACCTCGACAGTCTTTCGGCTATATTGAATAGCATTTCAACCCGAACTAGTTTTGTTTCGTACAATCCAATTTTTGAAGAGATGAAATTTTCAGGAAACCTCGCTCTTCTTCAAAACAACGACTTTAAAAATGCACTCACTGAATTTTATGAGGGCATGGATTACATCGCATATGTGGTCGGTGCCAACAACGAGAGATTTATGGACGGACTCATTCTATTCCTTATGCAATATCCATTTTCGGACTATGGAATGCTGGAAAAGCGAAAAATGGGGGTTTCACGGGCTCCTTTTAAAACGATCGCATTTAAAGAAGCTCATGAAGTGCAGAGCAAGTTGCTCTCAAACCCTATCGACAAATTCAAACTACACAATCATCTGGCCAATCGAATCTCTGTAACAGCGGTACACGTGAGCCTGTATCAAGGATTAAAGCATGATACAGATTCTTTGAGCACGCTGATTGACCTCGAGCTTAAAAGTAGATAGCAATTAGTCGAGAATTGAATAAATACTTTATGCATTCTATTTGATAAACGACATGGAAAGGCTAATTTTGAGCAAATCAGGCTAAATGGCCAGTTTTATTAACAGGAAAGAGATTTAAATGAAAAAAGTCCTATTTGTACTATTTGTAGCCCTTTCATGGGCAGGTACCGCGCAAAACATGAACGATTACTTGGAGATGTCGCGTGAGGTACTAAGTGTAGAGAAAAAAGCGGCAATCGCAGAAGTAATGGTACTTACCGAAAAAGAAAGTACCGTGTTCTGGGAAATGTACAACGACTACAACAACGAGTTGTACAAAGTGCACAATGAGCGCATCGCTATCATTCGCGACTTCGCCGAGAACTACGAAATGATGACCGATGAAAAAGCAGATGAGCTTTGGATGGCTTCAATGAAGTATCAAGAAGACTTGCACAGGTTGAAAAAAGCTTGGTATGGCAAGTTTAAGAAAGCTCTTCCGGCAGGGAAAGTGGTTACTTTCTTTCAAGCAGACAGCAAGATTGAAACCCTAGTAAATGCTCAATTAGCACTGGAGATTCCATTATTGGAAACGGAATAAGGAACAATTATTTGTCCTACAACATAAAAAGCCTCGAGTAACTCGGGGCTTTTTTGCTTTCGTAAAACCGTACATTTGCCGCCCCATTCTTGGAAAAACCAATTACCATGTCTCGATTCTTTCACAGTTTCACATTTGATCCAAAGTCCGATATTCTTTCTGGGCTAACCGTTGCCTTAGCTTTAGTTCCCGAAGCCGTTGCATTCGCCTTTGTAGCAGGTGTTGATCCGTTGGTCGGACTCTACGGCGCGTTCATGATGGGGCTTATCACCTCCCTATTCGGCGGTAGACCGGGTATGATTTCAGGTGCGACCGGAGCTATGGCGATTGTAATGGTACACCTCATTCAAAAGGGAAATGAAATTGGCCTCACGCTTGATGCACCCGTTCAAAATCTCGGTCTTCAATGGCTGTTCATCACCTTACTCATTGTCGGTTTAATTCAAATGTCCGCAGGTTTCCTTCGCTTAGGGAAATTTGTTCGTCTTATCCCACATCCGGTAATGATGGGATTCGTGAACGGTTTAGCCATCGTCATATTCCTTTCTCAACTTGGAATGTTCCAGGAAACCGTTGATGGAGAACGACAGTGGATTCAGGGTGCTCCTCTATATCTAATGGCGGGCTTAGTTGCGGTAACGATGCTCATCATGTATTTACTTCCAAAACTGACCAAGAAAGTGCCCTCTGCTCTTGTTGGGATCGTGGTCGTTGCTGGAATTGCCATCTTGGGCGGGTTAGATGTCCCTACGGTAGGCTCCTTTATTCGCAATGGCGGTGGGGAAGGCCTCAAGGGCGGCTTACCACAATTTCAGTTTCAGATTTTCTCGTTTTTTGAAACCCTACATGGCCATTGGGGATTGATTCTTTCTACTGCGGTAATTCTCGCCGCGGTCGGATTAATTGAATCGTTAATGACGCTGAACCTTATCGACGATCTCACCGAAACCCGTGGATCCGGCAACAGAGAGTGCGTGGCTCAAGGAGGTGCCAACATGATTAACGGTCTTTTTGGCGGCATGGGCGGATGTGCGATGATTGGACAATCCTTGATCAACGTTAATTCAGGCGGAAGAGGTCGATTATCAGGCCTTGTCGCTTCACTAGCGCTGTTGTCGTTTATTCTCTTCGGTTCTGGGCTAATCGAACAAATACCGATTGCCGCTTTGGTGGGTGTTATGTTCATGGTCGTCATTGGAACTTTTGCTTGGAGCAGCTTTCGAATCCTCAATAAAATTCCTACCGCAGACGCTATTATTCTGATCGCCGTGTCCGCTATTACTGTTTGGCAAGACCTCGCTATTGCCGTAATTAGTGGCGTCATCATGTCGGCTTTAGTATTCGCTTGGCAGAATGCGACAAAAATTAGAGCGCGGAAAAGGATTAAAGAAGACGGCACCAAAGTGTATGAAGTATGGGGCCCATTATTCTTCGGATCCATTCAATCGTTTAATACTAAATTCGATGTGAGCAACGACCCGAGTTCGGTAGAAATTGATTTCATCGAATCGCGTGTTAGCGATCATTCGGGTATAGAAGCCATTTGGAATTTAGTCAATAAATATCGCGAACAAGGCAAGCAAGTGAAATTGACCCACCTGAGTCCGGAATGTAAATTACTCTTGGAAAAAGCGAGCCCCTTATTTGACGAAACGGTCATTGAAACCGCTATTGACGACCCGCGTTATCATGTGGTGACCGATCTTATGGACGCAGACATATAAAATATGATCGACGAAGAATTTAGAAATATCGATTTTGCTAAATCGGAGCTCGCGTCGTCCTACGTGGAGTGTAGCTTCGAATCGTGCTCCTTTGCTCGGGCCGACTTATCCGACATTCTCTTCGAAGACTGCACTTTCATAGACTGTGATTTTTCAAGTACCAAAGTTGTGGGAACTTCTTTTCAAGAAGTCACCTTCGACCGTTGTAAGGTTCAAGGGGTTCTTTTTGAAACGGCGAAACCCTTTCTTTTTTCTTTTCGCGGTTTAAATTCCAATTTCGACCACAGTTCCTTTTATAAGGTCGATATGCAAAACTGCACCTTCGATGGAAGCTCGCTTAAACAAGCTGACTTTTCTGAAAGCAACTGCACTGGCGTGCCTTTCAAGGCTTGCCTTTTGCACGATACACGTTTTGACCGTTCGGCCCTTCAACGGGCCGATTTTACCACTGCCGCTGGATTCACCATTGATCCAAATATCAATGATTTGAAGGGGACCAAGTTTTCAAAAGATAATTTATCTGGCCTCTTGAGCATATATCCGATCAAGATCATTTGAAAACCTTTATTTTAGGCTCAAATTTGAATAAATGGAAGCCGAAGCTGCACTCACCCCACCTCTTTTTTCCAACGATGCTATCGTATTTGGTTTATTAATGGCCTGTTTGGGCCTCGTATTTTACACTTCGAATCTTGAAGGGAAAGGATGGAAAAAGTTTTATGCTGTTTTCCCACCGCTATTAATGTGTTATTTACTTCCTTCTTTGTTGAATTCCTTCAATATCATAAGCACGGACGTAAGTGAGCTTTACACGATGGCGAAAAACTATCTGCTCCCAACTTCTCTTATTCTGATGACCCTTTCCATTGATTTCAAGGGAATTGTAAATCTTGGACCCAAAAGCATTATTATGTTCCTTACTGCAACCGTGGGGATTGTATTAGGTGGTCCTGTTGCGGTTTGGATTATGTCCATGATTTCCCCCGAAGTAGTGGGTGGTGTCGGACCTGATGAAGTATGGCGCGGTTTAGCTACTCTAGCGGGAAGCTGGATTGGCGGCGGTGCAAATCAAGCAGCTATGCTTGAAATCTATGAATACAATCCAGAAAAATATGGCGCCATGGTATTGGTTGATATTATTGTTGCTAATATCTGGATGGCGTTCTTACTCTATGGTGTAGGGAAACAAGTAGCTATTGACAAATGGCTGAAAGCAGACTCATCGGCAATTACCGAGCTTAAGAATAAAGTAGAGGCCTTTGCAAATAGTATTGCGCGCATGCCAACTCTGAAAGACCTCATCGTCATTTTGGCCGTCGGTTTTTTTGCCACCGGTTTTTCGCATTGGGGAAGCGGCGTAATAACGGGTTTCATCGATACAAATGTACCGGCCTTGTCGCAATCCGTTCTAAATTCTGGTTTCTTTTGGCTCGTAGTGTTGGCTACAACCATTGGTCTTGGGCTGTCGTTTACAAAGGCGAGAGAACTAGAAGGGGCTGGAGCTTCAAAATTGGGAAGCGTTTTCATCTACGTGCTCGTCGCTACTATTGGAATGAAGATGAATATTCTCAAAATATTTGATAATCCGGGACTTTTGGCAGTCGGACTCATGTGGATGGTTTTTCACGTTGTGCTTCTTTTTATTGTTGCTAAAATAATTCGTGCGCCTTTCTTCTTTTTAGCGGTAGGTAGCAAAGCGAATATCGGAGGCGCAGCCAGCGCTCCAGTCGTGGCAGCTGCTTTTCACCCTTCCTTAGCTCCTGTTGGAGTTTTGCTCGCCGTTTTAGGATACGCCCTAGGCACCTATGGTGCGCTTATTTGTGCACAATTAATGGAGATGGCATCGCCGTAAGTGAGAAACTACTATCAAATACTAGAACTTGGGGAGGACTGTTCCGCAGAGGATATTAAACAGCAATATCGAAACCTTGCCAAAAAACACCATCCAGATTTAAATAAAAATCCAAAAGCCCACGAGCAGTTCATAGCAGTACAACGCGCCTACAAAACACTTTCCGATCCGAAGAGAAGAACGCATTACGATCACGGTCTAAAGTATGTTCGGACGCGAAAAACGTATGAAAACTCGAGTTTTCAGCGGGCAGCTCGTCCGAATCCAGGAGCGGGTAAAACGGAAGCCGAACGCAATAGGAATTACGAGCAGAATCGACGCCGGGCGCACATGAAAAAAGCTCGAAAAGAAAAAGAAGATGCGCTCTACTTCCATAAATTCAAGAAATACGCACTAGCAATTAGCATAATAAGCTTCCTCCTGTCTATCAGTTTTTTTCTCGATTACGCCCTTTCTCCAGTGGGTCCAACAGAGCAAGTTCAATCCAAAGCCTACCTCTTCACCCAAACACAAGATCCCAACGATCGCGATCATTATCGAATTCGCACAAACCTGAGCGAACATCGAATTCACATGGATCTAGTCGATGACATTAACGCGGGCGATCAAATTGCCATTCAGCAATCTCCCTTCTATAAAATGATCATTGGTATTGATGTATTGCAAAAGAATCAGTTCGTTCGAATAAAAAACACGGCCTTCTCGGCCGGATTCAAATTCTACGGATTATTACTCCTCGTTGCTTTATTGACTTATTACAACAGAAATAAAAATGAATGGGCAGTGAATCTTACCTTGCTCAACCTTTTATTACTCGCGATTGACATGTTGCTCTTGAAAATGGTATTGGCCAACTAGCGTCACAAAAAAAGGCGAATCACTAATTCGTGATTCGCCTTGATCTAAAAATGGTTGAGTCGTATTAATTACCCCCTAAAATAAGAGGTAAGCCGTCTTCCCCGGAACCAACGACCACTACTTTTGCGTTTGGTGATTTAGCCAATTCTAAGGTAGCTTCAATTCCACGTTCACGAAGAATATTTTCCGTTAATGAGCGGTTCAAGATATCATTCCCGTCTGCCTTTCCTTGCGCTTCAATACGAATTCGCTCGGCCTCTTTCTTGGCTCTATCCAGTTTAAACTCATATTCCAATGAAGCCTGCTCTTGTTCGAGTTTGCGTTCAATTGCCTGTTGTAATTTCGGTGGCAACTCTACTTCGCGAATGAGTACGGCATCTAGGTACAAATTCTTGTTTGCAAGTGCTTTCTCTGTACGTTCGAAAATCTCATCTTGAATGGCTTCACGTTTCGTACTGTACAATTCTTCTGGAAGGTACTCGCCAATCACCTCTCGCGTTGCCGAACGGATTTCCGGAATAATAATCGTTTCCAGGTAGCTTTGGCCTACTTCGTCGTGTAAGAACCCAATTCGCTCTGGATCTGGATAGTAACGATAACTAATTTCCGCTTTAATCGTAAGTCCGTTCTTCGATAGAACTTGCATAATGGACTTATCCTCTTGCACTTTGACGTTATAAATAAACATGGTATTCCATGGCGCAATGAAGTGAAATCCTTGTCCAATGGCATGCTCCTTGTCAAGCCCTCCACCGAACTTTCGGAAAAGAACACCCTTTTCTCCCGGGTTAATTGTAACTGTAATGCTCGACCAGAGCAAAATGAAAGCGAACACGCTCGCACCAATTACGATAAAAATACTCCTCAATCTAGGATCCATAATGTATTATTTAAGTGCCTATCGGCACGATTTTGAAAATTAACTGCTCTAAGATAACGGTTTGATCGACGAAAGGATCAATAACCACCGTTTCGTTTACGGAAAAACCACTCAAGCGAAATGAGTCCGAGCAAAATAAAGAACAGAAAGCGCTGCTCAATGAGTTCTTCAAGTACGCTCTGTTCATAAAGCACTGGCTTAACGGTCTCATTTTGTGCTATTTGACTCGCGAGCGCCATCAGGCCGTTAGGCCGAACCATGCTGCCACCTGAGTTCTCGGCCCATTGTTGAAGAAGAGCGTGATCAGCGCGTAAATTTTGAAGCTCCCATTCCAACGCCCGAACCGTGAAGACACCCCGTTGAACGTATGCGGTCCCCCCTTGCTCTGCAAGGGCTTCCCATGTATAACTTCCCTTGGGCAATACTCCGGCATTCAATCGGTATCCATTGCCCGAACGAGAAAAAACAAAGGGAAACTCCTCTTCGTTTTCATTGGATATGGTGATTCGAACCTCCGGATCGGTAACCGACTGAAAAGATGCGTTATACACCTCCGCCTTCATAATGATTTTTTCATTTTCGTTGAAAAGTCGAGCCGACTCCACACGAAAACGTTCTTTTCGACTGTTTGATGCCAAATATTGAGCAGATCGAAGTACCCATTCGTCAAAATGCTCGTGGGATTTATTTAACTGAAAATCTGCCACGCGCCATCGCCAAACTCCTTCACCGCATACCACAGCCCATCGTCTGCCGCTTCGATCACCATAAGCAACGAGCGGAAGTTCGGTAGACATTGAGCCTACTTTTTGCTGAAAGAGTAATTCCGTTCCCGGATTCACCGTGTAAGTACCAAACGGAACGCTTATCGGCGGCACCTGACTGAACCAGGTCAGCGTTCCACGACTCAGTTTGAAGAGGCTAAATCCATCTACGTATCCCGGAGCAACCTCATCTATTTCAGCATCCTGCTGCTCAATGACAATAAGTGGTTGCCAGGGCGCCGAAGGTTTTCCTTTTATTGTAGATCCGGTAAAAACCCAAAGCGGGGTTTCAGATTCGCTCAGGTTTTTCCATAGAGAATTTGATTGTGCGAAATCGGGCTGATACAAAATGACCAAATTATAATCAGAAAGAGAGAACACGTCTCGGCCGATAAACTTTTGCTCAATTTCAAATCGTTCATTTTTTTGAAGGCTCGAGCGCAAAGCCGCTAAATCAGGATGCGGTGCCGAAGTGAGCAATAAAATTTTCTGGCGTGAATCGATGATGTCCACGTAGAATACCCTGCTATTATTTGCTGTGTTTCGTTCTTCTAAATCACCAGACACGGTAAGGGTGAATTTCTGAAGTCCCATAGCATTCGCTTCCAGCTCAAAATCCAGTGTTTCACTGAAACGATCGGTAGTTACCTCAACCACTTCTTCCTTTATCAGGCGGCTTCCTTGGCGAAGCGAAATAGTTATTGCCTGATTTTTGAAGCCATCTGCCTGAACGAGTGTTTGAACTGGAAATCGATTTCCCAAAAAGGCTAATTCATTGTTTCTCACATCGGCAATTCGGCTGTCTCTTTCCTCTGTGGTATCGCCCAGGGCTATCGTAAAGGTTGGAGCATCAAATTGCTGACTCCTATATCGTGGATCGGACCCTCTATTGAAACGTCCATCGGTAGCAATGACAAGGGCTCCTATGTTTTGATGTGTAAATCGATCGCTCCAATCATTGAGCAAGACATCATAATCTGTGTAGGGAGCCCGAAGCGAATCGCTCAGCCCTTCCGCGAGCTCGTCACCAAAAGAAAAAAGGCGAACATCGAAATCTTTGGAGAGCTCATCGGTGAATGCTTGTAAATCGCGCCGATAGGCGCTGTAATCGAAAGTTACATCGCTTTCCGCAATAGACTGTGACACATCTTGCCCGACTAGGATGATCGGTATTTCTTTTTCTATTTCTGTAAAGCGGAGAAAGGGATCGAGTAAGAAGAATGCAAGACCCGAAACGAACAAAGCGCGCAAAGCGGCCATTCCCATTAACCAGGGCGTTGCCAATTCGCCATAGCGGCGATCGCGATAGTAAAGTAAACTGGCATAAATGACACCGAGGGCCAAACATAATAGAATGGCTCCCCAAGGATATCCGAGCGTTAATTGCATATAGGTTGAAACCTTATTCGGACGATATTATTACGTGAGCATTCCACCATCTACATTCATTACCTGGCCGGTAATGTACGTAGAGAGGTCTGAAGCGAGAAAAACACAAGCGTTGGCAATATCGGCGGGCGATCCACCCCTCTTTAACGGAATGGCATTACGCCAACCTTGAACTGTATCCGCGTCTAATTTGGCGGTCATTTCTGTTTCTATAAACCCAGGGGCAACAACGTTGCATCGAATATTACGCGAACCTAATTCAAGTGCTACGGATTTGCTGAAACCAATAATTCCCGCTTTTGAAGCTGCGTAATTGGCTTGACCTGCGTTTCCTTTTACCCCTACTACGGAGCTCATATTGATAATCGAGCCCGATCGAGCTTTAAGCATCGTTCTTTGAACGGCTTTGGTGAGGTTAAAAACCGATTTAAGATTCACCTCAATAACGCGATCCCAATCATCTTCGCTCATCCGCATCAATAGTCCGTCCTTGGTGATGCCGGCATTATTGATCAAAACATCAATCGTGTCAAAATCGGAGAGTATTTGTGCAACAAGCGACTCGGCCTGATCGTATTTCGACGCATCAGATTTATATCCTTTTGCAATAATGCCATAAGCGGAAAGCTCACCGGCCAAAGCCTCACCAGCTTCTACCGAACTCAAGTAAGTAAAGGCGACATTGCAGCCTTGCTTGGCGAATTCGTGCGCAATTCCGTTTCCAATTCCTCGTGAAGCACCCGTTATGAGTGCCGTTTTTCCTTCCAATAATTTCATTCGATCAACTTTAAGGGGCAAATATATTATTTATGTCGGCAATTAGGGACTGGGCGTAACGGGTTCCGCAAACTTTGAGAAGTCGATCACTTCAAAATAGTGGCGGTCGTCTATTCGGTACGACTTAACCCCGAGTCGGGCGAGTAATAGGCCTCCTAAAACGAATCCGCCGGCTACGGTGGCCTCACCTCCAGTAATTATCGGTGAATCGTTGTTTATGAGGCCATTTGTCACTACAATTCCAGCAAATACAAGCCCGCCAAAAGACATGGTTGCTCCATTGCCGATAATTCCCATGTTGTATTTTTTTATCTTTTTAATACTGTCGAGGGGCATGCGGCCTTGATCAAGGTAGATAGACTTAGGTGTGATTTGAACTAAAATACCCGATTTTTTACGTCCTCCTTTCGTAATGACCTTTACTTGATCCCCGGGAATAAATCGACCCGTACGTGCCGATTGCTTTTTCTTTACCAGCAGCAAGGTTGATTGTGCTTCGGACGAAAAAAAGAGTCCAAAAACAAGCGCGATTAAGATTCCCCATCTTTTCATTTAGGAAAGGTACTAAAAGGTGAAATGGATAATACCTACTTTAGGGAATTCAATTTCAAATGGAATCAGAATACTGTATGAAATCTCATTATCGCATATGAATAATACTCATTTGTGCCGGTGAAGGGATCTTCCTATTACCATTTGCTCTGCCTCGGATTTTTCGCCCCACGGTATTGGAGGTTTATAATTTGAACAACCTTGAATTGGGCTCTTGTTTCTCTGTTTATGGATTAGTAGCTATGGTTTCTTATATACTGGGAGGCTTTTTAGCCGATCGATACGAAGCGCGAAAGTTGTTATCCATTGCCCTCTGGACGACCAGTTTAGGCGGGTTTTACGCCGTGAGCATCCCGAGCTATGGTGAATTATTGGCACTGTACGGATATTGGGGTTTCACGACTATATTATTATTCTGGGCTTCGCTTATTCGCGCAACGCGCGAATGGGGCAGGCTTTCAGATCAGGGGAAAGCCTTCGGCCTGTTAGAAGGTGGTCGCGGGCTAGCCGCGGCTGTTATTGGTGTTTTATCGCTTGGCTTTTTCGCGTGGTTTATGCAAGATTCAACAACCTTTGAACCGGTACACAGGCGTGAGAGTTTTCAAATCATTCTAATGCTCACTTCGGTAATTATATTCAGCATTGGACTTTGGACTTGGTATGGCTTACCGGAAGGTAAAATTGATCCCGAGCATAAAAAAAGGATGGTAGGAATCAGCGAAGTCGCGGTGGTACTGCGTCTTCCTACAGTCTGGCTTCAGGCACTGATGATCGTTTGCGCCTATGTAGGTTATAAAATAACGGATGATTACTCCCTTTTCGCCAATCAAGTGCTTGAAATGGATCAAGTAAGTTCGGCTGGCATTAGTGCCGCGGCAATGTGGCTTAGGCCCATTTTTGCTATAGGTGCTGGTTTTTTAGCGGATAAATGGAATAGTGATCGAGTGGTAAGCATTTGTTTTGCCGGAATGGCCCTGTCGGGCGGATTAATATTCTTCGGAGTATATCAACACGGCGCCATCATGACCTTTACCCTACTCACTACTGCGCTTCTCGGAATTTACGGGCTTCGCGGAGTGTATTTCGCATTGTTTAATCAAGCAGCTGTTCCATTCGCGCTAACGGGCACCGCTGTCGGATTTATTTCGTTTGTAGGCTACACGCCATATGTATTCATGAGCCCTTTATGGGTTATCTGCTCGACTCCTACCCCGGTGCTCGCGGACACGAATTCGTTTTTGGAGTCATGGCGCTTTTTGGAGTGCTCGGCTGGATTTTAAGCTTGCTTTTTAGAAGGGTTTCAAAAAGAATTATTGATGATCCAAATCGTCTTTTGGTGACCGCATAAAATAGAAAAGCTCGAATCTTCGGATATACGTAAGCACGGCCGCCAAACCGCCTAATACGATATTGGGCCCCACCATCTCAGGCTCTAAGTTGGTGAAATGAACCCCCATTGCACAAATCATTAATGCGGTAATTCCGATCCCCGCGTATGCGCGCAATCCTTTAACAAGCACGCCAATCGCGCCAATCACTTCGAGTCCACCTACAAAGAACATAAGCCAATAGGGCAATTCCCAGCTGATGAAGTTTTGGTCGTGCACGTCGCGCATAATTTCACCATCAATTTCGATGGGAATAATCTTGGTGATCCCTACGAACATAAAGGCTCCAAAAAGGAGTACGGCGATTAACCACCCGAGGACGTTGAGTATTTTTTCTTTCATAGCATTTTTATTTGAAACCAAATTAGAAGACTACTCATCCAATTGAAATGACAAATGTTAGTTTTTACTTTAGGCTTACATTAAATAATTATGCCGCCTCAACTGAATCCAAAAAGAAACGCCCTCCGGTCAGTACCGAAGGGCGTCTATATTTTAGGCTCAACCAGAGCCTTAGAAAACGACGTATTTAAATGACTTCAGCCATTTTCTTTCCAATAGAAGCCGGAGAATCAACAACGTGAATTCCACAAGAACGCATGATGGCTTTTTTCGCCTGTGCAGTATCTTCTGCTCCACCCACAATGGCTCCTGCATGCCCCATCGTTCTTCCCGCTGGCGCTGTTTCACCGGCTATGAATCCTACTACTGGCTTCGAGCCATTTTCTTTAATCCATTCAGCCGCTAGTGCTTCAAGGTTCCCCCCGATTTCACCGATCATAACAATACCGTCAGTGTCTGCGTCATTCATCAAAAGTTCAACGGCTTCTTTCGTAGTTGTTCCAATAATTGGATCCCCACCTATACCGATAGCAGTGCTCACTCCCAATCCAGCTTTCACTATTTGATCCGCCGCTTCGTAGGTTAGTGTACCTGACTTAGAAACGATACCGATACGTCCTTGCTTGAAAACAAACCCGGGCATAATACCCACTTTGGCTTGTCCTGCAGAAATGACTCCTGGGCAATTTGGCCCGATCAAGCGACTTCCTTTTGTAGCGAGATATTGCTTCACTTTAGACATATCCTGAACGGGAATTCCTTCAGTGATGGTCACAATAACTTTAATTCCCGCGTCTGCCGCTTCCATGATGGCATCGGCCGCAAAAGCTGGCGGAACAAAAATGATGGAAACATCGGCTCCCGTTTCACTTACGGCATCACTCACTGTATTGAATACTGGGCGATCTAAGTGGATTTGCCCTCCTTTACCCGGAGTAACACCACCAACCACATTGGTTCCAAACTCAATCATTTGGCTCGCATGGAAAGTACCTTCGCTACCCGTAAATCCTTGAACTATAATTTTTGAATCGCTATTGACCAATACGCTCATAATATGCAGTTTGATTTTTTTTGCTCTGTTGAACGAGGCAAAAATAGGTCAATGCAGGGGCATAAAAAAGTTTTTCTTTCCTACTTATTGACGTCTTATTGAACTGCGAAATCTTTGTGAAGAAGATCAATCGAACAATGGCGATTTTTAACCTTGATGTACCTTCTTTCAAAATCTCCTTGATACATATGTTTTGTTAGGGCTGTACTTCTCTTCGTAAAACGACAAAATGGGCGGTTCGTTCGATGGTTTTGGTTCGTTTTAATTAAGGATACCTTACTAATCGTTCAAAGCTCCTCCATGGCGAGGAGTTTTTTTTTATTTTTCCGCTAAATTAAAACCAACGCCTATGTGGATGCTACAACGAACCCGATTAACGGCCATTATACTTATTGCCTTTTCCGTACTGATCCTCTGGGCATTGCCTGTGCAAGAGATTAATCCGACCATGGTAGCCTTTGTCGTGTGTTTATTCGCAACGATTATCGTCGCTTTCGCCTCCTCTGAGTTATTTCATCGAATCAACATTGATCAAATGAAATACAAGTATTCTATCAGCGGAGCTTTGGGAATCATTGTGGGGATTATCGTTTATTTCGCGCTTAAAGATTCTAACTTCTTTTCGCTTCATTGGGTGAACGTTTATGGAAAAGACGCCATGTTGATCGTCAATATCGTATGCGCTATTTACATTTTCTTCTACAAAGGACGTACGGAGGAGACCGAGTAATTTGGAACCACTAGAGCCTATTGTTGCCCTTTCATCGGCCCCAGGAATGGGTGCTATTGCCCTTATCCGACTGTCTGGTAAAGACTGTATTGAATTGGTTGACCGCGTTTTCCGGCCCATTGGCCAGAAGGGCTCGTTGACTCAAAAGGACGGCTATACAATGCATTACGGTCGAATAGAACGTGACGGGCATATCGTTGACGAAGTTGTGGCCGGAATATTCAAGGGCCCTCATTCGTACACGGGCGAAGATGTGGTGGAAGTATCCTGTCACGGATCGGTCTATATACAAGGGGCATTAATTGACTTATTTTTAGATGGCGGAGCTCGTTTAGCGGAGCCCGGTGAATTTACACTTCGCGCATTTCGAAACGGCAAAATGGATTTGAGTCAGGCCGAAGCGGTTTCCGATCTTATTGCTTCGGAAAGCGCGGCGGCGCATCAAGTGGCGATGCAGCAAATGCGCGGTGGTTTTTCGAGTGAAATCGCATCGCTCCGTGAGGAGCTCATTCACTTTGCCAGTATGATTGAGTTAGAACTTGATTTTGCCGAAGAAGAAGTGGAATTCGCGAATCGAGACCAATTACAGGAACTCATCAATCGCATTAAAACGGTTTTAAAAAAACTCATTGATTCATTTGCGCTCGGAAATGTCATAAAAAATGGGATCCCTATTGCCATTGCAGGAGCACCCAATGCAGGTAAATCAACTCTATTAAATGCACTTCTCAATGAAGAGCGCGCGATTGTTAGCGAAATCGCGGGTACCACCCGAGACACCATTGAGGACGAAATAAGTATTGAAGGAATCTCTTTTCGCTTCATTGATACGGCAGGCATTCGCGAAACGACTGATACAGTAGAAAGCATCGGAATAAAGCGAACGTTTGAGAAAATGGATTCCGCACGGGCGGTGATTTATTTGTTTGATGCGGCACGAGAACACGACCAGGTGCACGAAGAGCTTAAAACGATTGAAGATCGATTGGGCGATAAAGAACTATTGATTCTGGCCAATAAAGTAGACTTGGCTGACGAAAACCAACTGAAGAAAGAATTCGCGCATTGGCGGAATTTCATACCGATAAGTGCCTTACGGCACGATGGTATCGACGCCCTCAAAAAGCACTTACTAGAGCTCGTTAATACAGGAGCACTGCATTCAGGCGAAACTGTGGTCACGAATCGCCGACATCATCGCGCACTCCTAGATGCTTTGAATAGTTTAATACGCACGGAAGAGACGATGCACAGCGGGCTTAGCGGCGATTTAATGGCTCAAGATATTCGTCAAGCGCTTTTTCACCTCGGCGAAATCACCGGTGAAATCACCACCGATGATTTGCTGGGGAACATTTTCAGTAAGTTCTGTATCGGAAAGTAAAGCCGGTTAAGCCCTCAAAAGTGAATTTCTTGAAAGTATTGTTTTTTTTTTTTAAAGCCTTGTAAATAAAGCGTTTCAGCTCATTAGTTACTTTATGTATTGGAAAGGAACCTAATCAAAATAAACAATCAGAAAACACTATAAATCGCTTTAATTGATCCTTTTTTATTGAAGTAAGAATATTGTTTACCTTAACTTACTATTAATTATTTAGGTACAAATTTAAACCATTATTGTACCCTTAATTGTTGAGGTACAAAAAAACAGGGTTCCCCCTTTTTATTTTGCACTTAAATACACTTAATGAAATTTAATATTATCAAATGAGTGTAAAATTGAAGTACAACGAAATTGCCAATACTGTGATCAGGGATTTTTTTAATTGGAATTTTTTAAAGGAAATTTTTTTTTAGATTTATTTCCAAAGATTTTTTTTTCAAAACGTTATTTACCTATAAAACAACATGAACTAAGAAAAAGTTATGTTTTCAGAAATCTTTAATCAATTCCTTGCAGCTTTTTTTTCGTCCTGCGGTAATTTGAGTGAAGATGTGAATACTTCAAATTTTTTCATTCCGACCCTTGGAAACTACTCTTGGATGGGAACTAAAATGATAGGAAGCCTGGATAAATTAATGGAAGCTAAGATTGTGATCGATGTTCAGCAATATGGGGGTGGAATTATCTTTTTGACTTGGCTCAAAATAAAACCTAATTCTAACATCGAATATAAAGATGAATTGAATAATTCAAAATAATCGAATAAGTCTGGACTCCAAGAAGATGAGGATCCTAATATTGGTATGATAGACACTAAAATATTTATTGTTGAAGATTCAAATACTTAGGGTCTCACTTGACTCTTAAAACAGCGGAATATACTTGATCCAAGTTGAACACAAAGTGACTGTGCTTCAACATCAAGTCGTGTTAAATAAATACTTAAAAAATGGTTTATTTCATATAAAGAAATATTTAAATAAATGTCTAATAATAATTTTTAAAAAAATGAAGAAAATCACATCAATGGTTCTAATTCTAACGATTTTAGTTGGTTTCCAATCATGCAAAAAAGATAATGATTTAAAAAGCTCCAACGGCGGGGCAACATTAACACTTACCATAAATGGTCAGGCACAATCATTTCCAATGAGCGATCCGGACTGGAATATGATTAACGAAGGGGATTGCATTAGTTGGTCAGGCGGTTCAGCTCTAATAGATTACATAGATATCGGCAATTTTAACAATGGCAATTTTACTTTATGGGTTGGCAATGAACCTGTTACAAACATGACTTATAGGTGTGAACAAGATGCTCAAGACTTTTGCAACACACCTAAGATAGATATATACATATCTGGAGACCTCGAGGACCGGTTAAAAGATATCTATAACCAACCAATATTTAGGTTAGAAGCACAAGGAAATACAGATTGTACCGTATCAAATTTATCCTCTAATTCAATTTCTATGAATTGGTCAGGTAGAATAGAAGTCTTGGGTTTTGGCTCAAATGTACTTGGAGTACATGATGCAACCTTTAAAGCAACAAATGCACCTATAGATGATGTTAGATAATCGGGTTAAGATCTAGAATATTATTTTTGATTTTAATCACATTAATGTGTCTTTTTTCGGCAATAAAGAAGATGATGAGAACAAAAATCTTTCTTCAGCCCCATTAGCCGGAAGTCGATTATTAAATGAAGTAAATAACAGAGGTTGTTTGCTAATCTTTTGTTGGTGTTCAAATCGTGCTAAGCCTTCTTAGGTTTGTCTCCTATTTGTTGTATCTCAACTATGTATATTACTGATTTACAAGGTTAATTACTTTTGTATCGGAAAGTAAACAATCAAAGTATTATTACCCTAAATCAAAGTGCATCAACCTGTTAAACAGTTTTTACGGGTTTTAATATTGTCTTGGTTGGCCTAAAAAAGGAGGAAGTAACAGAACAGAATAAAAAAGGCGCCAATGGCGCCTTTTTTATTAGAAATCAAATTCTGTAATTCGTTCACCGCTTCTCCGATCCCAATCGATAAAGGTGATGTGGATCTCGTAAATAGACATCATGGTTGACGGCTCTTCCCATGAACGCTGACCCTTCATTATGTAGTGCTCAGATCCTCTATTGAAGTTTAATTTGATGATCCACCCATCGGCCATTTCCCTTTCGAGCATCGCCTCCGTGTACGGATGATTCAATTCGGCTTCGAACCCTTCGCTCATGCGCTTGTGGTATATTTCGTACACAGCTTCCGCCAAGGCTGGGGTGTCTTGTGACTCAAAACTAGCATTCATACTAAGAGGCTGACCTTCGCGGTTGTACTCTTTCTTAATTTTCACCCAGAACTGCCCTTTCTCATTTTTAACTAATAGGCTATCTGTTTCTTCATAGGCGGCAAAAAGCCGATCAATTGCTTTTGCCTCCTCTCCCATTGAATTGTCTTGAGCACTGGCAGAAAGACCAATTGCAAGGGCCAAAAGTAGTACTAGTTTCTTCATTATGATATTCTTTGTTTGGGTGTTAAAGCTAAAAAAAAGAGTCCATTTAGTCGGACTCTTTTTTTATTATCGTTGAATAACGAACCTAGCGGTTCGATTCGTCCCTTCGCTTTGAATGGTCGCGAGGTACAATCCGGCCGGTAGGCCGGCCACATTAATTTTCTTAGATAGGTCGGCAGCGTCATAGGACTCGTCATAAACTACTTGCCCGTGCAGATTGGTGATAAGCACTCTTCCTTGTGAGGCAAATAACTCAAGGTAAAGCTCATCTTTTGCCGGATTTGGGAATACATTTAATTCATTGGTTCGCACTTCCAATTCCTCTTCTATCCCGATGGTTGGGGACTCAATGAATTGATCGATATACATTTTATACTCCCCTCCTGCCAAAGTGATGTTCGCGTTCACATCGTTGACAACAATCGAATCACCCGTAAAATACTCGTACCAGGTACCCGTATGCTGGAATTGAGGGTTTGTAGTACTTGGAACCACACCAAAATTCCCAATCAAGGCTACATTCGTCGTGGGAGAATTCAAATGAAGCTTCTTCATTGCTCCCGAGAAATTATAACCAAAATCGGTCGTATGCATCACCGGATTTTCAGTTCTCAGCTTGAATAAAGCGGCTACTTTGTTGTACACACTCTTTCTTGCCGGCACATCGTAGTAGTCCCACCGAATGTCTTTCGGACAGGTTCTGCACGGATCATCAATAGACACGTCGTATCCAAGTTCGCCAAACATCCAAATCATTTTTGGCCCAGGGTGAGCCAACGAAAAAATATGAGTCATCGTGGTCCGAGATAAGGCCACTTCTAAATCTTTCACATCTTGAGGGCCGCTTGAGTTTCCAAACGTCAATGCCTTATACATCAATCGCTCCTCGTCGTGCGATTCTGGGAAGGTCACTAAGTGTGGATCGTTAAACCCTCTAAAAGTATAAACGGCTTTATTGAAGTTCGAACTAGAAGCGTATCCCATAGTAGCTTCTTGATATTCATGGGTGGCCTGACCCCACAACATCATGCCGTAATCACTTAATTGACGTTCTTCATTATCATCGGCCCAATGCTCTAGAATGATATACGCCTCCGGGTTCAATGCCCAAACGGTGTCAGCCATTCTTTTGAGGTTTTGAATACGAGTGGCATCAAATCCAACATCGCCTACTTGGGAGAATCCTTTGGTGAAGTCATATCGGACTCCATCGATATTAAACTCTTCAAACCAGTAGGTATTGACGCGATCCATAAAGTCCTTTGTGGCTTGACGCGTATGATTAAAATCGTATCCCCAACAGTACGGTGGATGGGGACAGTCCGTATTAAACCAAGGATTATTCGTGGCAGGTTTATCATTTTGCTCATCCCAGTACATGCGAACCAATGGGCTTTGACCGAATGCGTGATTGAAAACAAAGTCCATAATGACCGCGATCCCACGACCGTGACAGGTATCAATGAATGCTTTATACGCATCTATTGTTCCGTAGTACTTATCCAAAGCCATATGGAAAGAGGGTGCATAACCCCAGCTAATATTCCCTTCGAATTCAGAATTCGGCATTAACTCGATGGCATTGATGCCCAATTTTTGAATATAATCTATAGAATCAATGAGAGATTGGTAGCTGTGGCTGTCCGAAAAATCTCTGATCAATAGCTCGTATATATTTAGTTCTGTTTTGTTTGGTGGAGTAAACTGAGTATTCTGCCAAACGTATTCCGCTTTCCCAGGGAACATAACCGAAACATTTCCGCTGACAATACCCGTTGGATATTCGGGCATGTTTGGATATACATGATCTGGAATATAGGGATCGTCCCACGGGTTTAATATGATTTCACTGTAGGGGTCGGCAATAACTAGATCGCCATTAACTACGTAGTTGAATCGGTATTCATTTCCTGGAACCAATCCGGAAATTTCGGTCCACCATTTTTGCCCCCCCGGGTCCTTTGCAAGGAAGTCAGTGGCCTGTGGCGCCCAGTTATTGAAATCTCCGATAACAAAAATATTGTCCTTATAAGGAGCGTGTAATTGTAAAACAACCGTGGAATCATTGATGTAATTAACTCCGTCTGATAATCCCGCGGGTACAGGAACAATTTGCGTAGGAGGCACCACAATAATACCTACGGTATCTCTTTTAATGGTAGTACCATTATCAGCAACCAACTCAACGGCGTGCAAGCCCGGCGAAAAGAATGTTTGAGTAAAGCTGATTTCCTGAGCATTACTAACCTGAGCAATCTGGGTGCCATTATCGAATAAGGTGAGTAATGCGTCTTCGTTACTAGCTCCGCGAATTTCGAGCGAATCACCGGGATCAAGTACGAAGTTTAACTCAGGAGAAAGAATTCTAGTCTCAAGTCCACCTCCTACCGGATAAACAGGATAGAAAATATCGCCACCATCGTACCCTTTCCCTTCCAAGCTTCCATCGAAATTCCGGAATACGAAAGCCAATTGCTCTACGGTAGTTCCATTGGGGAAGCCGTAATAGGTAGGTATATGATACGAGATTTGATGGGTGTTTGGCCCTGCATACGACATCACTACGTTCGGATCCGCCGTTCCCCAGTTACCTTGAACAAATTGCCACCCACTAGGGCCCGGAGATGTTGTGGTAATAACACCCGTATGCGTATACAAGGGTACGATACCACTTAAGTTTCCTATACCTTGATCGGCATGATATGTAACTGTGATTGTATCGTTTTGAGTTGGAAAAGGCGGATCAATCTCAATTACTTGAGAAAAACCATTTAAAGTAAAAAAGACACTTAATCCAAGGAGTAATTGTTTCATAGTATGTGTACATGTAGAAATACAAATATACGCCTAAGTGTACAACGTACACAATGTCAGCTGTGCGACTTTTATCACTGGGCTATTCCGTCGAGAATCCCGACCTTTGTGCCGAATAAAAAGCGACGTTATTATGCCAACAATAAATATGACTACAGAAGACTTTAAAAACAACGTCTTCGATTATACAACGAATAAAGAATGGGACTTTAAAGGAGACAAACCGGCCGTTATTGATTTCTATGCCGATTGGTGCGGGCCATGTCAAATGATTGCTCCTATTCTCGAAAAATTGAGTGACAAATACGGAGACGACCTTGTCATTTACAAAGTGGATACGGAAAAGGAAATGGAATTATCTCAAGTATTCGGCATACGAAGTATACCGACGATGTTGTTTATTCCGATGGGAAAACAACCCATGTTGCAGCCAGGGGCACTTCCAGAAAACGTATTGGAAGAGGTAATAGAAAAGGAATTACTTTCTTCTGTTAGTCCTGCTTAAGTAGAATTTCGACCTAAAATTAAAGCCGTTTCGATTCACCGAAGCGGCTTTTTTTTTAATTGGTATTTTTACGGTCTCATTTACAATACATCATGGACTACTCCATTGTTATTCCCGTTTACAACACGGTTCATACTTTACCCATTCTTTACGATCGGCTTAAAACCGTTTTTACCTCAGAAGGTAAGACTTGGGAACTGATTTTCGTAAATGACCACAGCCCAAATCCAGAATCGTGGAAACAAATAAAGCTTCTTGCAGATCAATACCCCGAAGTAGTTGGGATTCAGTTAACAAGGAATTTTGGCCAACAAGCTGCTACCCTATGCGGTTTCGAGCATGTACGAGGAGCATACGTAATTACTATGGACGACGATGGGCAGCATCGGCCCGAGGATATTCCGGCATTGATTTCAAAGCAGCAGCACGATATTGTTATTGGATCGTTTGAAGAAAAACAACACGGCCTATCCAAGAAGTTTTTTAGTTGGTTAAAAAGTTATTTCGATACGCTCGTTCTCAAAAAACCAAAGCACATTCGGCTTTCTCCCTTCCGACTTATCCAAAGACCCATTGTAGAGGCAATGCGAACCATTCAGTCGTCTCATCCATTTATTCCGGCGATGATGCTGTATGTAACCCGAGACATTGTCTCGGTGCCTGCCACCCATGAAAAACGACAAGAAGGCAAAACAGGCTATTCATTTCGAATGATGTTTCAGCTTTTCAGCAACCTTATGATCAATAATAGCTCGTTTCTTTTAAAGCAAATTGGAAGAATGGGCATCTCCATATCCATCATTAGTTTTCTGGCCGGGCTCTTCTTTATTCTTAAAAAAATCATTTGGGGAATTGACGCTACAGGCTGGGCATCGCTTATGGTAACCCTCCTGTTTGTGGGCGGACTCATACTTTTTTCTCTCGGAACTATTGGTGAATACCTCATCCGAATCATCAGCGGGGTTGAAGCGAAACCTACTTATATCGTAAAAGATATTGCCCGAAAACAGGGTAATTAAACCTGCTTCAAAAAAACGAGTTTGATACTTGAAGGGTATCTGCGACTCGAGAAGTGGTTTTTAACAATGGGCATATTGCTAATTTGAGTCGTGTTGTCAATATAAAACGCGTCTTGCTCAATCATGTCTGTAAGGATGAACTCTTGCAAGGCTAAGTGAAGGTTTAGGCCGCGAAAATCGGGATGTATACTACTGAGGATTCCTTTAAAAAGTGTTAGGTCCTTGTGCTGTCCCTTTTCGGCATAAATGAAATAACCTTTCACCTCGCCAGACTCCTCCAGCACAGAACATAAAGCCCCTTCTTCCAAAGAGTTTCGAACCCATGCAGTAAACCATTTAGCCGCACTTCCTTCATCGAAGAAAGGCGATTTGTACTTCGAAATGAGCTGATCATCGTGGATTAAAAACGCTTCATTTATTTCCAAAACGGCTTCTAGGTCATCGGGCCGGTAGGCCCTTATACGGGCCGATTCGGGAAGTGTGTATTTGTAATGCGGTAGTTCGGATTTCTTAAAAAAAGTGACGAACTGATAACGTGAATCCCACAAACGGAATCCCATATCTTCAAGTGTTGCAGAGAGAAACAGGTAGCGTGCGTCCAGCTCGAATTCATACACCCCCGATTGTGCATCGGTCAGCGTTTCTTCAAGTTTCTTTTGGAATTCGGGAATGTCGTTGTAATTCCATTTCTGAACGGGTGGAATTACCGAAAATAGAGCGCGATCATAGAAATCGCTTTCCCATTCTTTTTTCTTAATAATCACTTCTTGCGTATCAATTTGGCGGGGATACCTACGTACACACCATTTTCTTCACAATCGGAATTGATAAAGCTCATAGAGCCGATTACGGCGTTGTCGCCAATAGAAATACCGTGATGAAGCACGGCATTTGTGCCAATAAAGACATTAGCTCCAATATGCGCACCTCCGATACTCTGATGCTTCGTGTCCAAATTATTGGTCATTACTCGTGGACAAACATAGGTGTCGTTTCCAATCCGAACCCCGCGTGCAATGATGGAATCGTACCGAAGTGTCACTCGATCTCCGATAACGGCGTTCCCACTGGAACTCACGCGTGAATCGACAATACAGTCGGAACCTATAATAGTCCCGGCACGAAGCTCTACATAGTCTTTCAATTCCGTTCCCGATCCAATTTCAACTCCAGAATGCAAACGACAGTAATTGCCAATTTTAACCCCCGGCCCAATCACTACCCCCGGTTCAATGATATTAAAATGGCCTAATTGAACGTCGTCGGCAATTTTAGCTTCTGGTGAAATGATTGAAGTGCTCATATACTCGGTTTAGAAAAACCAAAAGTACAAACTCAAAATAAGAATTACTTTTACGCCGTATTTCCACTCTATGAAAGATCGCATACCATTTAACAAGCCTTATTTTACGGGTCGCGAAACGAGCCATATCACGCAAGCTGTTGCCAACGGGAAAATTAGTGGCGATGGGGCCTTCACGGCCCGATGTCAACAGTTCTTCGAAGAGCGATATAGCTTCGGAAAGTGCTTGTTGACAACGAGCTGCACGGATGCGCTTGAAATGGCCGCACTACTTATAAACATTGAGCCCGGCGATGAAGTAATTGTTCCCTCTTATACATTTGTGAGCACTGCTAACGCCTTTGCTCTGAGAGGCGCTAAAATCATTTTTGCCGATAGCTGCTCAGATCACCCCAATATTGACGCGGATCGAATTGAAGGTCTGATTACCGATAAAACAAAAGCAATTGTTATCGTTCATTATGCTGGGATGGCCTGTGAGATGGATACAATTATGCAGCTCGTTGAAAAGCATAATCTTTTTCTCGTTGAAGACGCCGCACAGGCTATCGATTCATTCTACAAAGGAAAAGCCCTTGGTTCTTTTGGTCATTTCGCCACGTTCAGCTTTCACGAAACCAAAAATATTATGTCTGGTGAAGGCGGCATGCTCGTTGTAAACGATCCGCAATTCGTCGCTCGAGCAGAAATTATTCGCGAAAAGGGAACCAATCGTTCCGCTTTTTTCAGAGGCGAGGTCGATAAATACAATTGGGTCGACATTGGCTCTTCATTTCTACCCTCAGACATTATTGCCGCGGTGCTTTGGGCACAACTCGAGCAACTCGATGATATTCAATCGCGCCGCAAGTCGCTATGTCAGCAATACCAAGACGCCCTTGCCCCAATTGCAAAAATCGCGGGATTTGAACTACCCATTGTGCCGGAAGGTGCCACAAATAATGCCCATATGTTCTACCTCGTGTTCAAGAGTGAGGCCGATCGCGATCACGCGATTGCTCTATTGAAGGAACAAAAAATTCAATCTGTTTTTCATTACATCTCCCTTCACAATAGTCCCTATTTTAAAGCGAAGTACGAAGGAGATCCGTTGCCGAACAGTGGCCGTTTTACGGCCGGTCTCCTCCGGTTGCCGTTTTTTTACGAACTACCTGAGGATTGTGCCCAAAGAGTAGCTGAGGCTTTAACAACATTAGCTCAATGAAGCTCGCGCTGAATAAGTGGGCTACTCCCCTCCTTATGCTAGGAATCGGCGCGTTGGCTTTTTCCTTGTGGCACCGGTGGCTCGATCACGACGAGGCCATGCTCGGCGAACACTCTTATTGGTTCCTAAAACTGGGCTATTACCGATCGGTTTTACACGAACAATTGCCGAATAACTGGGCGGTTATTCAATACAGCACGCATAAGTTTTTCGTGCTACTAGGCTCTCTTTCAGTAGCTATTTTCGGCTGGTCCATTGAAGCCTTGCGAATAATTCCCTTCATTTTCTCGGTGAACTTATTACTCATTCTGTACAAGTACAGCAAAAAGTACGCTACTATTGATGTAAGCTTAATGAGCCGCTGGGTGCTCATTGTTATGATTTTTCAGGCGATGTTCTTTGCCGCGTTTATTCGCTATCGGCCCGAAACAATGCTTATGACCTTGGGCCTTTTGAATTTCATCCTTCTTGAGCGATATCTTACTGCGGGCAAAATTAAATTCTTGATTGGCGCCGGTGTTCTTGGCGGACTCGCATTATTTACTCATTTGAATGCATCGGCTTATGTGGGTGCTACCGGGTTAATTCTGCTCGCTCAACGCAAAGTAATACCCGCCGCCATTTATGGTGTCGTTGCGGCCCTTTTCGGTGCATTGTACTTGCACAACATGATTGCTCCTGACGAGTTTCAAGCTTTTTTAATTCAGTATCGGGCCAATCCAAATTTGAGCGATGCCGACTGGCATTGGTACAGTCCGATCGTTAAAATGCTCAGTGAGCATCTTCGCTTTTTTCATTCGCCCCGTGAAATTGCGACTTCCCTTCTTGCGATTATTAGTTTGATTGGTTCGTGGCAGTGGATTAAAAAGGAAATGAAGCTTTTACTCTCCTATTTACTTCTCACCATTTTGATTTTAGGAGCATTGAGTCGACAAACCCCTATTTATTACCTGATTTATCTGCCCTATTTAGCTGTGATCATTGCAGCACATTTAAGTCGATTCGAGCGGTTAACTAAATTTTGGAAATACCTCACGGTTACCTGCGTAGTCGCTTTTGTCATCGCAGAAAGCGTGTACAATGTTCAATTAATTCAAAGAAGATCAAACACGGCTGCCCGAACACAAGAAATGGCGGATCAAATCCCTCCCGGATCTAAAGTATTAGCTCCTTTGGGTTTTCTTTTTAATGCCTTGGATCAAGGGTATGAAATCAGAAGTTTCAAAGCGTTTAAATTTCATATTCGGAATTACGATCAATACGAAGATAGCTATGAGGGAATGGTTTCCTTTTTGAATGATTCGAACAATGATTTTATCATTCTAGATCATATTAGAGGAAATCAAGACGCCTTCCGAGATTACCGCGATCCGAGTCTATTGGAAAAAGGCGATCGCGTTGGCCAATATTCGGTAACGAAGGTATTCGATGATTGGACCCTCTTGGCCCGCGTTCATTAAACCTTTTCTTCTTTTTTGCATCTATGGGTTTTTCCTTATTCAATGAATACAATACTCCGCATTTTCCTCAGTGTTCTCGGCCTCACGGCCGGATTTTCAACCGTATCGGCTCAAAACCCGGTACAAGTGACTTTACAGATCGTCGATAGCGATTCTCAGGATCCGCTTCCCGGTGCTAACACGCTCATTTTTAGCGCTTCTTCAGGAGCTGCAGTGGATGGAGAAGCCTCGAACAACGACGGGTACATGTCCTTCCTCCTTCCGGCAGGAGACTACCTGGCCCGTACCTCCTTTTTAGGATATGAAGATGTTCGATCTCCTTTCAAAGCCGACGGAAATTCGGATACGATTCGAATTGCTATGAAAAGTAGTGCTACTCAGCTGAACGAAGTCAGCGTTCGCGAAGAGGCCACGCGGGTAGAGCAATCGGGTGATACCACCGCGTATAACGCAAATGCCTACCAAGTAAATCCGGATGCGAACGCTCAGAATTTATTAGAAAAAATGCCTGGAGTCGTCGTTCGCGATGGCCAGGTGGAAGCTCAAGGAGAGCGCGTTCAACAAGTCCTCGTAGACGGAAAACCTTTTTTCGGCAACGACCCCAACGCCGCACTTAAGAATATCCCCGCGGAGATGATTCAACAAATACAAGTTTTTGATGAGCAAAGCGAGCAATCAAAACAAACAGGATTTGATGACGGAGAAACGACCAAAACACTCAATATTGTAACCAAAGAAGAGTTTCGCAATGGCACCTTCGGAAACGCCTATGGCGGCTACGGTACTGATGATCGTTATCAAGCCGGCGGGGCCGTAAACAAATTTAAAGACGAGCAAAGGATTACGGTACTGGCCCAGTTGAACAACATTAACAATCAGAACTTTAATGAAGAAGATCTGGCGGGAGTCTCCTCGGGCGGTGGCGGTGGCCCGGGTCGTCGCGGAGGCGGAGCCAGTGGGAATCCGAGTGACTTTATTATCCCGCAGCAAGGCGGAATAACAGAAACCAATGCCTTCGGCATCAATTACACAGATGAATGGGGCGAAAAATGGAAAGCGAATTTCAGCTATTTCTATAACGAAGGAACAAACTCTAACAACACTGATTTACGGCGCGTGTATGTACTCCCTGGGGACTCGGGGCAGAGTTACGAAGAACAAAGTATCCAGGAAAGTAAAAACATTAACCACCGTTTTAACAGTCGAGTAGAATACCAACTTAAAGAAGGAACCAGCTTTATGATTCGACCCGCAGTTACGCTCCAGTACAACAATGGAGAAACTGGGACTAGAGCGAAAACCTATGACGACGACAGCAATATCAACGCAACGATAAACGACTTTGCCTCCGAATATCAATCGGCCCTATTCAGAAATGATTTCATTTTCAGGCATCGGTTTGAAAAACGCGGACGATCGATCAGCGTTCGCAGTAACCAGCAATTGCGATCGAGCAATGGTGCTAGTTACCTATTGTCCGATAGTCGCTTCTTTTTGACGGGCTTTGCCGATACGCTGGATCAATTTAACGACCTAGATCAAAGTGAATTTTCTTGGGACGCTAATTTCCGATACACAGAACCACTCTTTGGAAAAATGATGCTCCAGATAAGCGGTGAGCACAGCGAAGAGTACAACAAGAGCGATAAGAAAACATACAACGCCCAAATGCCGGGATCAGACTATACGCTTTTAGATACAACACTGTCTAATCTATTTGATAGTCGTTATACGCAAGATGAGATAGGTTTGGGCATCATGCGCAGAGATATGGGTAGTTTTATACTCGCTCGCCTTACTTATCAATGGTCCAATTTATCGAGCGAACAGTTCTTTCCTGCCGAAGGCAGCATCGATAAAAACTTTAAAGCATTGGTTCCTTTTGTCATGTGGCGTTACAGAAAAAGTAAAACCAATACACTGCGTGTTTATTATCGCGGACGGACCTCCGCACCCGGAATAAGTCAGCTCCAAAATGTTGTGGACAACAGCAATCCATTGCAGCTAAGCGTGGGTAACCCCGATTTAGATCAACAGTATACACACAGCCTATCTGCGCGATATAATTGGTCGAACAAAGAAAAAAATACGGTCACCTACCTCCTGGCGAGCCTCACTGCAAGCGAAGACTACGTGGCAAATAGCACGTACTTCGCTCAATCAGATACTACGCTTTCGAACGGCGTTTTTTTAGCGCGAGGCACTCAACTGAATACTGCCGTAAACTTAAATGATCAGTACACGGCACGACTCCTATACACGTACGGATTGCCCCTTACCTTTTTGCGTTCGAACCTGAATTGGAGCATTGGCGCAAATTGGTCGCAAACTCCTGGTCTGATTGACGAAGAACTAAATTACACTAAAAATACGGCTGCCGAATTTGGATTGACATTGAGCAGTAACATCAGTGATCGTCTCGATTTTACCCTTTCGTCGAGGACCTCGTTTAACGATGTGAAAAGCTCTCTAAATAGTCGGTTAAACGATCAGTATTGGAACCAAAATACCCGAGGTCGCTTGTATTGGAGGTTCTATAAATCTTTGGTCTTCAGAACGGAACTAAGTCACCAATGGTATACGGGTCTCTCTGACGGTTTCGACACCCAATTCTTATTGTGGAACGCCAGTCTAGGTCTTAAATTCATGAAAAACGATCAGGCCGAGCTGCAATTGAGTGTTTATGATTTATTGAGTCAAAATCAAAGCGTAAGCCGAACGGTAAGTGATGCATTTTATGAAGATAGCAACACGGAAGTATTGCAACAGTATTTTATGCTGACCTTCCGCTATCAAATACGCGATTTTAAGACTGCCACTCAATAAAGTAAAAAGTAAGAGGCTTTAGTTTTTTTATATTTAGCGGCAACTAATTGAAATGTATGTTCAAGAAACTACTTACCCTCATAGCCGTCTTCACCACTATCTTATCAATGGCGCAAGGCGTCACGGATAGGCCGGCACTTAAAGTAGATAGTAGTAAAATCTCGATATACCCCTACGTATTTCCAATCATGGGTCAAAAGGTGCAAAATCTCGGGTTTAACCTACCCAAGCCGCATGGCGTGATGCTCAATACTATTTTCGGCCGTCAAAACCTTGAATTGAACAACCTGCAAGTTGGCTTCAACGATTCGCCCGTAATAAACCTAGATTCCATCATTTCGTTTGATCAAGTAGAAGTTCTGGCCACGACGGTCAATATGCGGATTGATACTTGGGTCCTTCCTTTTTTAGATCTGTATGCTATCGGAGGCTACAATTATGCTAATACGAGCATCAAAATCATTGAACCTTTTATCATAGAAACGAATCCGACTACCAACGGTGCTTATTTGGGCTTGGGTGCCACCCTAGCGGGTGGAACCGGGCCTATGTTTTGGTCTTTTGACGGTAATCAAGTTTGGACTTTCTCGGATAAACTCCAAAAACCTGCAACACTCTAACTCTTGGAGCACGCGCCGGGCCTATTTGGCGATTTAAAAATAAGCCGGAGCAAAACTTTGTCCTTTGGACCGGATTCCTCTATTCGAAATTAAACAGTGAAACCGTGGGCATCATAAGTTTTACAGATGTATTCCCGGATGCTGGAAGTGGCGTAGATGATCTTCAAGGGAGACTCGATGAATGGTACGAGGGATTGAAAGATTGGGAACAAGTAGCCTATGAGGGAATTTACAATAGAGTTTCTCAAGGACTTGACGATGTCAGCGATAATATTGACGACGCCACTATTCGATATGAAATGGAGAAGTCGATTGTTCGTCCGGTCAATTTGATTATTGGCGCCCAATGGCAAATAAGTCCGGAATGGCAACTTCGCGGAGAAGCCCAAATTTTTGGTGATCGATACATCGGTCTCTTATCGATCAACTATCGTTTTGGCCTCAAAGGGCACAATTTGTTTTCGAATTAATTACGCTCTAAGCGGTAGTTTACAACAATCATCCACGTGGGGTTTTGTTGAGTGCCTTGATCTCCATAAGACAGGTACTGCTGTTGATATCCACTTTGAATTGACCACGCCGGGTTTAATTGATATTTAGCACCTAGGAATAGCCAATTTTGGTTTATATTAATTTCGAAGGTTTTCAAATCAAGGGGTGCAAAGAATTCATCATAAATCAAAAGCGTCCATTTTTCGTTTAACGCATACTGGGCAGTAAGCCGATATCGAATTCGATTAGTGAAGAGAGTTCCCTCTTTTTCCCATACCCCCTCGTTCTCAACCAAATCATCGATCCAACGGTGCTCCACACGGATTCGATGCAAAAATTGAATAGAACCAATTTTGCCATCCATAATCACTTCCTCCCAGATATTATTTTCCGCAGCATCATCGGGAATGGAAATTTCTCCATAAGGGTAATTGTGGATATACGTATATCCGGCCGAAAATATCAAGTGATCATTCTGAATAAAACTGAGTTGTGGTCGGAAAAGAAATTGCTGAAAAGTAGCCAGTCCGTCAGTAAAGCGAAAATGCACTTCGGAGTGCAAGTAAAAACGTTCATTTAGATCGTATCGTCCATTGTGCAGCGTCCAAACAGAAGGGTTTACATCTTGTGCAAAAACACCAAAACTAAGAGGCAATAAGACCAAGAGAAACCGAGCTTTAAACATATAATTTCAATATTTTTGTCCACCTTAACACCCGCGCAAGGTACGATTAACAAAATATTCATCTGAAAATCAGTCGCTTTTGTCGAAGCGACTATCAATAGGCTTACCTTTGACCCGTTTTAATTTTATTTTTTGTTATGAATATTTTTGTAGGAAATCTTTCTTTCCGCTTAGACGAGTCTGAATTTAGAGAATTGTTTGAAGGATATGGAGAAGTGGCTTCGGCCAAAATCATCATGGATCGTGAAACTGGACGTTCAAGAGGCTTCGGCTTTGTTGAAATGCCAAACGATACCGAAGGTAACGCCGCCATTGAAGGGCTTAATGAAGCAGAAGTGCACGGACGTAACATCCGTGTTAACCAAGCTGAAGAACGTGAGCGTCGTCCACGCCGTCCACGCTTCTAACATTCATCAAACAATCTGATGATATTGAGCCGCTCCATAATATGGAGCGGCTTTTTTTATCTTCGCCACCCTGGCGTTTCGGAATTCTTTAGTCGCTTTAGACACCTTCCTGAATAAACGAGATCGATTATTATTTGCGCTGGTCGCTCTTGCTCAATTGTCGGTTTTATTTGTTGTTCCCCAAATCATCACCTTTGATGGCCCGGCGCATGGCTACAACGCCAGATTAATGGTTGAACTTTGGAATAATCCCGACGGCTTTCTTGCCGGATATTATTCCTTCAATTCACTTTCTCCAAATTGGTCCGGTCATCTTATTTCGGCGGGCTTATCGCGCCTAGTTACCATGGCAATGGCAGAAAAGCTCATTGTGGGTTTCGTTGTTCTGGGGCTCCCCTATTCCTTCCGATACGCACTTAAAGCACTCGGGGCTCCATTGTGGACATCCTATTTTATTTTCCCCTTCGCACATTCCTATTTCCTCTATTGGGGACTATATAATTTTTGCATCGCTCTTGTGCTGCTCTTTTTTCTTTTGGGTTATTGGGTGAAATTTGAACGAAGTAAAAAATTCGATTACGTTCTTCTATGGTTTTTGATTACCGCGCTTTGCGTTACTCACTTATTCGTTTTTTCCGCTTTCTGTTTACTTATTCTACTGTACGAAATTAGTTGGCTACTTACCCGTGACAATCCTTTCAACGGTTCCCAAGCGATCAAACGAAATGCAGGTCATCTACTCGCCCTGTCGGGCGGATTAGCGCTTCTAGGGAATTTCCTACTCTCGGGTAACGAAAGGCCAGAAACGGCAATCTACGTCTATAAAAACGCCTTACAACTCTTGAGCGGCCTTATAAACGTAGTTCCTGCCAAGGCCTTGGATTACGGATTCGAAAATCATTTATGGCGTCCATTGAGTATCCTTTGGGTATATCTGCTTGCAATCGGAGTTCTAAGAGCGATTAAGTCGATACGAGCAGTAGGGGTTGATAATAAAAAAGTCGGTATTTATTTCAGTCTCATGAGCACGCTGACTTTTTTAGTCCTGTACATATCAACACCCTAAAACGACGGTTATTCCCTAGGATTGATAAACGATCGATTTCTAAATATATATTTCCTTTTGAGCTTTATTCTGATCGCCTTCACTCAAATTCCAAAGTGGATTCGAAGTAGCGCTCTTGTACTGACGGTACTTTTTTCTATGACGGCCACTGTTAGGTATGCTCGCATTCAACGGAGTTACAATACCGATCTAAATGCCTTAAACGAAATCCTTCCTTTCATTGAAAATGATAAAACAGTTTATCCCTTTATTCAAAGTGACGAGCGCCTTCATGGGCATTTTTCCAATTTCTTGGGCTACAAAAAACGACTTGTTCTATTAGAAAACTACGAAGCGTACCTTCCCTATTTCCCTTTGAAATGGAATATTGAAATGCCTCAACTGCATATTGCAGGACTCGAAAGCACGGAGCAATGCATCAAAATCCCTCGTTGGAAGAAGGGGCCAAAACAGCCGGTCGATTACGTCGTTATTTTCAATGGTGAGAATCCCAAGTTTTCGGATACGTGCGAAGCGATGTTACAAAAACACGTCAATACAGAATATTCCCTGATAAAGGAAAGTAAAAACGGAATCGCCACCCTTTACAAACGCAATTAAGCCGCATTTCGCGTTGCGTTGATATTTCCGAAAAAGCATCGGATGATAAGTTTCTCCCATTCCTTCTTGTATTCCCTCCCCTCGAGTAAACTCTGAAGTCCAGCTTGTTGAATCACCAATAGCGGTGTAATGATTTCTTCCCGCAATCGAATACTCGCTCGACCAGTTGGCGCATCCTCCATGAGTTCTTTCATTTGTGTCAGGTCGAGAATTTGCTTTTTGGACCGGTTGAACTCCTCTTCCAATAGTTTCCAAAATGCTCCATACCTATCGTCCTGCTGGATGTACGAAGAAAGTGGGTAATTGGCTTTGGCTAGGGACTGCATACTGTTGTTCAGCAGGGCTCGGAAAAAAGGTACAGAGTTGTAGAGGTCAGTAACCTCTTCTCTTCGATCGCTCTGAGCTAGGGATTCAAAAACACTTCCCATTCCGTAAAAACCGGGCACATTTTGCTTCATCTGACTCCAGGACCCCACATAGGGTATAGCACGTAAATCGGCAAGATTCAGCTTGGAACTTCCCGATCGTTTACTCGGGCGTGATCCAATATTAGTTGATCCATAATACTTCAAAACGGTCATTTCCGATAAATAATCCAAGAAATCCGGATGATTTTTTAGATCTAAATACGCCTCATATGTTTTTGAACTCAATTCTTCCATAAGCTCTTTGTGCTTCGGCTCCCATTGAGGGCCTTGCGCTTCATCAAACTTACCAATGAGCCCCGCCGACAATAGTTGACCTAAATTGTGCATGGATGCGCGTGTTGTACCGAAATTTGAGCTAATCGTTTGCCCCTGAATGGTTAAGTGAATCGCTTTGTTTTCCACCGTATTCCCCAAAGAAGCATAGAACTGATGCGTTTTTCCACCACCTCGCGCAGGAGGTCCACCACGACCGTCAAAAAACACCAAATCCACGCCCATTTCTCGAGCGACGGAAGTCAATTCTTCTTTGGATCTGTAAATTCCCCAATTGGCCATCAAATAGCCCCCATCCTTGGTGCCGTCGCTAAACCCAAGCATGATTCCCTGACGTCCATTTCGGATCGCTACGTGATCCGCATAAGGCTTCCAGTTCCACATTTTGGTCATTATTCCCGGGGCATTGTGCAAGTCGTCAACTGTTTCAAACAAAGGCATCCAATCGACCGGAATATCCATCCCACCGTAGCCCGCTGCGCGAAATAAAAACATGAGTTCCGCTAAGTTCTGAGCGCTTTGTGTGTTCGAAATGATGTATCGGTGCGCACTCAACTCTCCGTTTTCTCGTTGCATACTCTGTAGAACCCGAATGGATTGCAGCGTTCTTACGGTGAATTCATCCAGTTCGTCGAATTTCATATCGAGTTTACAATCCAAAAGGAAGTCGAGGGCTTCATCTTCCGATAACGAGTCGTAGTGATCTGAATGCCCTTGACTCTTCATGATATCCATAACAACGCTATGATGCACCCGGCTATCTTGGCGTAAGTCAAGGCTAGCAAAATAAAACCCAAAGGCCTTAACTCGTCTTATCAAATCTTTCCAGCGATCGAGATAAAGTGATTCATATTGCTGCTCCAATATTTCGGATACAGCATAGAGCTCATTCAAGAACTGATCTACCGATTCAAAACCCGCTCCCCCTTGAATCATTTGTTCAAGTGTTCGTTCCATGGCTCGGATTCGGTCTTCCGTTTCCGGAAAAGTTAAACGGCGCTTCAGTTTGTGCAAGTGGTTCAAGTAAGCTCGTAGTATGGCTTTCCTTAATAGCCCTCCCACTTCAGCGGTGGTTTCGGCGTCTACAAACGGGTTTCCATCACGATCGCCGCCAGGCCAAAATCCGAGTTGGAGCAGCCTGTAATTCGTGAAACCCGCCCCTACTTTCTCATCAATTTGAGTTAAAAGTCCTCCTACGGAGTCGTAGAACACATTCTCTAAATACCAGATGAGGGAGACTGCCTCTTCTAATGGAGTGGGCTTTTCCCTATTATAAAAAGGCGTTCGGCCTAATTGCTTCAGAAGCTCCTGTATATCCATTAAATCGTTTTCCCGGATTGATTTTTCCAAATCCGTAATAATCGAAAGCACTCTTCCTGGGTAGAATTGAGTTGGATGGGCCGTAAGTACAATTCGTACTTCATATTCGTTCAGGTAGTCGCACAATTGCGCTCGTGCTATCGGATCTGATTTGCTCTTCATAAGCGCTTGCAAAGAGTACTGATCCGAAACTCCATGAATTTTTTCATAGGCCGCGTCTTCTAACGCATCGAATAAAACCACCTGTCTTTCAATATATTGAATGAATCTGAACAACATATTCAGTCGTTCACTTTCCGTGAAGTGCGCCCCGTGTTCCGTGAAAAACTGATTGAGAATTTCAACTGGATTCTTTCCGGCCGCTAGGCCTGATTTACAAGCCTCATGGAGTAAAGGAAGCAAGTTCCCCGTATCTGAAATACCCTGGAAAGGAAGGGTTAAAAAAATGGAGTTATACAAGCGATACTTTAGAGCAACCTCTTCTTCAAAAATTCGATCCACAATTATATTTTTTTCTAAGGTATCAAATTGAACATTTTTAAAGTGTCTTGGTACACTTATATTTGAAATCATGATCAAGAGCAGTACTATTTGGTTCGGAATACATCTGACACTTACGATTGGGGCTTATTTTATCCCCTTTATGTTTGATTGGCCCCTGGTAATTACGGCCTATTCAATTGTTATTCTTCAATTCGCTTTTTTCGGGCGCTGCCTCATGAATGAAGGACATGACCTGCCAGAAGATGATGGCCAAACGTTCTATTCGGACGTTTTAGAGCGATTGGGCTACCGTGTTAATCGAAAAGTACTCCGCCGATTTGTCCGCGGATATCTGTACTTCATTCTTATTCTCATCACGCTTATCTGGCAAGTTTATTTAGGTCGTGAACCTTGGCTACCTATTCTTTCATAATAGGGTAAACTTCGTATCTTCTCCGACATGGAAGGAATGCTCGAATTAGCAAGTGTAATGGTCTTAGGGGTTTTTGCCCAATGGCTGGCCTGGCGCATAAAGCAGCCGGCAATTTTGCCACTTATCGTAATTGGATTAGCTGTTGGCCCTTTGGCGAGTTTAATAACGCCTAACGGCGAGAAATTACTCGATGGCGATGCTATCTTTTCAGGAGACTTATTATTCTCATTCGTTTCTATTTCTGTAGGTGTTATACTGTTTGAAGGAGGTCTTACATTGCGTCTTTCGGAAATCAGGCACCAGGCTGTAACCGTGCGGAACCTGCTTATTTTCGGCCCCATCATCACGTTGGTAGGCGGAGCCATAGGCGCCCATTACCTTTTGGGCGCTAACTGGGGAATTTCAGCTTTATTCGGGGCCCTAATTATTGTAAGTGGCCCTACCGTCATCATGCCTATTCTGCGCAACGTTCGCCCCAATGAACGCATCAACACCATACTCAAGTGGGAAGGGATACTCATAGACCCGATAGGCGCCCTTATTGCGGTATTGATTTACGAGTTTATTCAATCGGGCCGATTCACAGAAGAAATTTCGGCCGGTGCTTTTAAAGAATTTATTGTGACCATTGCCTCAGGTGTATTCATTGGGGGGCTTGCCGCATTGTTTTTGCAATGGATATTGCGAAGAAATAGAATCCCCGATTACTTGAAAAATGTATTCACTCTTGGGCTTGTTATTTTTGCTTTTACAGCGAGTGAATTGATTAAAAAAGAGGCCGGATTAATGGCAGCGACCTTCATGGGAATCATGTTGGCCAACATGAAAGTTCCCGATCTTAAAAAGATCCTTTCGTTCAAGGAAGATGTAAGTCTGATTCTGATCTCTGTACTCTTCATTCTATTGAGTTCCCGGATTAATATGGAGCAAATACAGAAATTAGGATGGGAAAGTGTTGCCCTCTTTGCAGTTGTCATATTAGTTATACGACCCTTGGTGGTGTTTTTATCTACCATCGGTTCGAACTTGGCTTGGAATGAACGGTTCTTTCTCAGCTGGATTGGCCCCAAAGGTATTGTAGCAGCGGCGGTAGCTTCATTATTTTCCATTCAACTTATTGCAAATGCTCCGGATCCGGTTACACAAGCCCAGGCAGAATTTATTCTCCCTCTTACCTTTCTCATGATTGTAGGAACCGTTGTTTTTCAAGGATCTAGCGCGAAATTTGTAGCTCGATTACTCAATGTGGAACGGGCCGACCCAAAAGGCGTGTTAATAGTCGGGGCGAGCGATGTACCCCGATTTTTCGGTCGTTATTTACAAGAACAAGGTGTTCCTGTACTCATTGCTGATGTATCTGAAAACAACCTTCAAAAAGCCAAGAATGAGGGGCTAGATATCTTTCAAGGCGACGTATTGGCCAGTGGAATTAGAGATGAGATGGATCTAACTCAAATTGGTCGAATGATGGCCATGACCTCCAATTCTGAAATAAATCAGCTGGCAGTAACTTTGTATAAAGACGAATTCACAGAAGACGGAGTTTACCGCATATCGTCGCGAAGAGAGACAGAATTGTCGGTATTTGAACCCGTCCATTCAATCTTATTTTCACAGAAGTCGGACTACCTATTTTTAGCCTCTTTAATACGAAAGAATCCCGAATGGCTCGAGGTTCCGCTGAGCTCACAAGAAGAGTTTGAACAGCACCTTAAAAAGGAAAGAAGTCGTCAATTACCCGTATTCATCAAGAAAGAAGATGGAAGTTTAGAATTCGTTCAAACTCATGAGGTTCTCGTTGAAAAAGGAGATGTGCTGATTTCCCTTCCTTTGGAAACGAATTGACGGTCTTTAAAGGTTTGCGGCCTTCTGCTTATCTCGGTTCGATTCGTCGATTCTACCCGAAAGCTGATACGCCAGAGCACGGTTCGAATAAAAGCTTTTTAATGAAGGATGATTGCCGCGACTCATGATTAGCGCCCCCACTGAAAACCAAAAGGGTGGCCATCCCCAATAACAAACCGATTACGAAGTCCAACTTGGTTATTCCAGCGAAAGAATCCCAGGAGGTTGAATTAGTTTTCTTTTCACCCTTTTTCTTTTTTGCCATTTTACCTCGCGCTTAAGCTTTTTAAATATTTGTCAATATACGCATCTATACTTCTCGCTTTGTATTGAATGACGTATCGCGGATGGTCCAATGGCACTATGTCACCGAACACTTTATGCTCTAGATTCCAAGATTTTAAAAACTTTAAATTCTTACCCGAACCCAAACAATAAACTCGACGTGTGTCTATTGGCCAGGTCGATAATTCCTTCAACCATTCAGTTATATAGGGTAATACAGAAGATTGTAATTCCTTATCGTCGTAGTAATTGTAATTAACTTCGTTTCCGTTTGGTTTACTCTTCACAAAGCCCAACGGACAAACAGAATGAATAAAAACGTCTTGATAAAAGGTTTCGGCGCCTCCATACGCTTCAATCATTTTATACATAAAAACAGAGGAAGGCTCATGACTTTTTAAAGGTCCGGATGATATACCGCAGTACTCTTCCATATTCTTTGTGTCGGTAAAGGGAACTCCCGTAGCTCCGGCACCAAGGCGACCCGGATTGATTCCCAAAATCAATTTCCGAGGTTCTGAGTCATGATAAAACTTTTGATAAAAGGAACGGTTAATTTCACGTACCAAATGGGCTTGTTCCCCTTCGAACGGATTTAGAGCGCGAATTCCTTGTGGCAATTCCCATTGATCTGCATTAAATTGATCGTTCGCCTGAAGTATCCGCTCTGAAAAGGTCATAAGCAAACTTAATTTTTCTCTACGAAAACGGCATGCATTCTATTCAAAAGAAAATTCGCGAGGGGGAGCACCAACAACAAGATTTCAAATTCAGAATCGATGATTCAAAAAAAATCGCCGTTTCGTTGGTGGCCTTTGCAAATACCGATGGCGGTCGATTGCTCATAGGTGTTAAGGATAACGGTCGGATAGCCGGATGTCGTTCAGACGAAGAATGGCATATGATTCAGGGTGCCGCCGATTTATATTGTGACCCACCCATTACTTTAGAACCTCATCGTTGGGAGATAGAAGGCAAAGAGGTTTTAGAAGTTTACGTTCGGCCTAGCGGCCGGAAGCCTCATAAAGCGCAAGACGATCAAGGGCGATGGTGGGCTTATTTCCGGTCCGAAGATCGGAACCTAAAAGCGCACATCGTTCATATGGCTCTTTGGAAAGAACATATCGAGCCGCGAGGCTCGCTCATTGAATTGTCTGAAGAAGAGGAAGCCGTATTAAATTGCCTGCGGGAACGACCTCATCGATTGAATGAAATACAACGCGCCGTGGGGATGCCACGGCGCGCTTTGGTCATTTATTTGGCCCACCTCATTCGGTGGGAACTTATCGAACTGCTTTTAATCGGTGACCAACCTAATGAATGGGCCTTTACACCGAAGCAATCCTGATCTTACATGTTCGAACGTATCCCTATTCTGAGCATTAAGGAGCTAAACGGGTCACCCAATCCGTCAATGTCATCTTGCTTGTTTTGGAAGGCATAGAAATAACGAGCGCTTACGAACACGCGCATGCGCGAATGTACCCAGTACTCTCCTCCTATTTCTGGTGTTCCTGAAAAACGGAAACGATCTGATGTGACGCTGTAAATACCCATGTCAATACGCTCAGAGATAAAGGTAGTACCCACTGCGAGTCCAACAAAAGGACGCACATCGCCATCTCCCAAAAAGTAGCGATAATTCGCTTGCATAGGGAAAATATTGTAATACGTCAGCTTCGTTCCTTGAAGAATGCCTGTTCCATTATCGCCAATGGGAATACGAGCATTCGACTCTCTTCCGCTGTACACATGCCATCCTAATTCGAATCCAATGGAACGGTCCTCTTCAAGATGCTGTCCCCATTCGAAACCAAAACTTCTCCAACTGGCATCTCCATCAATTTTATCCGCGGTTTCTCCCATAGGAATTCCAACGGTGTAATATAAGTCTGTGTATGTCTGCGCTTGAACCGAATTCCCTAAGAAACCCAAAACGGCAATCGCTAAAATTATTTTTGCTGTTTTCATAACTATTAGTTTGCGGGGAATTCATTAAACATTTTCTCCATGGCAATAGATATTCTATTGCGCAGGGTTTGATTACTCGTTTTGTTGAGCAATCCATTGGCAATACCAACCCATCGAACCGGGACTACCTCCGTATCTCCGTCGTAGTCTTTCGGATCATACATGTTAATGATAACCGAACCCGTCTCATAAGTAGTGTATGAAGGATAACCCCATCCAGGATAATACCCCGGATACCACCCCCAATAGCCATACCAGTAGTTGTACCAGTAAACAATGGTCGTTTGAGAGCTTTTTGATGCCAAAAAGGCCACGTCAAAATTAAGTCCGGTCGTGTCCGTTACGCGGACCAATCCAAGATCATTTAATTGACTCGCAATTTGACTAATTATATACGCGTCATTTTGAGTACTCCCGTCAATGGGATCACCATTTTCATCTATTTCCGGCATTACAGAATCCGGAAGAAAATAAGTCGTTATCCCGTCAAAATCATACTCATCATCGTAATTGGTAAAGACCAAATCGAGCTCCGAATAGTTGCTCACCTCTTCTGGGTAACAGCTAGTTAATGCAAATCCAAAGCCAACAGCCAATAAGACTAGGGGCGTTTTTTGGATCCATTGCATAAATGAATACTTATTCATTGAATTTTCGTTTAGTTAAGTATGATCTGCGAATATAGCCAAAACACGCCACTTAATTAAGCTTCATTCGAATCGAAATCAAAGCTATTCCAACAATTAGCGACCTATTCAGAATCACGAATCATTAAATACTCTTAATCATTCTTAGCGTGGCGTCCCTTGAAAATGCCCCAGTAAAACGAAAAAATCGGATTAATTATTCCAAAAGTTACTGACAATGAGGAAGTTTTTCCTAAATTTTCTTCTCTATAACACTCTGTGAAACACAGAAGTTAAAATGATTAACCGACCCATCGTAGAAAATCGACTAGATATGCTTGCCCATCATTGGAGTGTACATCCGGATTGGGTGCACTCATGGGACGAGTTCGATTGCTCTATGATACTTGATGGTTACAGTCCAGAAGAAGTTATGGAGCTTCGTCGACTTTACTTTTGAGCCATTTTCCAAGCTTCGAGAATTTCTATTCCACTCCTGGCGCTTTCAGCAGCCCATTCAAGCCGGAGGTCGTTTTTCTCTTTTTCTGATAAATTCCACGAAAGATTCGAAGAATGAAGTTTCCTACTTAGGTCGTACAAGGTAAGCGCGACAGAAACGGACACATTAAAGCTCTCTGTGAATCCGTACATAGGAATTCGAATGTGTTGGTCCGCTTCAGTCATTACCTCTTCACTCAAGCCAGGCCATTCCGAACCAAATACAATGGCGGTTCGATCGTCTAAATTCAAATCGGAAATTTCTATATCGTTCGCATGGGGTGTTGCCGCCACTATTCGGTATCCATCGGCCCGCAGGGCCTGAATACATACGCCCGTATTGTTGTTCAATTTATTGTATCGCTTTTGTGTCACCCATTTCTGAGCACCCCGAGCAATTTCTTCCGCCGGATTGAACACCTTGTCGTTCTCAATGATATGCACATCTTGAATTCCGAAACAATCACAATTGCGCAATATTGCACTCGCATTATGCGGTTGAAGAAGGTTTTCAAGGACGACGGTCAGATGCCGAGTTCGGTATGAGAGCACTTCTTCGAAACGCGCTCTTCTCGACTCTGTGAGTTGATCGAGAAGGAGCGCCCGAAGTTCGTCTTCAGACATTTGAGCAATTGCCTCTAAACCCACTTGTTATGCTTTAACGGGAATACGCTGAAGCGTTTCGAGCAATAGGTTCCAGTATTTTTGGACAGAGCTGATTTGGGTCATCTCATCCGGAGAATGAGGGTTTCTAATATTGGGGCCAAAAGAAATCATTTCCATTTCTGGATAATGCGTGCCCAACAGTCCGCATTCAAGTCCTGCGTGACAAGCGAGAATATTCGGTTCCTCATTATTTAATTCACGGTATAAATCGGCCATGATATTCAAAATGGAAGAATCGGGATCTGGTGTCCAGCCTGGATAGGAACCTTCGTGAACGACCTTTGCTCCAATGAGGTTGAACGTAGCTCGAATGGCCGAAGCCATGTCCGTTTTTGCCGTATCTACAGAGCTGCGCTGTAAACTTTGCATATTGAAATGACCGTCTTTAATAATTACTCGTGCTAAATTAGAACTGGTTTCTACCAGATCCGGGATATCTGCACTCATCCTATAAACGCCATTCGGCATAGCGTATAAAGCAGCGAGTACCTGGTCTTGGGCCAAAGCATCCATACCTTTACTTCCCACATCGCACGAATTCCATTCGATCTTCAAATTGGGTTCAGCGCTGTGCAATTCCGCTTTAATCTCCCCGCTTACTTTGTCTAAATGCTTTTCTAATCCGGCAAGGTTGTTTACCGCAATCGTTGCGAAACTTTCTCGCGGAATAGCATTTCTTAGGCTTCCACCGTCAATTTCTACAATATGAACTCCAAAGGTTTGGGTTGTTTCAAAAAGCAAGCGATTCATGATCTTGTTTGCATTTCCTCTACCCAGATGAATATCCATACCGCTATGCCCCCCTTTGAGGCCGTTTACAGCGATTCGAAGCCCCATCGCTTCCGACGGAAGCGTCACCTCTGGATAATCCATATTGACCAAGGTGTCGATACCTCCTGCGCAACCAATACTCAGCTCATCATCATCTTCCGTATCTAAATTTAACAGGATTTCACCGTCTAAAAAACCGGGCTCCAACCCCTTCGCTCCCGTCATTCCGGTCTCTTCGTCAATCGTGAAAAGCGCCTCCAATGGCGGATGTGGGATGTCGTCGGATGCCAACAAGGTCATAATCGAAGCTACGCCTAATCCATTATCCGCTCCTAGAGTGGTTCCTTTTGCTTTTACCCAATCGCCATCGATATACGACTGAATACCTTGCGTCAAAAAGTCGAAGTCGGTGGAGGCGTTCTTTTGGTGTACCATATCAAGATGACTCTGAAGAGTAACCATCTTGCGATTCTCCATATTTAAGGTTGCCGGCTTCCGCATGCGAACATTACCCACCTTATCGACAACCGTTTCAAGGTTCAAGGAGTGACCAAAATCTACTATGAACTGAATGACGCGCTCTTCTTTCTTCGAAGGCCGGGGCACTGCATTCAAATCTTCAAAAAAATTCCACAATGCCTTTGGTTCAAGACCGCGTACTTCATTACTCATAATGTCGATTTTAATTTGGTGCAAATATAAAAATTGTCGTTCGCTCCCCGGTCAGATTGACCATTAATCGGTACTGGGGTATTTGCTTTCCCATTCATCGAGTTTAGACTCGTATTTGCCATCATTTGTTTGGCTGGATAATCGGAACAATTCTTCCGATAATTCATTCACCTTTTTCAAATATGCCAATTCTATTTTGTCTTGATCAAGGCACTTGCCGACCTTGTTCAGCTCTTCCTCCCATTCTGCTGCTTTGAATACGGTAATTTGCCAAGCTAGACGAACGTATCGGAGAGCGGCTGGAGTTCGAGCTTCTCGAAAATAGGAGGCCTCACCAACAAATTCGGGCTCGACTTTCCAAATCACAGAATCGTTCCAGCAGTAACCGTTCACGGTAAAATCGAAAATAAGCGCATTGTCCTGTTCATTGATATAGTTGAATGAACCTATTTGTTCCGGATCCTTTTCAGAAGAAATTCGTTTCCACACCATGGGTAATTCAGCATCCCGGAAATACACCTTTTCTCCTTTTACGGAATCACCAAAGAAGTTTCCTCTGAATTTGATTTCCTTAAAAAGTTCAAGTGTTTGTTTTTGCTCCTCTGACGCCAATACGGCCGATTCATTTTCCCAAATTTCCTCTATCATCGGAATTCTGTTGTAATAGTGGTAGTCGGTGTGATATTCCGCTAATGCGTAATTAATGGGCTCTATGAATCGTCCCTCTTCATAGCCCACCCAGTTCATGCTGGTTTCCAAATACAAATTGGGCTGATTCTTACTCAAATAAGTGTAACCAAAATTCATTCTATATTGCTCAACGTAAAAGTTGTTTTTAGACGAGCCAAAGTCCACCACGCAACCCATGGCCACGTCGATAACCCTGTCCTCTGGATCAACGGATTCAAAAGGTCTTTCTTTGAGTAAACGTTCCGTCATGGTGATCCGAACAGGCCACGCCGTTTTGGTATCAATCCAGTAATAATATTCGTCATAACCATCTTTTGCCACTATTTTCACCTCTGCCAAGGTGGTCGTACCTTGATAAAGCATTCGTTCTACCGAAAGATCATAGTCTTTCTCAATCCGTTTCAAAGGAAGCGCAGAGGGGAATACGGGTAAGTTATCGACTTCTCCGTACGTTCTAAAGAACCGCATTTGCGTGAGCAAGCGGCTCAAATCAGCCGAAAAAAAAAATTTTCTCTCGAACTACAAAGGCATATCGACCGCTCTTTATACCCATGTACTCAAGGCCATTCCCAGAAGTTTCAGTCTGATAAAAGGCCTCCAAATATTCATAGGGGTCTCCACTAACCTCTCGAGTCATCAAACGATAAAACGATTTTCGATCAACAATATTTGTTGCTCGTTTTCGGCCGTTCTTTACCATTTTCCAGAAAAGCTCCAAGGCGGCATCCTTATCGCTCAATTCTACTGTAGGTAGTTCTTCATTTTTAGGCGTCCCTTTTATAATCCAAGTATCTCCTTCTGCTGTAAACCCAAAAGAGGCTTCAACATAGCCGATGTGCCGAAGTTTCAGAGAATCGAACGGACCTATTTCCACTTGGAAAACGCCATCGGAATTAGTCATTACTGCCCTGCCATCACTCACTCTTTGCAATACCGCAAAGGGAATGGGATTGCCGTCGTTGGCATCGACCAACACTCCTTTTCGGAGCGATTGACCCATCGTGCCGAAGGCACTGAATAATAAAAGAAGAAACAAGGAAAGACGCGACATAGAGAAAAGATCTTGGCTAAAAATACGTCCTCACGGGCCGATTTCCAACCCAATGCTTTATTTTTGCCCACCTCTAAAGGATTACACTATGCTCAATAAAATCATAAAAATCGTTCTCACAGCTCTTTTGATTGCCTGGGCGACCTTCCAGTTCATTCAGGGAAATATTGGAAACGGAATCTTTTTAATACTTGCAGCGGCATTAGTCGTGCTTCTCATATTCCGTCATGAAATGCTTCTCATAGCTTTTTGGTTTGTACGAAAAGGAAACCTCGAAAAAGCCGAAGTTTATCTCGACAAAATCAAACAACCACAGCACTTGGTTCGCGCGCAAGAAGCGTATTACTACTTCCTTAAAGGTTTGACAACCAGTCAGAAAGGTGGTGTTTTTGAAGCGGAAAAATTCTTCAAAAAAGCATTAAACACCGGCTTGAGAATGGGACACGACCAAGCAATGGCGAAACTTTCTTTAGCCGGAGCAGCCATGAGCCGCAGAAGAAAGCGCGAAGCGCAAACGCTTTTAACTGAAGCTAAAAAGCTGGATAAGCACGGTTTGCTCGACGAGCAAATGAAGATGATGAAAGATCAAATGAAACGGATTTAATTCGTTTTTAAAAGACCAGATCCCGAGAGCGGCCGACGCTGTTCTTAATTTTAGCTATCTTGGCACTATGCAATTTCAGCACCTCAATAACGGTCCAACCATCTCCCTTCCTCTGTTCGACTATAGCGTTAGCGCAGGAAGTCCTTCTTACGTGACGGGAACCGTCGATCGAACGATTGATTTAAACAGGGATTTAGTTTTAAATCCCCGCGATAGCTTTTGCGTTCGTGTGAATGGCCAAAGCATGGTCGATGCCGGAATTGATAACGGCGACTTATTGGTTGTGGACAAAAGCATAAATCCCGAGGATGGTCAAATCGTATTAGCGGTTGTAAATGGCGACTTCACTGTGAAACGGCTTTCCAAAAAAGGTCAAAGCGTTTATCTCGTTCCCGAAAATCGCTCATTTAGTCCACTCGAAATCGATGCCTACATGGATTTTCGAATTTCAGGTGTTGTGACCGGCGTTATTAAAAGTCTATTGTAGACTATTCCCATTTAAAAGAAACTTCTTGTTTGAGGTCTGGATGAAGGCTCTTTGCCACTGGGCAATCTTTTGCTGTTCGTTCGAGAATCGGTATTGCCTTTGCGTCATCGGGCCGTAAGGCCGTAATTACGATACGAATCGTAGCGATTCTTCGCGGATCAGAAGCCATTTCTTTCTCAACCATTGCCGTGGCACCTGTCAAGTTCCACCCATGATCCTCGGCTTTGATTCCCATTACTGTGAGCATACAATTCGCTAAGGAGGTGGCGCATAAATCGGTCGGAGAAAAAGCCTGACCCTTCCCCCGATTATCTATTGGCGCATCCGTTAAGATCACTGAACCGCTTTTTAAATGCGTATTTTCCGTTCTCAAGGAACCCGTATAAACGGATGTAGACGTCTTTCCCATGACCTATTGAATTAAGTTTTCATGCAAACTTGCGAAAAGCTAACTTAATCGTCTAATCTTCGAACATGAATACGCAAAATATCACTTTCACCAATCGGACTGGTGAGCGCCTAGCGGCGCGAATCGACCTCCCCTTAGATCAGCATCCGGAACATTTTGCTCTTTTTGCACATTGCTTTACCTGCTCTAAAAACATAAGTGCTGTAAAAAACATTAGTCGGGCCCTTACCCAAAAAGGATTGGGCGTACTTCGTTTCGATTTCACTGGTCTTGGCAATAGTGAAGGTGATTTTGAAGAAACCACCTTTAGCCATAACGTGAACGACCTACTCGACGCGGCAGCATACCTAACCCAAATACATAAACCTCCTACGCTTCTTATTGGCCATTCATTAGGCGGAGCAGCTGTTTATTTTGCCGGCAATGAGCTCGATTCAATCAAAGCCATCGTTTCTATTGGAGCTCCGTCTGAACCAGAACACGTAAAACACCTAGTGAAAGATGCCGAAGAAAAAATCATCGAAACGGGAGCAGCTCAAGTAAGTATCGGAGGACGCCCCTTTACCATTAAGAAAGAATTCCTGGAAGATTTATCACGGAATAAGTTGAATGAAATTCTTCCATCGATGCGGAAATCAGTTATGATCATGCATTCTCCTCAAGATGAAACCGTAGAAATTAGCAATGCCAAAGAACTCTACACGGCCGCTCATCACCCCCAAGAGTTTTGTCACTTTAGATGGAGCCGACCACCTGCTGAGTGATGCCAGCGATTCGCTTTATGTGGGCGACGTAATTGCCACTTGGGCAGCGCGTTACCTGCCTTCTTCACCCAAAGAAAATTTAAAGTCGAAGCACGATGTTGTCGGAAGGTTGGGACATGAAAAATACACTACTCAACTACAAGTTGGCCCGCATCGTTTTTTAGCCGATGAACCGAAGGATGTGGGCGGGCAAGATTTTGGTCCCTCGCCCTACGACTTTGTCTCGGCCGGACTCACAGCCTGCACGGCTATGACCTTGAGAATGTACGCCGATATAAAAAAGTGGCCCTTAGATGAAATATTCGTTCACGTCGATCACCATAAGAGTCATGCCGACGATTGCAAAGAAATTGAAGAAAACGCCAAGAAAGTCGATCATTTCGATCGCTTTATTGAACTCAAAGGCGATTTAGACGAAAAGCAGCGCAATCGCTTGTTGCAAATTGCAAACAAATGCCCCGTTCACAAGACGCTTCATGAAGAGGTGGTTGTTCGAACAGAATTAAAAGAAGAATAATGAGGTACACCTATTTTCTATCGCTCCTTTTGTGCGTGCTCCCTTTCTACTTGACGGCACAAAACGCTCCTGGCGCAAAATTGGAATACGCGGATGACACTCAATTAGCTCAATGGAATAAAGACGTCTTAAAGACCTACCGAGCCTATATTCGCGACAGCACTGTGGTTACCGGTGTCATGATCATTCACCGTGGAAAAATAGTCTTTGAGTACGGCGATATTGAAGAAATCAGTTACATCGCTTCCTGCCGAAAAAGCGTTTTGGCCATGCTCTACGGTGAACACGTGGAAAATGAAACCATTGATCTTTCGGAAACCATCGGAGACCTAAAGATTGATGACGTTGAAGGTATTTTACCCATTGAAAAGTCGGCAAATGTGCAAGATCTCATATCTGCTCGCTCTGGTGTTTATCACCCGGAAGGTTATGGGGGCGGTATGCAAGAATATGCTCCCGAGCGCGGTTCACAGAAACCGGGAACTTATTGGCTTTATAGCAACTGGGATTTCAACGTAGCGGGTTATGTATTCGAAGAAAAAACGGGGCGAAATATATACGACGAGGTTGAACGACAATTAGCTATCCCTCTCGGAATGAACGATTGGGATCGTTCTTTACAGCACAAAGCCGGAAACACCGCAATTTCGAAATACCTTGCCTATCCGATGTGGTTTTCTACACGCGATATGGCGCGCATTGGGCAGTTAATGCTCAACGAGGGTAATTGGAATGGGAAACAATTAATATCAAGTGAATGGATTGGCGAAATGATCGCGCAAAGAACCTCGACTAAAGAGATCAACCAAAACGTTCCGAACTTTCGAAATTCGGGTGTCAACTTTGGCTATGGATATATGTGGTGGCTGTTTGAGGATGTGGATGACCCAAAACTAAATTCGGCCTTCACCGCATCCGGAGCCTATGGCCAGGCAATCACTGTTTATCCGAGTATTGAAACAGTATTGGTATATAAAACCAAAGCGGCCTATCAACGGGCAAATACGCGTACGGCGCGAATAAAACTAATGACCGATGCCGTAAAAGCTTTTGAGGGTTCAGTTATCGGCCTCGATTAACTTCGTCACTCGGGCGATCCAACGGTCTCTGCTCTTTACCTGGATTTTTATGATCTGGCCATTATCTAACTTGAGTTTTATTCCACTTGGGTTAACGCCTAAATGAGCGTCTTCTTCAATGTCTTCAATATCCTTAACCGGAATCGTGAGCTGGTGTTTGCGAAGACTAAAACTGTGGGCCTTGAACATCAAAAAACTCGCAGTTAAGTATAAGGTCCCTCCTACGGTATCGCCTTTCCACAAATGGCTCGCGCCTTCTTGAAGGAGTATTTTTTCACCGTTATCGAGTTGGTTTGGGGCCTCACGGCCCGATTCATCCCGCCGCTTAGGCGGAACATAAAAGAAATAAACGGACCCCGAGATAAGTACGAAAGAGACAAACCCTAGGCTCACCGCCTTATCAATTCGCACCCGGGTTAGCAGAAACAAGGTGAAAAGGACTCCGAATATAACACCTCCAAAGAGCGATCTTTTTATACGTTCATTCATGGCGGTAAAGGTACGTATTAGAAGAGAGTATTTCAGGGGCGGATCGGGGCATAGATTTAACAATAACTCGATTATACTCGCCTCTTCAAAAGGAATAATAGAACGATAATTCCGTGGTGTAATCGTTATTAATGTAGCGATTAAGCAGCTCGAGGCTTTTAAATAACATAACTTGAAACCTCCAAATGAAATCAGACTACTTATCTGTAGGCATCCCTCCGAACTTTCCATGCCGAAACTAGGTTAACTTCATCTTATGCAAGGAATCCGTTTTTCTCAGTTTACTGAAGATCCAAATAAAAGCACTTTCGACAAGCTTTTTGATGTGTTCAAAGAGCTTATCACTCATACCTCGGGCGATGTCGACGAAGCGCTGGATTGGCTTCGCGAGCTCGATGAGCACTATAAGCTCACCACGGCCGAGTATACCATGAACGACTTTATTGAAGACCTGAAAAAGAAGGGCTACATAAAAGACGATCCCAAAGATCAGGAAGGAGGTGGACTTCAAATTACGGCGAAAACGGAACAAGCCATTCGCCAAAGTGCGCTCGATAAAATTTTTGGAAATATTAAGAAGTCAGCCGCTGGTAACCACAAAACAAAATCGACCGGAAAAGGCGACGAACCCAGTAGTGATCAGCGCCCCTTCCAATTCGGAGACACCTTGGATCAAATCAACATGTTTGACAGCATCAAGAATGCGCAATTAAACAATATTGGCGGTGAATTCTCGCTCACCGAAGATGATTTAGTGGTTCGCGAACAGTTTTATAAAGCCCAAATGAGCACGGTGCTTATGATCGATATTTCCCACTCTATGATTCTTTATGGAGAAGATCGAATTACTCCTGCAAAAAAAGTAGCTATGGCCTTGGCAGAGCTCATCACCACCCGATACCCAAAAGACACGTTGGAGGTGATCGTATTCGGTGACGACTCCTGGCAAATTGAAATCAAGGACCTCCCTTATCTTAAAGTGGGGCCGTTTCACACGAATACAGTTGCCGGCCTCGATTTAGCAATGGATTTGCTTCGACGAAAAAAGCATTCCAACAAGCAAATATTCATGATTACCGACGGGAAGCCGAGTTGCTTAAAAGAGGGAGACGAGTATTATAAAAACTCGTTCGGATTAGACGACTACATTGTCGGCAAATGTTTGAACAAAGCTTCTGCCCTGCGAAGACTCAATATTCCGATCACCACATTCATGATTGCTCGTGACCCGTATTTGCAGGAGTTTATTCAAAAGTTTACCGAGGCGAATCAAGGAAAAGCATTCTACACCGGACTTCAAGGGCTCGGTCAGTTAGTATTTGAAGATTACGAAAGAAACAGAAGGAAAAAGATATAAATGGACATCAAGAAAATCAAAAACCTTGGTCAGTTGAAAGCAGCTGGCTATCAATCGAAAAGCATCAAGGAAGAGCTTCGCGAGAATTTAATTCAGGCCCTTCGGGCCGATGAAAACCCGTTCGAGGGGATCATCGGTTACGAGAATTCAGTCATCCCAGATTTAGAACGCGCTATTCTATCCAAGCACAACATTAACCTACTCGGCCTCCGGGGTCAGGCCAAAACGCGCCTAGCCCGCTTGATGGTTAATTTACTTGACGAATACGTGCCGGTTGTCGATGGTTCGGAGTTGAATGACGACCCCTTGCAGCCATTATCGCGCTACGCTCGGGATTTAATCGCTGAAAAAGGCGATGAAACACCGATTCACTGGTGGCATCGCGATGAACGTTACGGAGAAAAACTCGCTACACCCGATGTGAGTGTGGCAGACCTTATTGGTGATGTCGATCCCATTAAGGCTGCCAACCTTAAGCTCCCCTATTCAGATGAGCGCACCTTGCATTTCGGAATCATCCCGAGAAGTCACCGCGCCATTTTCGTAATTAATGAATTACCCGATTTACAAGCCCGGATTCAAGTGGCGCTCTTTAATATTCTTCAAGAAGGAGATATTCAGATTAGAGGGTTCAAACTTCGTTTACCTCTCGACATTCAATTCATCTTTACGGCAAATCCAGAAGACTACACGAATAGAGGAAGTATAGTAACGCCTTTAAAAGATAGAATTGGTTCTCAAATTTTAACGCATTATCCAGAGAGTATCGAGATATCTCGGACCATTACACGTCAGGAAGCGCGATTGAGTAAAGATCAGCGCGACATGGTTAAAATGGTCGAAGCCGCTGAAAACGTGTTGGAACAAATTGGCTTCGAAGCGCGGGAAAGCGAATTTATAGATGATAAAAGTGGGGTTTCGGCTCGACTCAGTATTACCGCTTTCGAAAATTTGATTAGTGCCGCGGAACGCCGAGCATTATTGAGCGGAGATAAAACAACCACCGTTCGCTTCATTGACTTCGTCGGCGTTATTCCAGCGATTACTGGAAAAGTAGAGCTGGTTTATGAAGGTGAGCAAGAAGGTGCGTATATCGTAGCTGAAAACCTCATTGGAGGTGCCTTGCGAACACTTTTTCCCGGCTATTTTCCGAAACTCGATAAATTGAGCCGTGAAGACGAACGAAATCCTTACAGCCCTATAATTAACTGGTTTGGCGAAGGAAATAGTGTCGATCTTTTGGGGGAAGATTCTGATAAAGAGTACCGTAAAAATCTAGACAATGTCAAAGGCCTAGGAGCTTTGGTAGATAAATACCAACCAAAAGCCTCCAAAGAAGAACGCTATTTCTATATGGAGTTCGTGTTGCACGGTCTCGCCGAATACAGCAAACTCAATAAAGACAGGTTAGAGCGTGGATTTAATTTCAGCGACTTGTTTAGTTCAATGCTGAGCTAAAGAATTTCTTTAACACGCGATGCTCAAAGTAGCTCATTCTGATCAGTACCATCATCCCCTGCCTGAAGGGCATCGGTTTCCAATGGAGAAATACACCCTTCTTCCGGAGCAATTGCTGTATGAAGGAACCCTTGAGCAACATCACTTTCACGCTCCTGAACGGCTCAGCGAAGAGCATATACTTTGGACGCACGATGCTGAATACTGGCGACGCTTGAGAGATGGGAAACTAAGCCTTAAAGAACAACGAAAAACAGGCTTCCCTCACTCTCCTGCCCTTATCGAACGCGAGCGCATAATTTGTCAAGGAACCATTGATATCGCCTTGCACGCGCTTGAATTTGGATGCGGTCTGAACGTAGCAGGCGGAACACATCATGCTTATACCAATCGAGGTGAAGGCTTTTGTTTGTTAAATGACATGGCCATTGCCTCCAACTATTTGTTGCGCACTAGTCGAGTAAAAAGCATTTTAATTTTTGATGTTGATGTCCACCAGGGAAATGGTACTGCGGAAATATTTTCTACAAATAATCAGGTATATACCTTTAGTATGCACGGGGCCAATAATTACCCTCTGCATAAAGAGCAAAGCAATAGAGATGTCGCTCTTGTAGACGGTATCGATGACGATTCCTTTCTAAACACCCTTAAGGCAGAGCTAGAAATGGCTCTAGATGTTTCTAAACCCGATCTAGTATTCTTCCTATCTGGCGTAGATGTTTTAAAAACAGATAAACTAGGTCGTTTGGGACTCACCCTCGAAGGGTGTAAGAGGCGCGATCAAATAATTCTGGAACGACTCCACCGAGCTGGACTACCGGTTGCCATAGCTATGGGTGGAGGCTACTCTGAACGAATCGCCGACATCATTGAAGCCCACGCAAACACTTTTCGTTTAGCGAAGTACTATTATGAATAACATTCAAAATAGTGCTACTTTAACTTCATGAAGAAAAACGTAACCGCCATTGTATTCGCGCTCGCGATTATCATTAGCGCAGGGCTATTGAGCCACGCATACATTGAAAGAAACCAACCCATTGGCACTTTATCTGTAACCGGGCTCGGTGAACTAAATTTCACTTCCGATTTAATCGTTTGGGAGGGGCAGTTTTACAAGCAAGCACCGGACTTGGAATCGGCTTACTCATCTCTTATCGAAGACAAAAAGAAGATTGAGGCATATTTATTAGAAAATGGAATCGCCGAAGAGGAACTCATTTTCAATGCAGTGGAAATAAATGAACAGCGTCGGTCTATTTATGATGATGGGAATTACGTGGGAGAAGAGTTTCTCGGGTATCAATTAGCTCAGTCATTTACCATTCAATCGAAACAAGTTGAGCGTATAGAAACCATTGCCCGTGAAATCACCGATCTCTTGCAAAAAGGAGTAAACCTGTATTCTTCACCGCCTCGCTACTACTATACAGACCTAGCGAGCTTAAAACTTGAATTGGTTTCAATGGCAACGCAAGATGCACGCGAACGAGCGGAGAAAATTTCAGAAAACAGTAATTCTCAATTAGGAAGGGTCATTGAAGCAAAAATGGGCGTTTTTCAAATCACTGGTCAAAACTCGAACGAAGACTATTCATGGGGAGGCACTTTTAACACCAAAGACAAAGACAAAACCGCATCGATTACGCTGAAGTTAATGTATGCTGTCGACTAATATTCTCTATAGATTCTTTGAATTCCACTTGCGTTTGAACCGTTTTGTCTTTTGCATACCACGAGTGTAAACGCTCGCTAAAAGCTTCGTACGGCTCGTTCCCTTTTAACTTCCAATCGACCATCATCTCTTGTGCCTCTTTCGGTCTCGGGCCCCAATGACCCAAGGCTTCTCCTGAATATGGATCAAGTGCCACAATTATAGGAATAGCCTTTCCGCCATCCGTTAAAAAGTTCTCCATGATTTCGGGATGTTCATCACGAAGAATATAACGGGTAATCACGTTCGGGCTTTCGTTTGCCATTCGCTCCACAATAGGGATTATTTGGGCGGCATCCCCGCACCAAGCCTCTGTAATCACAAGCCAAAGCATCGGTTTTTCGATACTTTTAAGAGCACTTACTGCCTCCGGCAGGATTTCCGGACGTTTGTCTAATCGGTTCATTCGGCGAACGTTCATTTCCGTGTACTTTAAGTACGATTCGCTATGATTGACTCCCGTTGTTTTTCGCTCCGCTAAGAGCGCATCAATCATTGCACGGTATTCGCTGTACGATTGGCCTTGCTGAAATATGGAAAGGTAATTCATGGAGTATCAAATTTATAGAACAAAGTTCGGTTGCTAAAGTTTGTAAAACTGTCGGCGGATCGACAGACGCCAAAGAAAAAGCGGGCCTCTTTTCAGAGAACCCGCTTCTTTTAATCATAACCTAAAACTTACGGGCGAATCACCGCGTCAATTACGTGGATTACACCGTTTGTTCCTTGAATGTCTAATGCGTCAGCATTCAGGTTTGCAGTAGTCATGTTATTGTCCATAATGGTCAATGCTTCTGCGTTCAAGTCGAATGTACTTCCTTCTAATGTTGGCACTGGACCCGTACTTACCATTGAGCTGCGGATATTTCCATCAACTGTGTGGTATAACAATACACTTGTTAAACCGTCTACTCCAATAGCACCTACTAGGTCAGCAAGGGAACCTAACATTAAGTCGTTAAGAAGATCTCCGAATGCAGCGTTCACTGGAGCGAACAAAGTGGTCACATCAGTCTCGCTCGCTAAACGTGCCGCTACTGCTGGATCCGCAGCACCTACCGCCGCCAACAATGTTGTGTGGTCCGGGCTTAGGGTTACCAATTCCACCAAGTTCAATGGTAAAATGACGGCGCTAATCTCGTGGATCACTCCATTACTTGCGTCGATGTCTGTTGCAATTACCTCAGATGCATCGTTCAAACGAACGGTTGATCCTACGGAAATGTACGCGCTTAAACCCGCTCCAGCCATTCCGTTATATACTCCGGCAGTGCTCACGAAACCAGTAGTTACGTCTGCAGCTTTTACTTCACCAGCTAAAACGTGGTACAATAAGATGTTTGCAAGAGCATCTTCTCCACCCACTGCAACGATCAATTCATCAAGACTCTCTACATCTAAAGCATCTAATAAATCAGCAAAAGCATCATTATTTGGTGCAAAAACTGTGTATTCGTCCGTACCATTTAGAACATCATCGAGTTCTGTGCGTTCTAATGCTTCAGAAAGGATTGAAAAACGGGGAGTCTCAGCAGCAATCTGAGCAATCGTTTTCATCTGTGGGCCCATGTCATCGTCGTCGTCATCGCTACACGATACAAAGACAAGTGATCCGAGTGCCATAATGGCCATTAGCTTAAAGCTGTTCATTAAATTCTTCATTTTTGATTTTTTGAAGGTTAGCATTCTAAAGTGTTTGACTTTTTTTTATTAAAGATTCTACAAAAGGAACAAATACTCGTGTTTTTGAATCCCTTTGTTTGAATTACGCTACTAACCCTTAAACGGTTGGTATGTTTTCAGAATTAACAAATTATTATGAAAGTTTAAAGTGGAATACATGCAGAAAACACTAACAACGGAGCTTTTACAACCTGATTTACAGACTCTTATCTGGTATTGATTGTTTTGAAAAAAAATTTCATCTTTTTCAGTCATTTTTGAATGTTAAGGTGATTTGAACTTTTCAGAACGACTTATCGGCGAAATAAAGGGTATGCTTAACTTGTGCAACCAATCTTGAACAAATGAAAAACTTCACTCTCGCCGTTTACATTCTACTCTGCTCCTTGGCCACTGCTCAAAGTCCCGGAATTCAATCAGGGCCCATGGTGGGTTACTCTGAAATGAAGGAGGTGGCTATTTGGATTCAAACCACTGGTGCCGCCGAAGTAGTTATTGCCTATACACCTGCTGATGGCGAACATGAATTCAAAACGGAACCTGCTACCACTGCTAAGGGAACTGCCTTCACGGCCACTTTAATTTGCGATTCGGTTTCGGAAGGCACTCAATACACCTACCGTGTTTTCATAAATGGAAATCCAATCGCGATAGATCGCGCTCTTTCCTTTGAAACGCAAACGCTATGGCAGTGGCGCGAAGATCCGCCTGCCTTTACCTTTGCTATTGGATCTTGCCTTTATGTGAACGAAACTGAAGTCGACCGACCGGGAAAACCCTACGGTAGTCACTATGAAGTTTTTAAAGCCCTAAATGATGCCGATCCCAACATGATGCTTTGGATGGGCGACAATACCTATTTACGCGAGGTCGATTGGTATTCGAGAACCGGTATTTTACATCGCTATACGCATTCGCGCTCATTGCCCGAGCTACAAGAATTTCTAGGCCATGTGCATCATTACGCTACGTGGGATGATCACGATTACGGCCCAAACAACGCGGATCGAAGCTTTAGAAACAAAGCGCATACCAAAGAGGCTTTTGATCTTTTTTGGGCCAATCCTACTTCCGGACTTAATAATGAAGGCGTAACCACCCTCTTTCAATGGGCCGATATGGAGTACTTTTTGCTCGACAATCGCTGGTTTCGCAATTCGAACCGCAGGTCCGATCTAGATAGTATGGATCGAGTAGTCTTTGGTCAAGAGCAACTCGAATGGCTCTTCGACAATCTTGTTAATAGCTATGCGCCTTATAAGTTTATTGCAATGGGGGGTCAGTTTCTCAATACAACGGATAGCCATGAAAACCTAATTCACCTAGCCCCAAGTGAGCGACAGCAAATCATTGATTTTATATACGAACACGATATCGAAGGAGTAATTTTCTTAACCGGAGACCGCCATCACAGCGAGTTATCGGTGCTTGAAGAAGATGGAGAGCCTCGTATTTACGACGTCACCATTTCGCCGCTTACCGCAGGCACCGCATGGGACAAATCAATCGAGGAGCCCAATACCCTTCGGGTAGATGACACCTGGGTAAACAAACATTGTTTTGGATTATTTGAAGTGTCTGGCCCAAGAAAGAATCGCGACTTACTGCTCAAAGTAATTGACTCTGAAGGCGCTTTATTGTGGGAGTATGATTTGAGTCGGCCCGAGTAGGGCCCGATTCCTCAATTAGTCTTGAGGAACAACTACACGAGTAAAGTCTTCAAACTTCATCAAAAAGACGTGCTTGTTAATATAGCTGCCGTTTTGCGTTTCTCTGAAATCGAATCCGTTCTGAAGTAACACTTCCTTTCGGGCCGTAAGGCCCTCAACCGAGCCGGTCTCCATTAAAAGTCGGCCGAAGTAATAGCCAATATCAAAGCCCTGCATAGCAAAGCGAGAAGGTTCGTCAAAGTAGCGAGCTCGGTATTGAATAACAAAGCTCTGCATAAGCGAATCGTTTGTTCGCACGGCCTGCGCGGCCGGATAATGCAAGTGCAAATTATTGAGGTAACTAAAATCGACATCCAAGCGATCGATGTCCGGCAAGCCTATAACCACCACGTTTTCAAGTCGTTCAGCATTTAGCTTTGTAATGAGATCGGTCATAAACACGTGATCCGTACTCGGAACAATAACCACGTTTGTATCGTAATCTTTTAGCCAATCGACTCCATCAATTTGCGCATCAAAAACGGCTACCTCTTTCACTTTTCCCGAGTCGAGGTAATGGCTGAACTTTTCGCGCATGTACGCGGCGTTTATCGTGTCCTGCAAGGTGTCCGTGTACACCATGAATAAATGGTCGGAATGAAAACGATTAATCACCGTTTGCGCCAACACATCGAGCATTTGTCGATCACTGGGAAGCACCTGAACCGTATTCCTATTGGAATAAACGATTTCGGCCTTTTTCGAGAAAGGCGAAATAAGCAAGGCCCCTTGGTCACCTCTTCTATTGGCAATAGCTAAAACATTGTCACTGTATAGCGGACCGACTACTAGATCGAAATCGCGCATCTTCATGTACTCCGTCCACGCTATGAGTGGGTCATTTTCCGAGTCTTCTACCGATAATTCGATATTGAGACCTGATTTCACCAGGGTATCAATAGCCAGTCTCAACCCAAAGTAGAAATCGAGCGCAATTTTGGACTTCCGATAAACGGTGGGGTCTTCTTCGAGTGCGCGATTAAGATCGATGGAGTCGTTAATTTGGAGATAAAACGGTAGTATCACCCCCATTTTATAGCGGTTCCCCTCAAGACTGTCAGGCACTTCAGGACGCAACAAAGGCTGCATAGAAGGGCCTGGCTTCATTTTTTGAAACGCCGAATCTGCTGGTGCATTTAAATCGACCTTCACGGGAATTCGCAAGAGCATTCCTATTTGAAGACCGTTTTCTACCAACTCAGGATTGGCATCGTACAGCTCTTGAGTACTTACATTATACTCTTTTGTGATGCTGTAAATAGTTTGTTTCGGAAATACTCGATGAAGTAGAAACGCCTCATTGCTCAAATAGAGGTTCTCAAAGGGTTGGCGCTCAACGACTGGAATCAAAAGACTTTGCCCTATTTTGAGTCCGCCCGTTAATTGCGGATTATACTTCACTAATGTTTCCTGATCAATGGCGTATTCTTTACAGATACCGAATAGCGTTTCCTTCGCCTCTACGACGTGGGTTACGAACTTTTGCTCGGTGGTATCCATCTGGCCGAAGGCCATCTGAGAAAAGAAAACGAAAAGAATTACAATTAACCTAGATATACGCACGGTTCAAGCCATTTAGTTGTTGGGTTATTCCCACTCAATTGTTGCGGGGGGTTTGCTGCTGATGTCGTACACCACTCTGTTTACTCCCTTTACTCTATTGATGATCTTATTCGAAGTTCGTGCCAAAAAATCGTACGGCAAATGCACCCAGTCGGCGGTCATGCCATCAGTACTCTCTACCGCCCTCAATGCTACCGCGTTTTCGTAGGTTCTTTCATCGCCCATAACGCCTACTGAATTCACTGTAGACAAAAGCATAGCACCGGCTTGCCAAACATCGTCGTACAAGCCTTCTTCTTTAAGGCCGTTAATGAAAATGGCATCTACTTCTTGCAAGGTAGCCACCTTTTCTGCGGTGATGTCACCGAGAATACGGATAGCTAGTCCTGGACCCGGGAAGGGATGACGACCTAATAACTCACTATCGATACCCAAGGTTGCACCGACTCTGCGCACTTCATCTTTAAAAAGAGCTTTCAGCGGCTCTACCACTTTTAATTTCATGAAATCGGGTAAGCCGCCTACATTATGGTGCGACTTAATAGTTGCTGACGGACCTTTAACACTGACCGATTCAATGATGTCGGGATAAATAGTACCCTGACCGAGCCATTTGACATCTTCAATTTTGTGTGCTTCTTGATCGAAAACTTCAATAAAAACGCGTCCGATGATTTTTCGTTTGGTTTCGGGATCACTGACGCCGTGGAGTTGACTCAAGAACTGATCTTTGGCGTCTACTCCTTTAACATTTAACCCCATATGCTCGTATTGGTCGAGCACATTTTCGAATTCGTCTTTGCGCAACAGACCGTTATCCACGAAAATGCAATAGAGGTTTTTTCCGATCGCTTTATCTAAAAGTACGGCTGCGACTGTTGAATCTACTCCGCCCGACAAACCTAGAACCACCTTATCGTCTCCTACTTCCGCTTTCAATGCGGCAACGGTATCGTCGATAAAACTGTTGGGAGTCCAATCGCGGCTGCATTTACAGATGTCGTCTACAAAATTTTGCAAAAGGGTTTTACCGTCTGCACTGTGGTATACTTCTGGGTGAAATTGAATTGCGTAGGTGTCCTCATTTGGAATATGGTATCCGGCCACCTGAACGTCATCGGTACTTGCAATAATCTCGTAATTCTCTGGTAGGCTTTTTATCGTGTCTCCGTGACTCATCCACACTTGCGAGCCAATGTTCACCCCTTTGAAAAGAATGCTGTTGTTGTTAACGAAGGAGAGGTTTGCTCGACCGTACTCTCTGATTTCAGAGGGCTGAACGCTTCCACCATTTTTATGGGCCAAATATTGAGCTCCATAACACACCCCTAGTAAAGGCACCTTCCGTTGAATGTCCTCTAAATCGGGATCTGGAGCATCTTCTGAATGAACTGAAAAGGGGCTCCCGCTAAGTATAACCCCTTTCACGTTTTCCGTGATTTCTGGGCGGTGGTTAAATGGGTGGATTTCACAATACACATTGAGTTCGCGAACTCTACGTGCAATAAGTTGGGTATACTGTGACCCAAAATCGAGGATGAGAATCATTTCTTGCATGGCGCAAAGGTAGCGAAATGTTCACGTTCGTTTGTGCTCAAAAATGGCAATCGCCGTTGAGATATTCACGCTTGATTAACAGGCGCACGGCCAATAGCCGGTAAGTGAAATGATCACCTTCTCGCTATAGTTTATCCAGATCGGGAACGCGGAGTTCATCGACGGGCCATCGGGCTTTCGTCGCAGCTAAAGAAAAGGCTGATTCTAAAAAGGCCAAAACCAGCATTACTGCCAAGAAAATATAAGGTTAAAAGCCCTTATAGGTGAATCCATTGTCCACTATCTTTTGGAAAGTGCGCTCATGCTGCTCCTTTTGAATTTTGATACTTTAGCGCATCGATATTCACTTTCTGAATTCGATTGTAACCCTGCGAAACCCTTGCTCATCTTCGAGCAGAAAACGTCGCATAAACAGCGTCTTCAATACATTGAAGCACCGATAATTGAAGATTTATGATTAAGAATTTTCTCAAAGATATATTTCTGATAACCAAAATCAGAAATCGGTTTATTCCGTCCGTGCAAATAACCCAACGGCAAATGTTCCTGAAATATGAGGAGCAAATGAAGGCCGGAAATCTGCCCGATTTCAAGGATACCGGATTTCGCGTCTTCTCTCAATTCGAGGAAGACGGGAAACTTCTATACATCTTCTCCCTACTGGGAATGCCGCACAAAACGTTTGTTGAAATCGGTTCCGACGATGGGGTCAATAGCAATTCTGCCAATCTATATTTCAATTTTGGTTGGCACGGACTTTTTATTGACGGGAATAGCAAGAGCATCAAACGAGGAAAGAAATTCTTCAGCAAATATCCGCACACCTGGTTTTACAAGCCCAAGTTTATTTGCTCTATGGTTACCCGTGAAAATATAAATGAACTCGTTCTTTCAGCGGGCTACGAAGGAACCGTAGGCTTACTTTCCATCGATATTGACGGGAACGACTATTGGGTTTGGGATGCTTTGAGCGCCATCGACCCGCAAGTGGTGATTATTGAAACCCACAATGAGTTTGGCTTAAATAACATTGTGGTTCCCTACGACGCTAATTATTCTTATCCGGGAAAGCACCCGGTATATCACGGAGCTTCACCCGTGGCCATGACGAAGTTAGCGGCTAAAAAAGGGTACCGTCTTGTAGGCGCGAACGACCTCGGATCTAATTTTATTTTCGTTAAAAATGGATTGGCCGATAAGGAGTTGCCCGAAGTTTCTGTTGAATCCGTGCTTACACATCCTTCCGTACAGGAAGGCTACAAGAAATTTGACGCTATTAAAGATTGGGAATACCTCGAGGGTTAAGAGCCTAACAGCTCAATTTACATCGAGCATTCAATATTTAATCACCCTCGAGTAAAAGATGCCCTCCAGCGTTCGAATGGCGAAAAGGTAGGATCCGTCCGGGAGGCCGCTCAAAGAAACATCTTTCGAGTTCACATATAGAACTCGACGACCCAGTGGATCGTAAACAACTACTTCAATTGCATCGTACAGCGAGTTATCGATGTGTACTACTCCAGTCGTCGGATTGGGAAATACGCGAATCTCGTTTGAACTAGGCTCCTCTTCGGAAAGCGCACAAATTAATGAAGGAACTGCGCCTGGATTCATGTGCCAAGCCACTTCATTGTACTCAGCCGCAATACTATCGACACAGGCGTATTGAATGTACTCGGTATAAAACAGGCTGAAACTCTCGTCGGCGAAACCACCGTTCTGAATATTGAGGTATTCCAACACGAACGGACCTTCTATGCGCAGACTATTCACCGCTGCTAGATCCGAAAGATCACAGTGTTTGAGACTGAAGGCACTTCCATCGAGCCAAAAGAGTTTTAGGCTATCCAAACCTAATTCGCCAATGTATGCAAGGCTATCGTTGCTATATATGCGCAGCTGCTCCAAGTTGTCGAAGTGCTGAATGTCGTTCAAGTGCTTAACGTAGTACTCGCGGTACAAATCATTTATTTCAAGGCTAGTGACCGACAATGCTTCCGAAACCTGAATTTCACCATCGAGATTTAAGTCAACCGAATGATCGTATTGCCCATCGCTATTGGTGTCGACGCAATTATTGAGAAGTAGAAGTTGTTTTAGACCGAAGTCTGAAAAGGAAATAGTTTGTCCTAAAAGTTGGTTTTGCGCACATATGAATGTTGCAAGGAGAAGTACTGCGCGCACAAAACTTGTTTTGAATATAGACGTATCAATTGGTCAAAGGGTTGCTCTAATCACTAAAAAAAGAGGCCGCAACCCTCTAAAAGAACATGAAAAAACCCTTTCCACCTAATTAGATGAAAAGGGTTTCATTATTTGAAATAGGTTTTCTTGCCGGTCCAAACAACTCCCAAAATTGCAAGAAGCAAGGGAATCGTTATACCAGTTAGGTATCCGTAGCCCCATTCTGTCAATCGATCTAAATCGAAAAGCAGAATTCTTCCTATCCGAAAAACAAGAACGACGGAAACAATACCCAAAAACCAAAAAAGTACGCGGAGCACTTATTTAATAATTGTCGTCGTCGTTGGACAGTAAATACCAAAGGTAAGTCCAGTTACCAATCCGTTGACAAAAGTCTGCTGCGTTTGAACCGTATAGTCTTTGGTGTCTCCAGCTAATTCAGAAGGTACAGAAACTCCCACCGGCGCCAAACCAAAAATTAAATAGTGATTCCACGTTGAAGTTTCTCTATTTCCTTGAGCACCATCACCTACTACAGTCGTGTACGTATAGCATGAGGAAAATAAAAATAGCCCCAAACATGCGGCTATAACTGCAATCGATTTTCTTTTAAACATAAATGTATTTTTTTTAGTAAGAATGTCGGAAGATAGAAAAAAGGAGAATTGAATAAAAGTACGACTGGATTCCTATTGAAATTGAATACGAACTGGAGGCCATATAACACCTCTTATTAATATCTTCACGGCCTATCTAAAAGTGCAGGTTATGGAAGCAAGCAAAATGCTGAGTTATGTTGAGAGCCTTTTAAAAAACATGCCATCAGATTGGCTGAATCTTACAACGCATAGACTCGATATTTATAATGAGCCTTTGGCCAAAACACAATTCTTAGAGCAGCTTGAAAAACTGTTTAACGACGATAATTTTGAAGCCTCTGCACTGAATGAATTACCGACTGCCTACGACTATATTCGTCTTGGTCATCCGTTATCTTGTGTACTTGAATGGGCTATTGCTCATTTAAACGGCTTGGACGCCGAAGATGTAATCAGCTTTTCCTCAAAGACAACGCCCATTTTAGCCGTTCTCAGGAAAAACTTAATGATTAATAAAAACACCCAAATCGCTTACACAGGCGAATTACCCGTATTTTTCGATACTGATGTTATAAAGGACGTCTACGGATACGAATTTGAGTTACTGCAAGTCGAGCGTCCAGATTTAATTCCTGCGTTTAACGGCAGCACGATCTATATTTCAGAAGAAGATCAATTAGGTGATTTTAATCTTTCCCAAAACTTAGACTTTTTTATTGGTGTCAATGACTCATTGGGTAGTATCTTATTAATAAATGGCGAACAAAATAAAGAGTACGCTTCCGAAATTCAGCACGTACGAAGAAGAGAGACGATTGCGATGACACCAGTCAACGCACTTGATGCGTTAAAACATTTAGTCGAAAAGTCTTCCATTGAGAACAAGAATACGAATGCCGAAGCCAACAAAGCGCTTGTGTTAGAATCCATTAGAGAAATTACCGGGACCAAGGTAAAAGCCGTGGTCGCTTCAAGTGGACTCTCCATGCAGTATGCGATTGTAATGGGACTCATTCACGAAGCGGTAGAGCATCATAAAGGTAAGGCCATTAAAATGGTGGTTCCTCCCAATTGTTATGGAGGAACGAATGATCAGGCACGACGTGTTGCTGCTTGCCTTGATAATGTTGAAGTTGTGGATTTACCCGTTGATGGTAACCACAATATGGTTGAGAGTATTGATACTGTTTTGGATCAAATTGCCCAGCAGGACGGCGTACCTTATATCATTGCTGAAATCCCAACGAACCCGAGAGTTGAAGTCCCCGATTTGACAAAGCTAAAAGAAGTACTAAGTAAACCGCGCGAAACCGAAAGCGGAAGTTTAGCGGTGGATCCCGTTTTTATTTTGGATCAAACTTTTTGCCCGAACGTTCATTTCTTAGGTGAGGCGGATATACTTTCGGAGGTGAGAACCATTGCCTATGTGAGTGGATCCAAATTTCCAAGTGGCGGAAAATGTACCGCTGGCTATTGTGTTTCAAATAACCGAGCCGACGCTTTGATGGAAAAGATAGCCTTGCACTTAACCCTATGTGATAATGAGGCTACCGATCATCAATTAGAAGTATTGGCAAAACAATTGCCTTCCATGAATCAAAGGATTCGCGATGCCTACCAAAATACGCGTGAGTTTGTAAACTTTATTGAAGAGCATTTACCAACCGCGAAAATTAACTTTGTTTCAGAAGAATTGGCGGCAAACGAATTTACTCCATCTGTATTTTCCTTAGACCTTCCTACTAAGGGGAATAGCGAAGAAGAAAGAGAATCGTATAAAAGAGCCTTGAATCTGCGATTAATCAATTCAATGATTAATGAAATCCCTAATGAAAGTAAATACTGTGTGAGTTATGGGCAGCTCAAAGGATGTTATTGGACCATTCCCGCCACATCTACACAGGGAACAACAAAGGAAGGCGATAAGGACTACATTGCTCGAGTTTCGATTTCTCCGGATCTAGATCTCGATCATCACAAAAAGGTCTTTTTAGATTTTGTGAAAAGCATTTAACGCGCCCCAGTGCTATGTTCAAATGATCCCAAGGAATAATCCTATTCCCAGCAAGATCATTAAGATTCCGACCGTCACTTGCACCGCCCTGAGCGTGATTTTATTCATCATTTTTTTGCCTATTACGGCTCCGAGGAATGCACTCGATGTAGCTACCAGAATGGCGACGCTGTGAGCGCTCATCATGCCGTTAGGCATGCGCGAAAAATACATGGGAATTCGCGTAAAATCGACCAGCAAGGCAATGGCGACGCCCGTGGCTATATAGGCTTCTTTCGACAATCCGGCTTTGATTAGAAACATGCTGCGCAATGCTCCTTGATGCCCGCTGAGTCCGCCAAAAAACCCAGATAGGAGTCCGCCCGGAATTAAAAATTTCTTCTGAAAATTGAACTGCAATATTTTCGGAAATAGCTCGGTAAGCGCAAAGAAAATCATCAATAGGCCTATCACGGCCGGAAGGGGTTGTACCACAATACTGCCCGACTCAAACCAAGGAGTACCAGACCCGAGAATCGATAGCAAGCCAACGCCCAGAATGGCGCCCAAAATGCCGGGGATACCAAACCAAAGCACTGTTTTTCGATCGACCCATTTCCAAAGCAATCCGAACTTAAAAATATTGTTTAAGACGTGCACAATAGCAGTGAGTGCAATGGCCAATTCAATTTCGAAAAAGAGCGCAAATACGGGAAGCAATAAAGTGCCTAAACCAAATCCACTGATTAGGGTGAGCCATGAGGTTAAGAGGGCCGCCAAAGCGATGATTACTAATTCCATTGCGCAGTTTTAGAGTCTGAATAGCATTCTGAGCTTGAAAATACAAAGTCAATTTAACTATCGGACGGATATTCGCTAATTTCAAATAAATGGCCATCGGGATCACGGAAGAAACAGCGGGTTTCATTTCCGTTGACATAGGGCGGAGTAATAAATTGGGCTCCGCTTTTTTTCAAAATGGCATAGGATTGCAAACAATCCTTCACTCGGATAGTAAAGCTGTGACTTACTTCATTGGGGTTTGCGGGCGGAATAAAAACGGTGTCCGGTTTATCTTCTGTAGGTCCACCCGAGGTAACGAGCAGAATCCAATGGCCTAGAAACTGAAGTACGATGGAGTCTCCCCCATAGGCCCGAAATAGCTCACCACCCAAAACATCGATTTAAAATGCCTGGCGCGCTCCATGTCGGATACCACAAGAAAGGTGGTAATTGCGCTGTCTTCGAATGGGTTTCGATCAATCATTGATATAGAGTACGTGAAAATCAAAAGTAAACGGATCTAGATGATTGAGCAGCGCTTGTTTAAACTCCGCCCCATATTCTTCGAAATAGGGAATGAAATTATCGTAGCGCTCTTGAAGTTTTCCCGCCGGAAACAGTTCGTTTTTCAAGTTTGAGATACGCTCAACCAATTCATGATGCTTTCTTTTCTCCGCTTTCAACAAGCGTTTCTCTAAATTTTCAAGCCCTTTAAGTTGCTTTGCCCGTTGCGCATTCACAGCACCTGTAAACGTTTGATCTGTCCGCGAAGCAATCTTTTCCATTTCGGAGAACATGGCTTCCAGTTGAAGCCTGTAATCGCGCAAATCAAGCTCTTCGTTACTTTTCTCAGACACCTCTTTATTCACCAAAACGTCCAGCTTTTCGAACAATTGAGTCCAATCAATTTGAAGTTTTTCGCGTTTGCGATTCTCTTTCTTTCCTACTATTAATCCAGAGTTTCTGAGAAATAAAATGGGAAAAGGAACTTCATAGGCTTCGAAAACATCTTTTAATTCCATCCAATAGGCTACCTCTGCCCCACCCCCAATATACGCCAGGTTCGGAAGAATCATTTCTTGATAAAGGGGTCGCATGATTGCATTCGGACTAAATCGCTGGGGGTGATTTTCTAATTCTGCGTCAAGTTCTTTTTCAGGAAAAACGCGATCTGCATCCACTACATTCCATTCGGAACCATTTTCTGTATCGAGTCGGCGGCGGTCCGTTTCTTCAAGGTAAAACAAATTTACCGGTCTCGTATTCACTTGAACGTGGTACTTCGCTTCAAGCGTTTCTATGGCTTTTCTTGAGCTATTAGCGAACACTCGCTCTTTTAGTTCTCGGCCTGCGGCCGGATAAAAAATCGATTTCAATTCAGCATCATCTCCATCAACAATTACGAGCCCTTGATCTGCAAAGAACTCGTGTACCATATATCGAGTAGCATCAGCCAAATTCGCTTGCCCTCTATAGGCTCGCTGGAACAAATCGCGCAAATAATCGGCGTTTTTCGATGGTCCCATTACAGATGACAAATCCTCGAGCACCTGATCCATTCCTTCTAAATTCAAACGTCCCACTGCTCCGCCCGAAGGGTGATCCCAGCGTGGTGTTCCGCCATAGAGTTGAATATGATTGATTTCATCGAAATCATGATCCTCAGTCGCCATCCAATAAACGGGAACAAAATGATGTTCCGGGTAGGCTTCTTTTAATGCCTTCGCCAAATTAATGGCGTGCACAATTTTGTACCAGAAATAAAGAGGACCCGTAAATAAGTTCAATTGATGCCCCGTAGTTACAGTGAAGGTATTGGCGTGTTCTAAGAACAACACATTTTCCTCTACGAGCTCCGATGAAACTTGTACGTTTTTTAATCGTCCGTACTGTTTAGACAGCGATTTAACGAGTGTGTAACGATGTTCCGCGTCAAATTTCGCTTTCGCCTTTATCTGTGGTTCAAAAGAGGTTACATCTGGCCGAAGGCCGTACAACTCTTTTAAATCGGCTTGATTTTGTGCATAATCGACTACCAACTTAGAAAAGGCCTTCGTCTGGTCGATTGGGAGTTTAATCGCCTTGAAAAGACTCATTGCACTCGTTTTTTTGCCCATTCGGGCAGATCTATGTCGTTGAAGTTTCCGGAGCTCATGAGCAGTACAACGGCTTTTCCATCAAAGGGTTCGTCAAGTTGATCAAAGAGTTCGGTTGCGTCTGAAAACACCTCTATATCGTCGTTTCCGAAAGCAGTTTTCACTTGGCTTTCTGAAATTTCGGGCAATCGTTTTGCGGCGACAGCGGCCGGGTTAAAATACAGTAATGCTCGATCCGCCGCATCCAAACTCCCTTTATACTCGGGCATAAACTTGGTTTGTAAACTGCTATAAGTATGCAATTCCAAAGCGGCAACCACTTCTCGGTCCGGATACTGTTCTTTCAAGGCTTTCACCGTGGCCATAACTTTCGACGGTGCATGGGCGAAATCGCGATAAATCACCAAGTCCTCATTCTCGGCCATTTCCTCCATTCGTCGACTCGCACCTTCAAAGCTAATGATGGCTTCAAAAAACTGCTCGTCAGTAACGCCCATTTGGTTGCAAATCCATCGTGCGCCATCGAGGTTATTCATATTGTGCTTTCCAAAAATAGAGAGGGGTAAATCGCCCATGAAGGTTTCAAGAACCGTTTGTTCGTTTTCAACTCTATAATCGGGCGTTCGATAGGGAAAGCGCTTTATTTCACGCGGAGTTTCTTCCACTAGGCGCTTTACATGCTCGTCTTCTTCATTGTAAATAACGGCCCCACCTACTTCCATCGCCATTAAAAAAGCGCGGAATTGATCGAGGTAGTCTTCAAAAGTGGGGAACACATTTACATGATCCCAAGCAATGCCCGAAATCAAGGCCACATTAGGCTTGTAATGAAGAAATTTCGGTCGCCGATCAATGGGTGAACTGAGGTATTCATCTCCTTCAAGTAGCATGAACTCCGCCTCCGGCGTGATATGCACCATGCGGTCGAACCCGGCCAATTGCGCTCCAACCATAAAATCCGCTTCGAGCTCATGGTACCCGAGCACGTGCAGGATCATGCTCGTGATGGTTGTTTTACCGTGCGATCCTGCAATAACTACGCGGGTTTTATTCTGACTTTGACTATATAAAAACTCGGGGTACGAGTACAGCTTTATTCCCATCTCTTGCACACGTTCCAGCTCCGGATTGTCCGGGTGTGCGTGCATTCCGAGAATGACCGCATCTAAATCAGTAGTGATTTTAGACGGGTCCCATCCCTCCGAAGGAGGCAATAACCCCGCTGCGTTCAATCGGCTTTTACTGGGTTCAAAAATATGGTCATCGGATCCAGTAACCTCATGACCCAGTGCACTCAGTTCAAGCGCTAAGTTGTGCATGGCCGATCCGCCGATAGCTATAAAATGAATTTTCACAATTCTGTTTTCGAATTTAAAACCGAAGGTAATGAATGCGTCAATTATAGAAGGGCTATAAAAGTATACAACGCTACTTTCTTTATTGCTCACACTTTTAGTACATTCCCACTGGCCCTCGAGATTGACCCAATGAGGTTCAAATTAATTCGACACAAGCGCACATGAAACTACACACCATTCATTCAGGAAATTTTAAGCTCGACGGGGGCGCTATGTTTGGCGTTGTTCCTAAGTCTATTTGGTCAAGAACAAATCCGGCCGATGAAAACAACATGTGCCCATGGAGCATGCGCTTAATGCTGATAGAAGATGGTGACCGCTTAATGTTGATCGATACGGGTATTGGAAATAAGCAAAGCGAAAAATTCTTTAGCTACTATTTTCTTTTTGGTGATCACAGTCTCGATTCGAGCTTAAAAGATGCCGGTTTTAAACGAGACGATATCACCGACGTTTTTTTAACTCATTTACATTTCGATCATGTAGGTGGGGCCATTGAACGGGCCGCTTCGGGCGCGAATCACTTTGAGCCCGCGTTTAAAAATGCCACCTACTGGAGCAATGAACGTCACTGGAAATGGGCTACTGAACCTAATCCGAGAGAAAAAGCTAGTTTTTTAAAGGAGAATATACTTCCTCTCGAGGAAAGCGGGCAGCTTAAATTTATCGAACGGGGCGATTCGAATCGCGCCACGAATGTTTTCCCAGGCATTGACGTGCTTTTTGCAGACGGGCACACAGAGAGTCAAATGATTCCTATAATAGACTATAAAGGCTCTAAAGTGGTGTTTATGGCCGATTTACTTCCGAGCACGGGACATATTCCATTGCCTTATGTTATGGGTTACGATACGCGACCTCTTTTAACACTCCAAGATCGTCAAGGGTTCTTTCCGGAAGCAGCTCAGAATGAATACATTCTTTATTTAGAGCACGATTTCTATAGCGATTGTTGCACACTTCAAATGACGGAAAAAGGTCCCCGTTTGAAGGAGACCTTTGCTTTGAATTCTATATAAATGGAAGTGCTTATTTCTTACTCGTTGTGCGGAATTTCATTCGGTACCACTTCTTCCCAATCCTGGATCGATTCGTAAATTTCAATCATTTTATTTGAAATTGCCGTTGTTCCGGTCGGAGCATCACCGCGAATGAATACTTCTTGTTTCACGGACGGACTGTGAAAATTCATTTTGAGGGCGGGTAAATCACTGATATTCGAATCGTACTCTTTCTTCATTTTAAAGTACCCTACCTCTTCCAAATAAGCCTTTAGGCCTATGGCCTGATCGGGACTAATACGACCCGAAAAGGTGCCAATTCGCTCTACATCTCTTTTTCCATTATAGGCGATTCGACCATCAGAAGAAACAGTCAATTGATCCCAAGGGCACTTTCCGAAACAGGGTGTTCTTTCGTACGTAAACGTCCATGAGGGTTTCGCTTCAAGCGCCGTCTTATCCCCTTTTTTACTTTTCTTTTTATCGGTGGTATCAATGAGGCCTTGGGCGTCCTCAGCAGCGGGTTCCTTTGGTACAGGTTCCATATTCTTTTTAGGCGCCGAGCAACTAGCTAGGAAGCCAAAGATGATAAATAGTGCGAATTTTTGTTTCATACCGTAAACATAGCCAAAATCGGGCCATGTTAAATATTCTTGAATCGACCACAAAAAAGAATCCCCTCCGATTATCGGAAGGGACCTTTTGCAAACTGTGATTCTAAAATCTATTTATTTGTAATAACCGTTAACAGCGAACACATCGCCATTAGCTTCTTCTTTCCAAACAATGGTAGCAATTTTCATTCCTTGACGTACCGCTGTTTGAGGAATTGATATGCTGAAGTTCATCGTATACGCATCACCCGGTGAAAAACTTGTGATCGGCAAAACCTCTCCCCAAGAACCTGTTCCTGTAGGGCTCGCAGATACAGCATGTGTATGCTCGAACATTTCACCTTCTTTGAACAAGTATTCTAATTGACCACCAACGTTCACTCCGCCAGCGTCTTGTCCCCAACGTGATTCTCCATTTTCAGTAACTACTAAGCCACTTGTCTCGGTTTGGGTTAATCCGCCAACAGCGTCAACAGGACCTTGAATTAGGTAGGCACCTACATAATAGGTTCCACTTGCTGATTCAAAAAACTTCACTTTGGATTTAACACTTACCGTACTTCCGGAAATCGTCCATTCGTGGCCAGCTCCAACAACACAAGGCTGTTGCGAAATCTGAGCTACTGTACCAGACATACCACCTTGGCCTGCCGCTACATCATTCACGAAAAAGTTGGGCGTTCCACCCGTAAAGAAATTGTCTTGAAAAACGCTTCCAATTCCCGATGACAAACCATCATTAATGTGAACGGCAATAGGTACGGTGTTGTTAGGGAAATTATGTTGCGTTTCTGCTAAACGAACCGTTCCACCCTGAGGGCAGGCAAAACACCATGATCCAGTGAATTTAAATACAACCGCTCTTGATGTATTTGCTGGTTCAAGCACGCCATTGGCGTTGTTTTCTTCTTCTTTTTTACATCCTGCTAGGACTAATCCAGATAACAGGGCAATGGCTAGAATCTTTTTCATATTGAGTAGATCAATTAATTAATGGTAGATACTTATCTATCTAAGTGCGCGGAAGTTACAAAAAAAATCAAATGGGAAGTGAATACTCCATCCTGATTATGGTACTCCAGCGTTCTCATCTATTGGCTATAACGGATAAAATCAGCTAAAAGTTGGCGCGAAAGAAATAAACCTTATTTCTTCTTCCGCTGCGCTTGCTGTTCTTTCATCATGGACTCAAGTCGCTGAGAAAATTTAGACTTGGGCTTTTCTTTCTTCTTGTTTTCCTGCAACTTGGCATGGATAGCGTCTTCATCGATGAAACTTCGAATCGCATATTGCTGACCAAAAGAAATTACGTTCGCCAAAAAGTAGTAATAACTCAATCCGCTGGCATAGCTATTAAACCAGAACAACATCATAAACGGCATGATGTACTGAATAATTTTCATTTGCTGTGCCATCTGATTATTACCCGATTGTGGCGTCATTTGCTGGTTGATGCGGGTGTAGAAAAACAACGATAAAGCCATTAACAAGGTGAATAGACTTACATGATCACCGTAGAAAGGAATTTCAAAGGGCAATGTAGCGATGCTATCATAACTGCTCAAATCATCCGCCCACAAGAATTTTTGTCCTCGCAATTCAAAACTGGCCGGGAAAAACCGGAACATTGCAATTAAGAATGGTAACTGAAAGAGCATAGGTAAACAACCTCCCAAGGGATTTACTCCAGCCTTTCGGTAGAGCTCCATTTGAGCTTGCTGCTTTTTCATGTTGTCCTTGTGCTTCTCATTGATTTCGTCTAATTCTGGCTTAAGCACGCGCATTTTAGCCATGGAAAAATAAGAGCGAAACTGGAATGGCAAAAGGATGAGCTTAATTCCCACGGCCATTACCAGGATAATGATTCCGTAGTTCCAATTGAGACTGTCAAAGAAATTAAACACGGGTATTACCAACCAACGGTTTACCCATCCAAAAATCCCCCAACCCAGCGGGATCATTTCATCAAAACCTTTATCGTACGCTACCAGCGTGTTGTATTGGTTTGGGACAAAAGAGAGCGTAAACGCGTAACTGGCCTGCTCTGGAAGTGGCATACGCGCAGTCATTCTTTTCGTATGCACTTCATCCTCAAGAGGAAGCGTGGTCATTTGCGCTTGTGGCAGTGTGAAAGCGGGCGTAAGGATACTACTGAAGAATTGTTGTTTAAAGGCAATCCACTCAATATCACTTTGATCTTCATCGTCGTCGCCGCGGGCACTCAAATTATCTACATCCCCTTTTTGTCGGTAATATACCGTTGTCGGATTCTGAAGGTTATCTTTTGTTTTCTCCAATTGTAGCGCGTCTAAACTCCAGTTGAAGGCGGTTTGACCGCTAGTGTACGGTTTCATGCCCACTGTGCGCATTTCATAACTCAAATCATTTCCTTCCGCAAGGGAGTAACGAATTTCGATAAATTCTGATTCGGTATGCTTTAAACGATAAACCGCTTCACTAGAAGAGCTGCTATACAATTCAAAATATAAATCTTGTGTTTGAACTGGAACGCCATTTATCGCATAGGTCCAATTCATAGAATTTGAAGAACCCTCGATTAAGTCCAGTGCTCCGCCGTCATAACGAGTGTACTCTTTTAACTGGGCACTTGATATTTTCGCCCCTAACGGGTCGATAACAATACGTAGATGTTCATTTTCGAGTACGGTAGATGAGGTGATTTCGGGCTTAGGATTAAAAAAGCCTAATTGCTTTTTGCCCGCGGGAACCTCAGTCGCAGTTGTAAGCGAATCCGTATTATCAAATTCTGACATTCCACCGGCGTTGATCTCCGGAATAACGGTTTCGTTGGGTTCGGCGGTTACCGGTTCCTCGGGAATAACCTCCTCCGTTTGTGTTTCGTTGGCTGGTGAAGTCTCTGGTTCATCGGGTCCCTGATTCGTATAGGCGAACCATACGAGAATACCTCCGATTAAAATCATTCCGACGAAGGAATTCCAATCAAATCCTTTATTTTCCATTGTTTGCTTCTTTGTGCGCCATGGCCGCTTTTACCAAGTGAATGAAAAGCGGAGCTGGGCGCTCAACTGTACTTTTGTATTCTGGGTGAAACTGAACTCCTACAAACCACGGGTGATCGGGAATTTCAACTATTTCAACCAATCCAGACTCATCATTGATACCGCTAAATTTCAGTCCGGCCTTTTCTAATTCCGACCTATACTGATTGTTGAATTCAAAACGATGTCTATGTCGCTCCGAAATTTGGCTTCTTCCGTAGACCGTGGCCGCTTTACTCCCTTTTTCAAGCGTACAAGGGTATGCACCTAAACGCATGGTCCCCCCTTTATTGATGACTTTTTTCTGTTCTTCCATTAAATCAATTACCGGATACTTCGAGTCTGGATCCATCTCAGAGCTATTCGCTCCTTTCAATCCGGCTACATTTCGGGCATACTCAATTACCGCACATTGCATTCCCAAGCAAATGCCCAAGAATGGAATCCCGTTTTCTCGCGCATAGCGCACGGCATGAAGCTTACCTTCTAATCCGCGCTCACCGAATCCTGGAGCCACAATGATTCCATCGAGGCCCTTTAATCGAATCGGCGTATTTTCTTCGTCGAGGTATTCCGAATGAATCCATCGAACGTTCACTTTACACTCGTTCTCAGATCCTGAGTGGATGAGCGCTTCCGCAATACTTTTATAAGCGTCTTTTAATTCAACGTACTTACCCACCAAACCAATTTTCACTTCTTGGTCGGGATTTTTAAGACGATGAATAAAGTTTTTCCAATCGCGCATGTCCGGCTTAGTCGTCGTCGGGAGACTCAATCTCTTTAAAACAACTTCATCTAAACGCTCTTCTTGCATTAACAAGGGAACGTCGTAAATAGTATCCGCGTCAATAGATTCGATGACCGCATCTTGCTTTACATTACAGAATAAAGCGAGTTTCTTGCGGATTTCATCACTGATCTTGTGCTCTGTTCTACAAACCAAAATATGCGGCTGTACACCCGATTCCTGAAGCAACTTAACGGAGTGTTGTGTAGGCTTGGTTTTCAATTCACCCGTCGCCGCTAAATAAGGCACGAGCGTTAAATGAATGACCAAACAATCATCGCCAATCTCCCATTGCAGTTGACGAACGGCTTCGATATAGGGAAGTGATTCGATATCACCCACAGTACCACCAATTTCTGTGATGACGATCTCGTAATCGCCCGATTTCCCCAGCAGCATCATTCGATGCTTAATTTCATCTGTGATGTGTGGAATGACTTGAACCGTTTTGCCCAAGTATTCACCTTGTCGCTCCTTGTCAATAACGCTTTGATAGATGCGCCCAGTGGTGACGTTATTTGCTTGAGAAGAAGGTCGATTCAAAAAGCGCTCATAATGACCCAAATCTAAATCTGTTTCCGCGCCATCGTCGGTTACATAACACTCACCGTGTTCGTACGGATTTAGCGTTCCTGGATCCACATTGATATACGGATCAAATTTTTGAATAGTGACAGAATAACCTCTAGCCTGAAGAAGGTTGGCTAATGAAGCTGAAATGATTCCTTTTCCTAAAGAACTCGTTACCCCTCCGGTAACAAAAATATACTTGGTGCTGGACATACCCGCGGTTTAAGGATGAGAAGTTAAAACCGCGTACAAAGCTACGTAAAATGCCCGTTACGGTGAAAAGGTATTTACGTCTTAAAAAGAGTACGTGAAACCAATACTCGGAAGTATCGGCAATTGATCTACTCGTTCGTACTCTACTCGGTTAAAGTAGAATATATTTTGTCGGTCGTAGACGTTTGTGACACTCAATGTACCTTCCAATCGATTGTACTTACCCCATTCCCAAATACGCTTTAAACTAAGATCTAAACGATGATAGGTTGGTAACCTTCCTCCATTCAGCTCGCCATAAAGGATTCCGAGTTGTCCGTTCGTATTCGTAGGATCTGTATTCACTCCATCTTCAAAGGTAAGTTCCTCGTAAAAGCCTTGTGTTTGGGTAAAAGGAAAGCCCGATCCGAAGTTCCAACGGCCGCTAAATTCCCAATGCAAGTCATCTCCCCACTTATAAGTACTCACCAAGTTGAGGTTATGACGACGGTCGAAATGAGGGGCATAGGTTTGGAATTCATCCGTACGGGTTACTTTACCTAAACTGTATACAAACCAAACATATACCTGACGAGAAGAGTACTTGACGTTAAAGTCAATACCTCGGGCCAATCCTGACTCAATAATGAAGTCCTTACGCAAATACTCGGGTTTATCCTGATTATCTTGGTTGTCGTCGTAAATTTTATTCCGATTAATATTTGTCATCTGATTGAAGTCTTTGATATACCCTTCAATATTTACGTCGATACGTTCGGTTAAATCGTATTCAAATCCAAATATTACGTGACGCGCTTTTTGCAATGGATTGGCCACGGGATCACCATTAAACTCATCCGGAATGTTATCGGAACCACTTAAGAATCCGTAAAACAGGTTCACAACGTCCCGATCGCTGTTGGCTGCAATTAGATTCTGGCTAAACAATCCCGCACTCGCTTTGAATCTCAATTTTTCAGTGGCATTGAATTTAACACCCAAGCGCGGCTCTGGGCTCGCTGCACTCAATGAAGCGTAATAATGCATTCTAAACCCAAGGTCAAATACCCACCTCGGCGTATTCCACTTGTACTTGAAGTATCCCGCTAATTCGGTCGTGCTTTGGGCTTGAGTAATTTTGCGAGCTAAAGCATTGTAGAAAACAAAATCCGTATTGAATCCCTGGATGTCTAATCCATATTCTACCTGACGTTCATTAGGTAAAAAATAAGTGAAATCGAGTCCTAAATTAAAACCGCTGATTGCACTCGTACGGGGCAAGCCATCTCCTTCATCTAATTCAATAGAGTAATCAGAAAAACTGAAGTCTCCCTGCATGAGGAAAGGAGAGGCGGCCGGCACCAATACAAAATTTGAACCCGCACCGAAACTGTTCCAATTCATCTCTTGAACGCCTTCATAATTCACGCGATCAGTGAAATTAAAGCCAAATACATTGAATTTAGAACCATTGCTATTACTGGAACTTAACTTCCCGAAGAAATCCGTAAACCCAAAAGGCAAACCGTCATCGCCTGCATAACTATAAAGTACAGGTGAAGTCTGCTCCAAATAACTGTGCTTTGCAGAGAATAAGAACGTGGTTGAACCGCGATCGTTATTTCTGAGTGGCCCTTCCAAAGTCAATTTTGCGGCAAACGGACTGACACCTACTTTACCCGTAAATCGATTTTTATTTCCGTCACGTGTGCTGACGTCCATTACTGAGGAAACTCTCCCACCGTATTCCGCGGGCATTCCACCTGTGTAAACATCGGCGTTGCGCAAAATATCCGTATCAAATACCGAGAAAAAGCCAATTGAGTGGAAGGGGTTGTAAATAACCATCCCATCTAACAAGGTTAAGTTATGAACGGGCGCACCTCCACGAATATAGAGCTGTCCCCCTTGGTCACCCGTGAAAATAACTCCGGGCAAAACTTGCAAATACTGCGCTAAATCGGGCTCACCACCAACCGACGGCATCGTTTCAATTTCTTTGGCTGTCACTTTTGAAACAGAGGTGCGCACTTCTGTTTTCATTTCTTGACGCTCGGCCGAAACCTCAACTACGTTCAACTGAACCGACGATTCCGTCATGTAGAATTTCTCGGTAAGGATTTTATTCTTTTCGATGGTTACCGAAATAGTCGTTGTATCATAGCCGATATAAAGACCGAGGGCATCATAGGTTCCCACCGGAACTTTCGGGATAGTGAAAAACCCATCAATATTAGTGGAGGCTCCAAAGGTGGTTCCTGCGAGAACCACGTTCGCGAACATAACCGGTTCTCCGGTTTCTTTTTCATAAACAAAACCTCTAAGGGTACCGTAATCTTGAGCTTGGGCTAGGAGTGAGAGTAGAACCACAGCCACGGTCAAGATACCGCGTGAAAAGAATCTATTAACCATAATTTTTTTACAAGAGCGCTAAGGTAAGTTTTTTCTCAATCTTTCATCGGGCCGATAGGCCGAAGAAAAACCTAAAATTACCTAATGCAAGATTTTAAAAATTAATTCTTTTAGAAGGTCTGGCTGGCTGGTCGATTGATTTCCAACCCCTTTTGAACGAACATCTGCTTCGCGCAAATAGCCCATAATCCGAGCGATTTTTTTAAAAGAATAGTGGTGGGCTGCTTGCTGGTATTGCGGCACAAAAAAAGGATTCACTTTTAAAGAACTCGCTACTCCCCCTCTACTTTTATCGGTTAGTCCGTGATATATAAACAGCTTTGAGTAAAAATTATAAAGGACTCCTAAAGTCACCACTATTGGATGATGCTTGGGATCCGCTGCGAAGTAGGCTACTATTCTATTTGATTTCTCGATGTTCTTTTCCCCTAGCGCATTCTGCAATTCAAAGTTATTGTAGTCCTTGCTGATACCTATGTTTTGCTCGATAAAGGCCGGGGTGATTTCCTGACCTGGTGAAAGTAGGATTTCTAGTTTTTCGAGTTCCTTGGCAATCTTTCCCAAATCGTTTCCCAGAAATTCAAATAGCAACGCCGCCGACTTAAACGTGATCTTGAAACCCAGTTGCTGCACCTTCTTTTCGATCCAACCGGGCACTTTGTCGTCGTACATTTTCTTGCTCTCGAGCACGACAGCATTACTCTTCGACAGCTTTTTAAACAAGGCTTTACGCTTGTCAAAGGCTTTGTATTTGTGCGCAATGACCAAAAGTGTCGAGGTTTGAGGTTGCTCTACATACGACTCCAAAGGCGTCCAATCTCGAATATGCTGCGCTTCTTTTAAGATGACGACCTGGCGGTCGGACATCATTGGAAAACGCTTTGCCTCTGAGACAACCGTAGGGATGTCCGTATCTTTGCCGTATAGAATCGTTTGATTAAAACTCTTTTCCGCTTCGTCTAAAACTTCCTTTTCGATGTAATGAACGATCTCATCAATAAAATAGGCTTCGTCGCCCATTAAAAAATAAACAGGCTTATAGCGTTGGGCCTTTAAATCGGCCACTATTTGCTCGAATGAATCCATTAATAGCGCAAATGTTTTACGGTAGTACCTTCATTTCTAATTTCATTGAGCGAGTCAATCCCTATTTGAACATGGCTCAAAACAAATTCGGCCGTCACTTTACGGTCACTTTCTTCTGTTTTTACCCCGTCCGGAATCATCGGTTGGTCACTCACCAGCAGCAGCGCGCCGACGGGGATCTCATTGTAAAAACCTACGGAGAATAGCGTGGCCGTTTCCATATCGATGGCCATCGCACGGGTTCGCTGCAAGTACTCTTTGAATTGATCGTCGTGCTCCCAAACGCGACGGTTCGATGTGTAGACCGTTCCCGTCCAATAGTCTTTCTGATGATTTCTTATCGTTGTGGAAACAGCTTTTTGAAGACTGAACGACGGCAATGCCGGCACTTCCGGAGGGAAAAAATCATTCGAGGTCCCCTCTCCGCGTATAGCGGCAATGGGTAAGATTAAATCGCCCAAGGTATTTTTCTTTTTAAGGCCTCCGCATTTACCTAAAAACAATACGGCCTTAGGGTCAATAGCACCGAGTAAATCCATTATGGTCGCCGCGTTCGGACTGCCCATTCCGAAATTAATCATCGTTATTCCATCGGAAGTTGCGCTCGACATGGCTTTGTCTTCTCCATTAATTTCAGCCCCGGTCATTTCGGCAAATAGATCTACATAATTGTCAAAATTGGTCAGTAGAATATACCGTCCAAACTCGCTCAATTCAAGACCCGTATATCGCGGTAGCCAGTTCTTGATGATGTCTTCTTTATTCACCATAGCACAAAGAATAAATTATAAATTCGCTTGATGCAACCATTGAACCTGCCTCCTCATCCATTTCGTTTGAAAAAGGGCCCTGATTCAACAACTGAAATTTGGGATCCCTTGAGGAACAAATATATCATATTGACCCCGGAAGAATGGGTACGGCAGCACTTTGTTCAGTATTTAATAAAAGTACACGGCCTAGCGGCCGGACGAATAGCCATTGAACACGGAATTAAAGTGAACCATCAATCGCGCCGATGTGATATCGTATACTTCAATGAGGAAGGCGCTCCTTACTTAATTGTGGAATGCAAAAGACCCAATGTCAAAATTGATCAAAGCACTTTCGATCAAATTGCCCGATACAACTCAACATTAAACGTGCCCTATTTAGCCGTTACCAACGGGCTCGATCACTATTATTGCGCGCTTAACCATGAGAAAAAAGCCTACGTCTTTTTAAAGGAATTGCCTCGACTGACCTAAACGAAAGCGGGCCGCAGTGAAATCAGGCTTTATTATCTGCAACAATTTCCGCAACCACGACTTCCGGTTCCCTATGTCCAGGATAAAAACCGAGCACCTTCATCATTACCCGATCAACAATAGCGTCGGGGCAGCTGGCTCCGCTCGTCAAAATGATTTCTGGAACACGATCCGCCTTCGGTAAAAACGATGGTGAAAGAACGCGCTTATTTTGTTGTAAATCAAAGTGATACACCGAATTCGGCCCCTCAATTTCCCGTTCTGAATTAATGAAAAACGTAGGCAACTTTTCTTCGCACAACTCTACTAAATGACTGGTATTAGAGCTGTTATACCCTCCTACCACGATGGCTAAATCTGCTTGGTGTTCCAATAATCCATAGGTCGCCTCTTGGTTATCGTTGGTTGCGTAACACAAGGTGTCTCGTGTATCGGCTATGTGCTCACGCATGTTTTCTGGACCGTACTTCTCCTCCACTATGCCGCGCAAATAATCCGTAATTGCCTGGGTTTCCGTGGCCAGCATAGTCGTCTGGTTGATTACTCCAAACCGGACCAAATGAAGTTCCGGATCAAAATCCGGGCTGAATCTTCCTTCAAAAATGGTCGAGAATTCGTGCGCAGGACGCTCCCCTTTCATAATTGATCCGAGTAAAATAGCCTCGTCCATATCCTTTATGACGAGGGCAGGAGATTTTTCACTGCTGTGTGAAAAGGTTGCGCGGGTTTCTTCGTGCTTACGTTTGCCGTGAATGATGAGCGAGTAATTATCGACACTTAGCTTCTCTGCTCTTTTCCATACGCGCGTAACGAATGGGCAGGTCGTATCATACGTAGTCGTTTCAATGCCTTTTTCCTTGAGTAACCCTTCTATCTCTAATGTGGTGCCAAAGGCAGGTACAATCACTACGTCATCCTTCTGGATTTCATCCCACGGAATCATCTGATTCCCTAATGTATCTTGAATAAAACGGAGTCCTTTTGATTCTAAATCGGCATTCACCTCTTGATTATGAATCATTTGACTCAACAGGAAAATTCTTTTGCCGGGATTCTCTTCAATGGCCTTATAGGAGATCTCTATGGCGTTCTCGACCCCATAGCAAAAACCGAAATGGCGCGCGATAATGAACTTCACCGTTCCGAAATCGAGCACAGTGGGTGTGAAATCCTTTTTTCGTGGATCGGTAATTTTACGGGCCTCCTTAATGGGGCCTATTATAGGTGATCTATAAAATGTGGGGATGTCGAAACTTTTCATTGAGCATAAAACCGCCCTTCGGGCAGATGGTTCATTAATAGCCGTATTCACCAACGCGTTCTACATCGCGCCGATAGGCGCTGTAGTAATCGAGTATGGCTATATAAAATTCATAATCGGTTGCCGTAAAGATAAACTCATAACTAAAGCGACATCGGCGCATAAAACTCTCTAATGGGGCGCCATCAAGCTGTGTAAGCGCATTCACAACCTCTGGTGTGAACCTGTATTGAATGGCTGCTTTGTACGCATCTTGCCGCTCGAGTTCGGCTAGTTTTTTCAGCTGCTTCGGTCGTTTTCCGAAAGTTTCATAAAGCATGTCGAACGGACTTGTCCAGGTAGCAGCAACCTTTTCCGGCGCTTCCATTCTGGGTTGAGTGGGCCGCTCTACAAATGCTCGTTTCGTACTTTTCTTATTGCGCTCCCATTCCAGGATTTTGGCTTTTAGCTGATCGTAATTCCCCAAGCCTTCTACCTCTACTTCTCTCAATACATATGTCCTAGAAGTAAGCATCACTTGAACAAAATGTTCTTTCGAAGTAATGTGTCCGAAGGTGATGGTATCGCGAACGAACTCAACGCTTGAGAGAATGAGCGTGTCGGAACGCCGCACTTTCACCTTGAACTTACCTTCCATATTCGTGACTGTTCCGGAACGATCGCGAAGGTTAATTACGTTGACTAAGGAAATGGGTTTGAACGTTTCGCGATTGAGCACTTGACCAGATACCTCAATATATTCCCTCTGGCCGAAGGCCGCAGAAAAAGACAGAAAGAGGAGTATACCGGTAAAATACTGCTTCACAAACGAAAAAATAGTCGAACCCTTAATGGGCGGAAAATGGCGTTTTCAATGTCTTTGCAAATAACGCAAAAAAACGCGGGGCATTGCGGAATTCAATTTACTATGATGAACGCTTCTTCACACTTTTGGATCATCAATCAAAAACGAAATGTTACGATTAGCTCTTCTTACATCGCTCGTTTACTTGGGCTAGAATTAATTGAGCTATCTACATTATTAAAACCAAAACCATGAAGAACACTATTTCCCTCATCTCCTTTATCCTTATTTGTGGAACCTCCCACGGACAATATCGAGCAAACTACTCCGATCCATTAGAAACGGAGAAAATCACTGCGATGAGTGATCAACTGTCTCAAGACCTCGAATCAATAGTACTTTTGTCCCCTTATGGGCCGAAAAGAAAATACGTTAGAAATTACCGAAAGAAGAACGGCATTTTGTGGCTGACCGTTGGTACAGCTAGCGGGTTGGGGTTAACGTATCTTTCGTTCCATTTGTATTGGGCAGATGAGGCTCTTGGTGTGGTCACGTTTATTGGTGGTGCCGGATTGACCGTTTTTTCAATAACCCACGGTATCATTCAACTTGTCAAAGGGTCCAATGGAGGCTACTCTATGCTGGATACACAGGATTCGCATACTGCTCAATCTTCTCCGTATCGAGTATTAACCGCAGGGGACGGAATTGGATTTCGCCTTCAGCTTTAAGGACTGAGACGCCGAATAATTGCCCTACTTCGCGCTCAAACCCGATACAGATCAGCGACGATAAAAAGATCAACCATTCGATCGTTAATGCGAGTAAGAGCTACTCAAATAACAAACAGGTTCTCGAATAGCATTGGAATTTCGTTTCAATTTTAAAATTCCCCGGCATTTTGAAAATTCGCCAACACCTATCCTTTCTTCCCTTTTTTGTTCTCTGTTGGCCTCCTTTTTATTCTTCAGCTCAACTGAAGTCAAGTCGGGTATCAAATGATTACACTTCTATATATTATGACGGGGTAGCGGCCCCCAAGTGCAAGAAACCTCCTTTTTGGAGTAAGCCGAAGCATAAAAGCTCTAATGAGCAAAACTTGGATGATCGTTGGTGGGGAAGTCAAATAGATATCGAGTCGTTTTACAACATGAAGAACAATGAGCCATTCCCAAGCGCTCCTATATCCGGGTACGGAACAATTAAAGACGCCGCATTCACCTTATTAGGAATAGGGACAAAATACACGTCCAAAGTACTCTTAGAAGAACCTATCCATCTAGATCGCTCCATGACCCTGCAGGGCTCTTGGGTGAGCGGGGCTTCATTGCAAGTGAGCAGATCGAAAAAGAATCGATCAGAAATCGATGGCTACAACCAGTCCAATCAAGGAAGTGATTTTTATCGCTTAAAGCTATCCCGAAAATGCTTGGCTTTCTCCTATCATTTTTGAAACCAAGGTTATCGCATGAACTAGCACGAATATTCCGATATTGCGACCTCCAAAACGCAATTCATTATGTCAGACGATAAAAAGATCATCTTTTCGATGGTCAATGTGAGCAAGAGCTATTCCAACAACAAGCAAACGCTTAAAGATATTTACCTCAGCTTCTTTTACGGGGCCAAAATTGGGATTATCGGACTAAACGGTTCTGGTAAGAGTACCCTTCTAAAAATCATTGCTGGCGTCGATAAAGCCTTTCAAGGAGAAGTCCATTTCTCGGATGGCTATTCTGTAGGATATTTACCCCAAGAGCCGGAACTCGACGACGACAAAACGGTCATGGATATCGTAAAAGAAGGTATGCAGGAGATCGTTGATGTATTGGCTGAATACGAAAAAGTAAACGAAGGTTTTATGGATCCAGCCGTAATGGAAGATCCTGATAAAATGCAAAAACTCATCGATCGCCAAGCGGAATTGCAAGACAAAATTGAAGCTGCCGGAGGCTGGGAACTCGATCAGAAACTCGAGCGCGCGATGGACGCACTCCGCACTCCGGAAGGAGACACTCCTATTAAAAACCTATCAGGTGGTGAGCGCCGACGTGTAGCTCTTTGCCGCTTGCTTTTGCAGCAACCCGACATTTTATTACTCGATGAGCCCACCAACCACTTGGATGCAGAATCAGTCGATTGGCTCGAGCAGCACCTACAGCGTTACCCTGGGACGGTGATCGCTGTGACGCACGACCGTTATTTCTTGGACAATGTGGCCGGTTGGATTCTCGAGTTAGATCGCGGAGAAGGGATTCCTTGGAAAGGAAATTACAGCAGTTGGCTCGATCAAAAATCGAAACGCCTGCTCCAAGAAGAAAAGTCGGAAAGCAAACGCCGCAAAACTTTAGAGCGAGAATTGGAATGGGTACGCATGTCGCCCAAAGGCCGCCAAGCCAAAAGCAAAGCCCGTCTTAGTAATTATGAAAAATTGCTCGATGAAGGTTCCAAGCAGAAAGACGAGAAACTCGAGTTGTTTATTCCGCCAGGGCCTCGTTTGGGCACCAAGGTGATTGAAGCGCAACACGTTCGAAAAGCATTTGGAGAGAAACTCCTGTATGAAGATTTAAACTTCACCCTGCCTCCTGCCGGAATCGTTGGGATCATTGGCCCGAACGGGGCCGGTAAGTCGACCATCTTCCGCATGATTATGGAACAACAAACGCCAGATAGCGGAACTTTTGACACGGGCGAAACAGTTAAAATTGCCTACGTAGATCAGCAACACGCTGTGGTGGATCCAGAAAAAAGTATTTGGGAAAACATCAGCGGAGGGCATGAAATCATCGAAATGGGAGGTCGCTCGATCAACTCGCGCGCCTATGTGAGTAGATTCAACTTTAGTGGATCCGACCAAAGTAAAAAAGTAGGTGTCTTGTCGGGTGGTGAAAGAAATCGACTTCACTTGGCCATGACATTGAAGGAAGAAGGCAACGTTTTGCTTCTCGATGAGCCAACGAATGACTTGGACGTAAATACACTGAGGGCTCTTGAAGAAGGTTTGGAGAATTTTGCCGGCTGTGCAGTGGTTATCTCTCACGACCGTTGGTTCTTGGATCGCATTTGTACGCATATTTTAGCTTTTGAAGGCGATTCACAAGTATATTTCTTTGAAGGCGGGTATTCCGATTACGAAGAAAACAAGAAGAAACGTCTGGGCGACAAAGGCCCAACGCGTATTCGTTACAAGAAACTGGTGAAGTAATTTTTGCGGTTTAATCTCGTTGTAAACTTTTCACTCAATACGGGAATTCCGTTCCTCTTTGCGGCAGTACAAAAAACAAATTCCTCCGTGTGCGCATTCAAAATTTATCGAATGAGAACACTAATGACTCTTGCGTTTGGAATGTTAGTCACGGCAAACTCTTTTGCTCAAGGTGGTGGCATGAATAAAACCGCCAATGTAAATGGTTGGAGTTATTGGTCGGTAGGAGCTGAAATGGGGGTTATGGGAAGTGTGCCCGGAATCAACGTTCGCTATCATAGAAATGAATTGTTGTCGGCAAGTGCCGGAGCCGGTTTTTATGGGCTCGGCTGGAGTCCCTTCGGACGGATTGGCTATACCTACGAACGCGATCAAAATTTCCGAAAAGGAAAAAGTAAAAAGCGCGGATTCACACGTTATTATTCACAAGTTTGGGTGGGATATCGGCATTTTATAGAAACCGATTGGTTCGATTTTGAATTAAAAGAAGCGCCTCGCGGCGCGATGATTCAAGCCGGCTTAGCTTGGGAATGGAAACAACACACGAAAAGCAGACGGTTATCCATCGGCATTGGCGCTATGCTGGACAACGATGACAACTACCTTCCCTTCTACCCCGAAGTTTCCTATTCCTTCGATTTACCCTTTGATTTAAGTCGTTAACAAACATTAACAAGTAGAACGCTGTTTTTGTCTTCACCCTGACGAATCGTCGGGCCGTGAGGCCCTACTTTTGAGGAGTAAATAAAGAACTATGAAAAAATGGACCAGTATACTTAGTATTCTAGCCGTGGCTTTAGCGGCCTGCGGCCAGACCAGCGAGCCGAGTGCTCGATTATTCAGCGATATTGAAACGAATAAATCCAGTGAAATGAACAATGTGAATGCAGATTTCCAAACAGCTACGTTTGGGGCGGGGTGCTTCTGGTGTATCGAAGCCGTATTTCAACGGTTAGAAGGTGTTGAATCTGTAACCAGTGGTTACTCTGGAGGGACGGTGAGAAACCCCACCTACCGAGAAGTGACCTCCGGGCGAACAGGTCATGCAGAAGTGGCGCAAATTGTCTACAATGCAGAGAAAATTTCTTTTGATGAGTTATTGGAAGTTTTTTGGCAAACACACGACCCTACCACCTTAAATCGTCAAGGCGCGGACGTTGGTTCGCAGTATCGCTCGGCGATTTTCTTTCACAATGAAGTACAGCGCGAAAAGGCGATTTACTATAAAGAACAGTTGAATGCGCGCGGAGCATTTGACAAGCCCATCGTAACTGAAATTGCTGAATTCGACGCGTTCTATCCCGCTGAGAATTATCATCAGAACTATTACAATTTGAATAGTAACCAGCCCTATTGTAGTTACGTGATTGACCCGAAAGTCGATAAACTCAAAAAAGTATTCGCCGATAAAATGAAGGAAGAGTACAAATAAAAAAGTCCCGCAAATGCGGGACTTTTTTATTTAGTATATGTTTTCTGAATTCCGATAACCGCTTTTATTCTTGTACCAATCGTCGAAGGTGGCCCCTCCACTTTGACACCACTGAGCAAATTTTAAATGCGCGGTAACGATGTCGGCTTTCTCAACGGGGTATTCAAAATATTCTGGAATATCCACTGCCCAGCAAAAGGAATCTACAGATCGATAGTATTTTCCAGAGCCCGGATTTGAATTATCCTTATCTGTTCCGAAGAATGTGGGGTCTACTAATGCCGTTGGCTCACCATCGACTAAATGCAACTCTTTGCCTCGTACATTATCCGTAAAAACGAAAGGGTTATACGGAGGCGCGGCTAACAAATATGTGGGATCTAAAGGCGATACGAAGTCGATTACAATTTGTAGCGTATCTGATATGCCCGTCGGATTACCCGGAATCGTATTATAAAAAGACCCTCCGGGTCGATTAATTACCTGGTCAACGTCGTCAAACGGGAACACAACAGCATTCGTTTGTCCTGATTCTGTACCGTTTCCATTCAATGCAACTCTACCCGAATTGTTGTACCCTGAAACACCCGCGATTTGCGTTTGGGTTACTTGGTCGAGCATCACGCCGAAAGCGAATTCTTTCGAAGCGCCTACGGCACGAACGTAAAAATCCCATACCCGTTTTGCACCGTTATTTTGGGCATTTTTATGTAATGGTGGTGTGTAAAAACCGTGCTGTTTTTTTTAAGTATTTGTAAATGAATACTTTAATTAACTCTTGGGATTTTTCGAATAAGAATTTTTCTAATTTCTGTACTCTGCCTCTAGCGAAAGCGCTCGTTATAATTAACTGAAAGATACCGATATTTGGAGAAATTTTGACCAATGGCCCAGAAACCATCCGTACCCAAAGGAACCCGCGATTTTAATCCGATCGAAGTTCACAGGCGTTCATACATCATGGACACCATAAAATCTGTATTCGAGTCGTACGGATTTCAGCCCATTGAAACGCCGACTTTTGAAAACCTCGATACACTCTTGGGGAAATACGGCGATGAAGGAGATCGTTTAGTTTTTAAAATTCTCAACAACGGCGATTTTCTAAGCCCCTTCCGGAAATCGGAAGTGAATCCGATCGAATCGGACCTCAACGACGTAACCAAACAAATATCAAAACGCGGTTTGCGCTACGATTTAACCGTTCCATTCGCTCGATACGCAGTTATGCATCAGAGTGAATTTGCGCTCCCATTCAAACGGTATCAGATACAGCCCGTTTGGCGCGCAGATCGCCCACAAAAGGGACGGTATCAGGAATTTTACCAATGCGATGCTGATGTAATCGGCTCCAAAAGCCTCATTCAAGAAGTAGATTTCATTCAGATTTACGACGAAGTTTTTGACCGTCTAGGCCTTACCACTGAAATTCGCATTAACCACCGAGGACTGCTAACTGCATTAGCCCAATTGATTGAAGCACCCGATAAATTGATCGACTTAACAGTAGCGCTTGACAAGCTCGACAAAATTGGACGCGCCGGCGTCGTCGAAGAATGGGCATCTCGAGGAATCTCCACAGAAGCTATTGAAAAGCTCGCCCCTTTATTTGATACTCCTAACTCTTTTCAAGATCAACTGGACATGCTTGAAGCATTGTTAGGTGGTTTCCCTTCCGGCCGCGAGGCCCTGAACGAATTGCGCTATATATTCGAGCGAACCAACGATCTCGGACTGCGTCGCGCCAACTTGCGGTGGGATGTAACCCTTGCCCGCGGACTTAACTACTATACCGGGCCCATCTTTGAAGTGGTTTCATCCGAAGTGAAGCTAGGTTCTATTGGAGGTGGCGGACGTTACGACGACCTTACCAGCGTTTTTGGCGGTCAAGAACTTCCCGGCGTTGGTATTAGCTTCGGGCTCGATCGAATCTATTTAGTGATCGAGGAGCTAGATCGCTTCCCAAAATCAGTGGCCAACGAAACGCAATTGCTATTTGTGAATTTCGGTGAGGCAGAAAGCAATCAATGCCTAAAATGGGCGCGCAGTTTGCGCGAAGCGGGTATTCGATGTGAAGTTTATCCAGAATCCGCAAAAATGAAAAAGCAAATGAGCTATGCCGACCGGAAAGCAATTCCATTCGTGGCACTCGTTGGAAATAACGAAATTGAATCGGGCCAAATTACCGTTAAAAATATGTCTGATGGCGAACAAACCTCTTACTCTCTTAGCTCGTTAACAGAAAAACTAAAAGGTTAATATGGCTTTAAAACGGCTCCTTGTTGCACTTCTTTCGCTTTGGGGGTCGGTTTCATTTGCTCAAAACCCACTGTTGGGGCTTGTTCTCAACGAAAAAACCAAGGAACCCGTTCCATTCGCACTAATCGAATTCGGACACGCACACCAGCGCATTATTGCCGATACAGCGGGTCGATTCGAACTGAATGTACATGAAACGGAATTCCATTTGCACATCCAGGCAATTGGTTACCAGCATTTTCACGCAGAAGTCGAATTACAATCGGATACGCTCGTCGCCTATTTAATTCCAGACAATTACCTTATTCAAGAGGTGACCGTTTCCGTCGAAAGAAAAAGCGCGGCAACCTCTCAAAGTTCGACTACAGTCCTAACGGACCGATCCGAACTCGCGCAAAACTGGTCGCCCTCGCTAGCCCAAACACTCTCGTTTATTCCGGGAGTTAACTCCATTAATACGGGTGTAGGAATCGGGAAACCCGTTATTCGCGGTCTCTCAGGATCACGCATTCAAGTTAACGACAACGGAATTAAACAGGAAGGCCAACAATGGGGTGCTGATCACGGTCTCGACATAGACCCTTTCAGCGTGGAAGAAATAGAAATCATAAAAGGAGCAAATGCCTTGGCCTATGGGTCCGATGCGACCGGTGGAATCCTTAACCTTCGGCCAGCTACGCTGCCCGATGAAAAATTTAGTAGCTCGGCAAACACCCTCTACCAATCGGTCAATAACGCCTTCGGAGCCTCTGCCTCAAGCACCATAAAAAATGAGTCTACTTGGCTTACCCTCCGCCTATCAGGTCAATCATTCGGCGACTATAAGGTCCCGGCAGATACATTCATCTACAACTCCTTTATTCTTCCAATTGAAAACGAACAACTTGTAAATACCGCCGGCCATCAATACAGCGGTCAACTCACCACCGGACTCTCTGCCGGAAAGCACGATTTCAGTGCGCGCATGAGTTATTTCGAGCAAAAAGTAGGGATTTTCCCCGGCGCCGTGGGTATCCCACGTGCGTATCAGATTGCAGACGATGGAGACCGCAGAAATATAGCCCTCCCCTTTCAACACAACAAGCATGTACGCTTCAGTGGGCACCACCATTACCACGGCGAAAACTTCCAATGGATCACCGATTTAGGGTTCCAGAACAACGATCGCGAAGAGCAATCTTTTCCCGACGCACACGGTATAACTCCCGACGAAGACAACACGCAGGCGCTCGCACTCGATTTATCTACCGCATCGCTCAATTCACGAACGTATTTTTATTCCGGGAGCAACAAATTGCAAGTCGGAATTCAGGGTGAGTTTCAGCGCAACGAAATTGGTGGATTCGAATTTTTGATCCCGGAATATCGCCGTACTCTTGGGGGTTTGTACTTTCTGAATGAAAAATCAACCAAACGGGGATCTATTAATTTCGGGGTTCGCACCGATGTTGTACACTACAATGCCGAACCTTTTTTTCAGCCCATTTACGACATCGTAAACGATGAAATTGTACCAGTCGACTCAAGGCAAAGAAGTTATGCCGCGGCACAGTATAATTTTGGTTTGTCCGCAGCCTTCGGCTGGATGCACCACTGGAGCGATCAGTGGGTTTCTAGAATGAATATCGCACGCACTTTTCGGGCCCCCAACATAGCAGAATTGGCAGCCAATGGCGTTCATCATGGAACCTTCCGCCACGAGGTAGGCTCTTGGGAAAACACTCCGGAAGTAGGATATCAGCTCGATGTGGAAATCACGCACAGTCGAAGAAATTGGCAATTCCAAGTAAGCCCATTCTTCAACTACTTCACAAACTTCATCTTTTTAAGACCCTCCGCGCAATTTAGTCCGCTACCCGAGGCTGGCCAGCTTTATATATACGAACAAGCCCCTGCCATCCATTCAGGCACCGAAGCTCAGGTGACCTGGCTTCCAAATGCAACGGAGAAAGTTTCCGTCGGACTCGATTACATCTACGCCTTCAACCTCGATGAAAACCTACCTTTGCCTTTTATGCCCCCTTTAAGTGGCCTTATTTCATGGGAAAAGGAATGGCATTTGCATTTTCTAGGTACCGAAGACTGGAAAACCGACTTTGGATATCGTTACACGGCACCACAAAATAATGTTGATCGGAATGAGTTGACTACTCCAGGTTACTCGCTTTTGCATCTTGCCGTAGGCAATGAATGGAATTTAAATTCGGGTACGCTCGGTTTGCGACTTGAAGCGAGAAACGTGCTGAATAACACGTATTTGAATCATTTAAGTCGCTATCGATTCTTAAATTTGCCTGAGCCCGGTCGAAATATAGCAGCGCAGCTCTATTGGCGACTGTAACTTTATGCAACTCAAAACCATGAAAAAGCTTTTAATACCCGTTTTTTGTCTGTCCCTTTTCGCTGTGTCTTGCGGAAAAACAGAAGAAGACACCACTGCTCCAGAAATTTTAAGCCTTTCTGTAGAAACAAATGAAGTTTCGGCCGGCGGCACCCTTATCGTAAAGGCAGACAACAAAGACGAAACCGCCTTAAATCAATTAAAACTGAACATCCACGATCGATTCGACGGTCACGGCCATGAAAAAATTGCCGGAGTTCCCTGGGAAGAAGTCCGCGTCATTGACCTCGATGGGAAAGAATATTTTGTTACCGAGAATTTCGACGTTCCGGATAATGCAACCGCAGGACCTTATCACGTGATTGCCCAATTGGTAGACGGTGAAGGAAATACAAGTGATTTTAAAGAAGTCGATTTCTGGGTATACAATAGCGATATGGCTTTAATTACCGTTTTATCTCCAGATTTAACCATTGAGCCCTATTACGCTATTGACGACACCTTAAATTTTGCCGGGAGTATCGCAGATGATGAAGAGATTGCCGAAATAACGGTTATTGTGAAAAGCTTTACCGGAACCACTTATTATGAGCAGGACATCGATTTGGAAGGGCAAAACATTACGAACTACGACTTGAGTACCCTACCTAGCTTAATATTTAATGAATCCGACTTCGGCCCGAACCACGTTCATCTCGAAATGGAGGTAATTGCCATCGATAACGACGGGAATATCAATGAAGTAAAAGGAAATCTGCACTACAACTAAGCGCTACTTATGGATTATATCGCTTTATCCGTCCCGATATTTTTCTTGCTCATATTCATTGAGCTGTTTGTAGCTTGGCGAAAGCAGCGCCATCTGTATCGGTTCAATGACGCGGTAACCAATTTGAGTTGCGGCATCGGTTCTCAAATTTTGGGCGCCTACTTCAAAGTGCTGATCTTTCTTGCTTACACGTACATTTTCACCCATTTCCGTTTAGCCACAATTCAAGATTCTCCACTCAATTGGTTTCTGCTTTTTCTCGGTGTTGACTTCTGCTATTATTGGTTTCATCGATTGAGTCATGAAATTAATTTCATTTGGGCAACGCATATTGTGCATCACCAGAGCGAAGAATACAATTTTAGCGTGGCCTTGCGCCAAAGTTGGTTCCAAGGGCTTTTCAGCTGGGCCTTTTATATTCCATTGGCCATCGCCGGTTTTTCCCCGCTCATGATCGTGACCGTTGCAGCCTTTAATACCCTTTATCAGTTTTGGATTCACACGCGCACTATCGACCGAATGGGTCCCTTAGAATGGATTCTAAATACTCCGAGTCACCATCGCGTTCACCATGGATCAAATCCAAAGTACATCGATAAGAATCACGCAGCCACGTTGATCATTTGGGACCGGATGTTTGGGACCTTCCAAAAAGAAGAGGAAGAGCCCGTATATGGAATCACATCACCGCTCAATAGCTGGAACCCTGTTTGGGCTAACTTTCATTACTGGGATGAGCTCATTGCGCTTTCAAAGCAAACCAAAAGCTTCAAGGACAAGTTGCTGGTTTTTATCAAGCCGCCAGGTTGGCGACCCGATTATTTGGGTGGATTCCAAGCTCCGTCAGAAATTGATCGGTCGACCTACAAAAAATTTGACGTACCCTCCTTGAAAGGGTTTGGGCCTTATCTATGGCTTCAGTTTATCGGTGTCATTGCGCTAACTAGTTATTTTATGTTTACCTCGGGCTCCATGCTCGAAAGCGGCGACGTAAAGCTCATTGGCCAGTACTCTGCCCTCGCCGCCTATTTGATTTATGCGATTTATTCTATCGGACTCGCGTTTGAAGGTCGCGCGAGCTTTATCAAGTACGAGATACTTCGACTCTTCCTGCTGTTACCGCTTTGCATAGGGTTGTTTGGGACCGGTATTTTATTCTTCATTTCGCTATCTTTTCTTGTAGTCTCATCGGTTTGGTTATTTTCACTGCGGAAAAACCTAAGCTAAAGCCACATGAAACTCAATCGACTGCTTCCAGTGCTCTTCTTTGTAGCACTTGGGCTAGAAATCTACGGTTCCGAATCGGGAATCGCCTGGATGGTATGGATATTCAAACCGATGCTCATTCCATTACTCTGGGCGTATTTTCGCATTGAGATAGACACTACAACCCAAACCTTTCGGGGCCTTCAAGCAGCGCTTTTCTTCAGCTGGATGGGTGACATAGCGCTCATGTTTGGCGCACAGTACTTCTTGTTGGGACTGGGCTGTTTCTTTTTAACTCAATTGAGTTACACGGTAATTTTTACCCGACAAATTCCGGCCGCGGCCCGAAGCCTTAAAAACAAAATACTGGTTGCGATTCCCTTTCTTCTCTATCTTCTCTTTTTCTTGAACTGGATACTTCCTCAACTCGGCCTGCGGCCCGATGGAGCCACCTTGCGCATTCCGCTGATTCTTTATGGAATCATGATCACGTCTATGGGCATTACGGCTTTTTTACGACCGAGAAATCCAAACACATCCTATACCTGGATTGGCATTGGTGCGCTGTTTTTTATCGCGTCTGATAGCCTCTTAGCCTACAACCAATTTATCGCTCCCCTACCCGCTTCCGGACTTTCCATCATGGTAACTTATGGGGTGGCCCAATTCGGAATCATTCACGGCAGTAAATTCTATTTGAAGGTGTAACTTTGACCACACATTACTACACATTCTATGTTTCAAATTTCCCCAAAACAGCTCGACTTAGAGACACTCCATCGAATTTGGCAAGAGAACGAACTTCTTGAATTATCTGATGAATCAAAAAAACGAATTCAGGAATGTCGGGATTATCTCGATAAAAAAATCGAGCAATCAGAGGATTCAATTTACGGAATCAACACAGGCTTCGGGAGCTTGTGTAAGGTTTCGGTTTCAAAAGAAAATTTAGAACAATTACAAGTCAATTTGGTGGTTTCACACGCATGTGGAACAGGAGACTTGGTGGATATTGATATTGTTCGACTCATGCTCTTGTTGAAAATTCACGCATTGAGCTTGGGTCATTCCGGAGTTCAGCTGTCTACTGTAGAGCGGCTCATTGCATTATATAACAACAATGCAATTCCCGTAATTTTTGAACAGGGTTCTTTGGGTGCTAGTGGTGATTTGGCGCCCTTAGCTCATTTAGCGCTACCGCTTATTGGAGAAGGAGAAGTTTGGCTTAATGGCGATCGGATTTCCTCCGCAGAAGCCCTTGAAAAGCTTCAATTAAAACCAATTACTCTTCGGTCGAAAGAAGGGTTAGCTCTTTTGAACGGCACTCAATTCATGTCTGCGCATGGAATTTACGCGCTATTTCAAGCCTATCGCTTGGGCTATTGGGCCGATCTATGTGGAGCCCTTTCTTTAGACGCTTTTGATGGGCGCATTGAACCCTTTCATGAGTTGATTCAATTTGTCCGTCCTCATCAAGGGCAAATAGACACCGCAGCGCGTGTTTCGGAGTTCTTGAATGGAAGTGAGCTCATCGAACGGAAGAAAGCACATGTTCAAGATCCCTACTCGTTCCGATGCATTCCTCAAGTACACGGAGCCTCGAAAGACACGTTGTCTTTTGCCTCCAAAACCATCCTAAAAGAAGCAAACTCAGTGACGGATAACCCAACGATATTCGTTGAAGAGGATCTCATTATTTCAGCTGGCAATTTCCACGGTCAGCCGCTGGCTTTGGTTCTTGACTATTTGGCTATTGCGATGGCCGAATTAGGAAGCATCTCAGAACGACGGACCTACCAACTAGTAAGCGGTTTAAGAGGTTTACCTGAGTTTTTAGTGGCAAACCCGGGACTCAACAGTGGGTTCATGATTCCGCAATACACCGCAGCAAGTATTGTAAGCCAGAATAAGCAATTATGCACGCCTGCCTCTATCGACTCCATTGTTTCGAGCAATGGACAAGAAGACCACGTGAGTATGGGTGCGAACGGAGCAACAAAGCTTATTCGCGTGTTGGATAATCTCGAACGCATATTGGCCATTGAATGGCTCAATGCCAGTCAGGCCATCGAATTTAGAAGACCGTCTAAAACGAGTCCCTTGATTGAAACGCTCTTTTCCGCTTTTAGGGAAGAAGTATCTTTTGTGGAGAATGATCGATTCTTAGGAGCCGATATCGAGAAGTCTATTTCTTTTCTTCGTTCGGTACAAATAGATTCGAGCGAACTATTTTAATCGCGCCAGAACAGTTTCTCCGCCGCGCGTTTTTTGATCTGCAGAAACGAGTATTTCCGCATCCAGTGGAAGAAACACGTCGACCCGTGATCCGAATTTAATAAAACCCATTTCTTCCCCTTGCCGGACTTCGTCGCCCTCATTCACGTAAAACTTAATACGCCGAGCAACTGCGCCCGCGATTTGACGGAACAAGATCGGTCCAAACTTATTCTCAATAACAACGGTCGTTCTTTCGTTTTCCTTAGATGATTTTGGATGCCACGCTACAAGGTACTTCCCTTTGTGGTATTTCGCGTACTTCACTATTCCCGCTATGGGGTTCCTGTTCACATGCACATTCAATGGCGACATGAAAATACTGATCTGAATACGCCTGTCTTTCAAGAATTCGCCCTCATCCGTTTCTTCGATGACTACTACTTTTCCATCAGCAGGGGCAATTACTTCATTGAGCTCTTGTCCGGGAGCCCCGCGTTTTGGATTCCTGAAAAACTGGAGTATTAAGAAGAATACAACCCATAACGCTAAGGTGGTCACTATTTTGAGCAAATAGATGTCGTGTAGACTATTGAATCCCCATGACAAAACAACTACGGCGATCAAGGCGCCTAAAACGATTCCGTAACCTTCTCTGTGTATCATGGGCCGAAAGGTACGAAGTATTTAAATGTTGCCGTTTTGGATTCTATTCAGTTCTTCAACCTTTCGAGGCGGACTGAACCCATTCAAGGGCTATCGATAATTGTTCCTCTCTAGTCAGCGCGCTGTTGTCGAGCACTTTCGCGTCGTCGGCTTGTTTCAATGGGCTATCCGACCGGTTACTATCAATGTAATCGCGACGTTCTAGATTTGATCGAACCTCATCAATGTTCACGGCTTCTCCTTTCGCTCGAAGTTCTTGATATCTTCTTTGCGCTCTAATTTCGGGCGATGCGGTCATGAAAATCTTAAGTGCCGCATGCGGAAATACCACGGTTCCGATATCTCTTCCGTCCATAACGATTCCACCCTTTTCTCCCATTTTTTGTTGTTGGGCAACTAAAAACTTCCGGACTTCGGATACGGCGGCAACTTCGGATACTCGGTTGCTTACCGCCATTTGACGAATTTCCGTTTCTACATCTTCCCCGTTCAAAAAGGTGTGAGCGCGGCTTCCGCCTTCCGGCGGGAAACGGAATTCAACCTCAATTTGACTCAGAGATTCGGCGAGCCACTCTTGGTTTAGGCCGCCGTCGTCAAATGCATCGTGCCGCAAGGCATACAATGCCACTGCCCGATACATTGCTCCAGTATCGATGTACACAAAGCCAACTTTTGCCGCCAGTTCACGGGCCATAGTGCTTTTCCCCGTGCTTGAATGTCCATCTACTGCGATGATAATTGATCGTTCCATAGAATCCGTCAAATACCTCCAAGAAGGGTTTCTAAATTCGTGCTGATACTGAAATGATTCGAAGCACCCGAAACGTGGTAGGTAGCTCGCCCATAGTCTAATCGGAACTTCTTCAAGCGCAGACCAAAACCCCATGAAAACCCAGCGCCAGATCGGCGCGTGGCAATGGCCATCTCTTGTGATCGCCTGAAGTTGTAGCCTGCCCGAATATTGAAAGCCGACTCGGGAAAAAGCTCAGCGCCGATAACAAAGTGGCTCATTACTTTTTGACCAAAAGTAGCCTCTGTGTTGATCGGGTCGCCCGTTAAAGGATCTGTTTGATTGGCATTTGGGTCGTCGTAAGTGAGATTGATTTGCTCCAAATGTTCGGCGGCAATATGCCAACGCAAAGGCATATGCTCTGGTTTTCCGCTTATGGCCATTTTTAGTTCAAAAGGAACTGGCTCCCGATTTCCACTGTAGCTCGTAATCTGTAATCCGACATTACTCACAATAAAGCTGGCCGTGAGATCGCTGTTTTTTGCATGCCACGAAACCGCATAATCAGCGGCGATACCTACACTTCCGTAGCGTTCCATGGCCGAAATAATAAGCTTTACGTTGGCTCCAACACTCCAACTTGAATCGAGCCACATTCCGTATCCGGCCGTTAGGGCGACGTCTGAACCGGAAAACTCGCCTAAAATATTCCCAAATTCATCTGCTTCCGTGAACGTTCCGTAATTGACATACTTTACACCCATACTGAGCACTCCGTTCTTAAGTTTACGGCCATAGGCGATTTGACCGTAATTAACATCATCGAAGTAATTGACATAATTCAAGGAAAGTTGACCCGTGGAAGCTTCCGTTAAAACAGAAGGGTTCCACAAACCCACATTTATATCTCCATCCGGTGTTGCAAGCAACTCTCCACCCATAGCTGCCACCCTCGGTGACATTACCAAGGTGAGGAATTCATAGGCGTGACGTCCGCCAGGTTGGGCAGACACTTGAATTAGAAGCATTAAAGCAATCCCGAGGAATCCTTTTTTCATGGGCGCAAGATAGTAGATGTATTTGTAACGAAAGAAGGGAAAAGCTATTGCGCAGCGCCATTTTTGAAATAAAGAATAGGTGTCTCCCTAACGATCATCAAGTCTTCATGAAAAGGTGACCTGCATCACAGTAGTTCGGTTTGAAACCCGCTATTTTCGCAGTATATTGGTGAAACGCACACCGTTCAATATGGAAAAAGAAAAAACCGAAAGTAAAGGAATTCACGAACTCTACGCATCAAAGGGCGAAGAGGCTGCAGAAATTCTATGGGGTCATTCCAACAAGGGAATTGACCGAAGAGGCTTTTTATCGAAAACCGCCTTAACCGCCCTAGGAACCGTTTTGGGCGCTCCTTTGGTGTTTGGGAGTAATTTTCCGGCCGGACTCATACCCGCGCTGCTGGCCGATTCTGATGATCCTTTTGAATTAGATGGAAAGAGTCGCGAACTCACCGTTTTAAATGATCGTCCGTGGAATATTGAAACGCCGGCTCATTTACTCGACGATCGCGTGACTCCGGCCGATAAGTTCTTCGTGCGGAACAATGGTCAATTACCGGCAGATTTTAACGCATCTACTTGGACTTTGACGATTGAAGGGGAATCGGTTAAGGAAAAGAAAACCTACACCATAGAGGAATTGAAATCTAAATTCCAGGAGTACACTTATCAACTGGTTTTAGAATGCGGGGGTAATGGTCGCGCCGAATTCAATCCACCCGCTAAAGGAAATCAATGGACCACCGGCGGAATCGCTTGTGCGGCGTGGACGGGCGTGCGTTTGAAAGATATTTTGAACGATGTAGGGTTAAAGAGCGATGCCGTCTACATTGGTTATGAAGGAGCCGACATCCACCTGAGCGGAGATCCGGATAAAGTGGTTATTTCTCGAGGTGTACCTATTGACAAGGCGCTTCAAGATGAATCTATTATTGCATATGAAATGAACGGCGCCCCGATCCCCAAATACAACGGGTATCCCTTAAGACTCGTATTAGGCGGTTGGCCGGCAAGCGTATCTGGAAAATGGCTCACTAAAATTCTGGTGCGCGACCGCGTTCACGATGGGCCAAAAATGGAAGCACCCAGTTATCGAGTTCCTTGCGAGCCCGTTGCACCCGGTGCCGAAGTAAAACACGAGGACATGTGCATTATTGAGTCAATGCCCGTGAAATCATTAATCACCTACCCCAAAACTGGCGGTATGTTAGATTTGGGTAAAAAGTTGAAAGTACGAGGACATGCTTGGGCTGGCGAACGCAATGTCAAAAGCATGCAGGTGAGTATCGATTTTGGCGCTACCTGGCAATCGGCCGAATTAGAGGCGCCAATTAACCGCTTAGCCTGGCAACACTGGGAAGCTACGCTGGATTTCCCTCAGAAAGGATATTATGAAGTATGGGCGAAAGCCACGGATGACCAAGGCGTTTCGCAACCCATGATTACTCCGGGATGGAACCCAAAAGGCTATTTGAATAATGCAACACACCGCATTGCAATTAAAGTTGTTTAAGTAGGTCGTGCGGATGAAAGAAGGGAATAACAAAGAATCTGTTTTAAAGCTACTTTCAAGCCTTACTGGCTTGGTGGTATTGTCTATGACGCTGGTGTCTGTGTTCTCCATTTATTTAATCCGGCCACAGACCTTTGACGTAGGTCGTCTGTTTCCCAATCCGCCCGAGAGGGCGAGTTCCAGTGACTTACTTGCTCAAGATAATCCAGAAAAAATAGAAAACGGAATTCATTTAGCGACCGGGCTCGTATTTGATGATCGCTTTGACATAGTTCGCTCCAGTTGTACTTCTTGTCACAGCGCCAAACTAATTACCCAGAATAGGATGTCGCGTGACAACTGGGAAAAAACAATTCGCTGGATGCAAGAGACCCAAAAACTCTGGGACTTAGGGCCAAATGAACCGATGATTTTGGACTATCTGGCAGAGCATTACGCACCCGTTAGTTTCGGGCGCCGTAAAAACTTAGAAATTACAGAATGGTACGTAATAGAATAACCGGGCTGATATTGACACTTATTTTTTTCGCGGCCTGCGGCCCGAAAGAAAAAAGTTCGGCAGTGGAAGAAATTTCCGATTCCCCAATGGAAGTTGCGGTTTCAGACCTCAGCCCCTATTTACTCAGTATCTCGGAAGCGGAGAATGCGGCGAACATCGATTCTTACGTATTCATCGACCTTCGGAAAAAAGAGGCCTTTCAAACAGGACATATCCCCGGGGCCCGCGCGGTATGGCGGCCAGATATTCAAAACTTGGACCTCCCCTATGGCGGAATGCGCGCAACTAAAGAGTCGCTCGCCGAACTGATGGGCAAGTTGGGTATTTCATCCGAAAAAAAGATTGTCATTTACGACGAAAAAGGAAATGTAGATGCTGCTCGATTATGGTGGATGCTTCAACTTTATGGTCACGAGGAAAGCTATTTGTTCAACGGTGGGCTAACCACGTGGAAAAATGCCTCATTACCCTTAGAAATGAAGGATCCTGTTTATTCTGCCGCCGTATTCGAGTTTACTGGGGAAGGCAAATCGGATTGGATTGCGGAGAAAGAAGAGGTGCTCGAGTTTTCACGTAAAAAAGCGGGCGTTCTTTTAGACACGCGAAGTGAAAAAGAATTCACCGGGGAGGAAATGAAAAACGGAGCCTTTCGCGCTGGACATATCCCGGGAGCGCAATGGATCGACTACGTTTACGCCATTCAATATGACGGCAACCAAGAGTTTTTAGGCTTGGATGAATTAACTCAAGTATATGCCTCTCTTGGCGAATCGAAAGACACACCCATAATTGTTTATTGTCAAAGTGGGGTTCGATCGGCGCACACAACCTTTGTTCTCCGAGAATTGTTAGGATGCCGGAATGTGAAAAACTACGACGGATCTTGGATTGAATGGAGTTATTTCAATGAATTACCTATCGCGGCCGTTTCCAAAGACACGCCGCAATAAAAAATAGAATATGGAACGCTATTTTGAAGCCTTTTGGCAAGCTACAACCAATTTCGCAGGATATACATGGCGCGAAATCACCTTTCAAGTAGACCCTTGGTATGTGAATTATTTCTGGTGGCTCGTGGTGCTTTCGCTCGCGGTTTGGGCGCTTGAGGTTGCCTTTCCCTGGAGGAAAAACCAAGCTGTGGTCCGGAAGGATTTTTGGCTCGACGCTTTCTATATGTTCTTCAACTTCTACATATTCAAAATTGTCATTTTTATGGCTTTTTCCGAATGGACCTACATGTTTGTTTCTGACTTGTTTGGTCAAGGCTGGGAAAACAAGTTGATTTTAGTTGATATGCAGAAATATCCGCAGTGGCTGCAATTACTTGTTTTCTTTATTGCAACGGATTTTATTCAGTGGTTTACACATGTGCTCTTGCACCGTGTTCCGTTCTTTTGGCGATTCCACAAAGTACACCACAGCGTGGAAGAAATGGGCTTTGCTGCACACCTTCGCTACCATTGGATGGAAAACGTGTTCTACACACCAATGAAATACATCATGGTCATGCTCATTGGAAACTTCTACCCGGAGCAAGCCTTTATTGTTTTCTATGTGGCGATCGCTATAGGTCATTTGAATCACGCCAATATACACCTCACCTATGGGCCTCTGAAATACATTTTTAATAATCCGGTGATGCATTTGTGGCACCATGTGTACAATTTGCCTAACGGCAAGAAGTACGGGCTCAATTACGGTATTTCACTCAGCCTGTGGGACTATCTATTTGGAACGGCAAGTATTCCTGAAGACGACGCACACATAAAGCTCGGCTTTCCTGGAATGAATCACTTCCCAAAAACGTTTTGGAGTCAACTAAGCTACGGGTGGAACCTTACTAAATACGAAAAAAAGGAGAAGTAAATCATTATTACGATCTACTTCTCCTCTTGTTTTCACTTCTATTCCGAAGAATCAGAGCTGCTCTCTGCCTTATTTCTTGGTCCAGATGGCCAATTCTTTTGGATCCTGCACCTTTTGCTTTAACAAGGCGAGTTCAAGCACCTCATCCATGTACTCTACATAGTGGAATGTCAATCCCTTCACGTACTGCTCGGGAATTTCCTCAATATCCTTTCTATTCTCCGCACACAGAATGAGCTCTTTAATATCGGCGCGCTTTGCAGCTAAAATTTTCTCTTTAATTCCGCCAACGGGCATTACTCGTCCTCTCAGCGTGATTTCACCCGTCATGGCCAATTTGGCTTTTACTTTTTTCTGAGAATACAGAGAAGCCAAACTAGTTAGCATCGTAATACCGGCCGACGGACCATCTTTTGGCGTTGCTCCTGCAGGCACGTGAATGTGTACATTCCAATGATCGAAAACACGGTAATCGAGGCCGAGCTTTTCTGCATTTGATTTCAAATACTCAAAGGCAATCGTCGCACTCTCCTTCATAACGTCACCGAGATTTCCAGTCAGTTTCATCATTCCCTTACCCCTACTCAAAGAAGATTCAATAAAGAGAATATCTCCACCGCTAGGTGTCCAAGCAAGCCCCGTAACTACTCCGGCTACATTGTTATCTTGATAACGCTCGCGATTCACTTTTTCCGGTCCCAATATATCCGTCACCTGTTCAACGCCCACTTTTTCGGAAAACTCTTGCTCCATAGCAATGCTTTTCGCCGCGTTTCGAACAACTTTTGCAATCTGTTTTTCCAATCCCCGCACGCCCGATTCTCGCGTGTATCGCTCAACTACGTACTCCATTCCCTTTTTGGAAATTTGTACTTGTCCTTTTTTAATTCCGTGTGCTTCGATTTGTTTCGGCAGCAAATGACGTTTCGCTATTTCCACTTTTTCCTCAACGGTATACCCCGTTATTGGAATAATCTCCATTCGATCGCGCAAGGCGGGTTGAATAGATTGCAAGCTATTCGCGGTTGCAATGAACAAGACTTTAGATAAGTCATACCCCATTTCAAGGTAATTATCATAAAACTCGCTATTCTGTTCCGGATCGAGCACTTCGAGCATAGCGGAACTGGGATCGCCATGTAGATCGCGTGTAAGCTTGTCTATTTCGTCCAATACAAATACCGGATTTGAAGTTTCCGCCTTCTTCAAACTTTGAACAATTCTTCCTGGCATTGCCCCAATATAGGTCTTGCGGTGTCCGCGCACTTCTGCCTCATCACGCAGTCCCCCTAAACTCATCCGAACATACTTCCGTCCCAGCGCACTTGCAATAGATTTACCCAGTGAGGTCTTTCCCACTCCCGGAGGCCCATACAAACATAGGATCGGCGCCTTCATATCGCCTTTTAGCTTTAGAACGGCCAAGTGTTCAATAATTCGTTCTTTGACTTTTTCGAGTCCGTAATGGTCTCGATCAAGCACTTTTTGCGCGTGCTTAAGGTCAAAATTATCCTTAGAGTATTCTTTCCAAGGTAACTCGAGTATAAGATCTAGATAGTTCCTTTGAACCGTAAAATCAGGCGCTTGAGAATTCATTCTTCGAAGCTTATTAAGCTCCTTCATGAACGTTTCCCCTACTTTTTCAGGCCAGTTTTTCGCCAGCGCCTTTTGTTCCATCTCTTGAAACTCTGCCTCAAAAGTTTTATCGCCCAATTCTTCTTGAATCGTTTTCATCTGTTGATGCAAGAAGTATTCGCGCTGTTGCTTATCAATATCAACTTTTACTTTACTCTGAATTTCATTCTTCATTTCAAGAAGTTGTAATTCAGAAGTAAGATGCTTGAGCGTGTGCTGCGAACGAATATTTAGTTCCGCCATTTCAAGCATCTTTTGCTTTTCACCCACTTCAAGGTTCATATTAGATGAAATGAAGTTGACCAAAAAGCTCGGACTCTCAATATTGTTAATGGCAAAAGAAGCTTCGGACGGAATATTGGGTGAATCCTTTATAATTTGAAGGGCCAAATCTTTAATTGCCACGACCGTAGCATTAAACTTTTCGTCATTTGGTTCGGGCTTCACCTCTTCCATTGGGCGAATCAACGCCTTGAAGTACGGATCCGTTTCCGTCATTTTCTCGAGATGGAAGCGCTTTTTCCCTTGGATTATAACCGTTGTATTTCCATCAGGCATTCGAAACATTCGAATAATCCGCGCCATGGTTCCCACCTTGTACACGTCGTCCTCTGCAGGTTCCTCAACCTTCTTATCCAGTTGAGCTACCACGCCGATCGTTTTGTCGCCGGCATAAGCATCTTTAATAAGCTTAATGCTTTTATCGCGGCCTACGGTAATCGGAATTACAACCCCCGGAAAAAGCACCGTATTGCGAAGTGGTAGAATGGGTAGATCTTGCGGTACTTCTTCCGCATTCATTTGCTCCTCATCTTCGGAGGTCATTAAAGGAATGAACTCACTATCCTCTTCAGTATATGATCCAGATGAAAAGCCGCGTATGTCAAAATCGGATAAATCCATATTGTCGTATTGTCAGTTTAAGGGCATGTTTTCGCCCTTTCGGGCGGATGATGCCTATACGCAATGGTCGTGCCACAGAAAAACTGTCAGGTTATTTTTTCTCCTGCGCTTCTTGATATAGATGCTCCAAAATAGCTCGTTCCTTTTCATCAAAAGAAATATTTCTTCGCTCCATTACTCGCTCGGCCACTTCTTCGGCTTTCGCTAATTTGAAATCCGTCATTCCGCCGGCACCTCCCCAACTAAAGCTCGGGATAAAATTACGAGGGAAACCACCACCGAAAATATTGGCGGAGACTCCTACAACGGTTCCTGTGTTGAACATTGTGTTAATTCCACTCTTGCTGTGGTCGCCCATAATTAATCCACAAAACTGTAATCCCGTAGGAATAAATCGGCCCGCCGGATAATTCCACACTTTGACTTCAGCGTAGTTGTTTTTAAGGTTCGAATTATTAGTGTCGGCGCCGAGGTTGCACCATTCGCCGATTACACTGTTGCCCAAGAAACCATCATGGCCTTTATTCGAATAGCCAATGAGGATGGAGTTGTTAACTTCACCCCCCACCTTAGAATGCGGTCCGACCGTAGTTGCGCCGTAAATCTTAGCTCCCATTTTAAGGGTAGCATGATCGCATAACGCCAATCCGCCGCGAACCATTGAGCCTTCCATTATAGTTGCATCGGTTCCTAGGTATATGGGTCCGGTAACACTATTAAGCGTGGAAGCCTCCACAGAAGCTCCTTCTTCTAAAAAGATACGATCTCCGATTAGAGTGTTGGATCCTGAAATTGGGGCGCTATCTCGTCCCTCCGTGAGGAGGTTAAAATCATTCTCCAATTCAACGGCATTGTTGCTGAACAAATCCCACGGATACTGAATGTGAACAAAAGGAGCATCGAAGTATACCGACTCCATTTTTTCGATGGCCCCTTCTTCCATGCCCTGTAGGTCTGTTTTACACGCAATCAGCATTCCCTCTTCATCGGTTTGCGGTTTCGCCCGGAGCACTTCGTGATTTGCAAGAGAGCGGATCGCTTCGAATAGCTCATCCGTTGCGCAGATCGATCCGTTTATTAAAATATTCTCTTCTGCCTCCACAACAGGCCATCTGGGACTTAAATACTCTTCCGTTAACGTGGTCGTGGTCAATCCACTTCTTCGTTCCCATTTCTCGCGAAGAGTGAGAATACCACAGCGCAAATCGGCCACGGGGCGAGTAAACGTAAGGGGTAAAAGGTTTGCCCTTTCAGGACCGTCAAAAAGAATAATGTTCATATCAAATTCATTTGCCTCACGAAAATAGGGAAATAATATACCCCGCCATTGAGGGCTGCATTGGATTAACAACAAGAAACTCTATTCTCGGCTTTGACATGGGCTTAAAGGTCACTGAATAGAAACAAAAAAACCCCGCTGTGGCGGGGTTTCTTCATAATTCCGAATAGATCGAAATTTATTTTTTCGAGAACTTCGCGTACTTGTTCTTGAATTTGTCGATACGACCAGCGGTATCTACCAATTTCATTTTACCTGTATAGTACGGATGAGATGAACTCGAGATCTCCATTTTGATTAATGGGTACTCTACCCCATCAATTTCTACTGTATCTCTTGTTTCTGCGCAAGAACGCGTAAGAATTGTATATCCATCGCTCATGTCGCGCATTGCAACCATTCGATAATTCTCTGGGTGGATTCCTTCTTTCATGACTTCAATCATTTATTGGAGCGCAAAAATACAGAGATTTAAAGAACTGACAAATAGTTTTGTGAAATAAATCTCGATTTCATTCGTAGTAAACTATGTACTTTTGTCGCTTATGAAAAATGTCGGGCTATTCTTCTTCCTTCTGATCGTTCTTTTTGCATCCTGCAGAAAAGAGCGACAAGTAACTACGAGCGCAAGTGCAAAGCTAAGTTTTAGCAACGACACGGTAATTTTTGATACTGTATTTACCACTGTTGGCTCCGCTACTCGGGGCTTTAAAATCTACAATCGGAATAGTAGCGCAGTTCAAATAGATCAAATCCTTCTTGCCGGAAAAGAAAACAGCTTGTTTCGTATGAATGTAGATGGCACCGCCACTGATGAACTTCGGGATGTGGTACTCGATGGCGGAGATAGTATATACGTGTTTGCCGAAGTGACTATCGATCCGTTAAACGACAACAATCCGCTCATTGTAAACGATTCTATAATTTTCTTAACCAACGGAAACCGACAAACGGTGCTCCTGGAAGCTTGGGGCCAAGATGCCTACTTCTACTACCCAGACCAAGACCTGCTCGATAGCGACGGGAATGTCATTTTAAGATATTCTATTATTGAATGTGACGCTCTTTGGATGAATGATAAACCCCATGTAATTTATGGATTTGCCGTGGTCGATGAAGACTGTGAATTAACGATTTCAGCTGGGACAAATGTCCATTTACACGACAGGGCGGTGCTTTGGGTATTTGACGGGGGCACACTAAAAATTGAAGGACAATCGGGCAATGAAGTTCTTATCCAAGGAGATCGGTTAGAACCTGAATACGAAGAAGAACCCGGTCAATGGGGCTTTATATGGCTCAGTGCGGGTAGCCTAAACAACACTATTGATTATGCGACGATTAAGAACGGTACTGTCGGACTCAGAGTAGACACTACCGCAGGGCCGGGTCAAACGACTTTAGTGATTCGGAATTCGGTTATCAGAAACATGGCATCTGTCGGTATCCTTGGTCAAGGAACCAAACTGCTGGCGCAAAACGTGGAGATTAGCAATTGTGGAATCCACAATGTGGTTTGTCAACTGGGCGGGGAATACCGCTACGAACATTGCACCATAAGCGGTTATTGGAATGGCGGGTCCAGAGGAACCCCTTCCGTTTTGCTCAATAATTGGTACGAGGATGCCGATGGCAATATCATTCCGCGCGACTTAACCGAAGCTTACTTTGGCAATTGCATTATTTACGGCACCAATTTGAACGAACTCGGTTTCGATCGAAATGACGATACGCAATTTGAATTCTTTTTTCAGAACGATATTATACGATTGCGCAAGAGCGATTTCAATGATTTTACCTGGCTCGACTTTGACGATGTAACTCGTTTTGATCAAATTTCTTGGAACGTTGACCCGAAATTCATTGATCCTCAAATGGGGAATGTTCAGCTCGACACCCTCAGTGGAGCTGTGGATATTGCCGGACTGCCACTGAGCCAGCAAATACCTTTTGACCTATTAGGGGTATCGCGATTAAACGATGCAGGGCCTGATTTAGGCGCTTATGAGCGGGTAGAGTAGTTCGCTTGTGGCCAATTGGATTTCTCCCAAAGAGCACTTCAAGAAACAAGGCGGTTCTCTGACTAAACGACCTTCAAAAATTTAATGGTATTCACTCCATCAGCGTATTCCCAAAGCTCCGGACGCTGTGAATCTCCCGGTGCCACACGCATCGGCCATGCGTTGTTTTTACTTACAATACATTGTAGCTCGTCTTTATCGGCCAATAGTCGATCCTTCAATTTTTGATTATCCGAGTACTCTTCATAAAAAATGGTACTCACGGGAGCTTTTAGCTTCTCGTCTTTCTTGAGCAGCATAAAGCCGTTTTCGAGCACCTCATCGCGATTCATCACAAAAATGGCGCGGTGGTAATCGTAGTTATTGGCATATTTATGATGCTCGATAATCTCCTTAAAGGGATAAACAGCTCCAAAAAAACGGTCCAAATTAAATCCTTCCGGAAGGAAGATCTTAGAAACATTACGACAACCCATTCCGAAATACCGGAGCATATCTTGGCCAATGAGCGCTAATTCTTCTTCCGTTTCGTCTCCGTCGATGATAGCAACGGAAGATCTGTTTTTTCTAATCAAAGAAGGTTTATCTCGGAAGTAGTATTCGAAATATCGCGCGGTATTTCCGGACCCGGTGGCAATAACTGCATCCACTTCACCTAATCGCTCTTCAGTGAATGAGAATCGGCCCAAGAATTTAGGCTCAATTTCTTCGAGCAACCGACCCAAAACGGGTAACAAATGATTGTCATCGCTGCTCAATTTAGCGCGAAGTATATATCCGGCCGCGAGGACGGAAAGCATGTCGTGAAAACCTACCAAGGGAATATTACCCGCCATAATTACGCCGACCTTGCGGTCTGATAACTCCTCGGGCATATTTTCAAGATCGAACCATTTATTCACCCCATCAGGCCGAAGGGCATGCGCCCAAGCCCCTATCGCAAAACGAACATTATCCGGTGTAAACCAAGCATTCTTTTCGAATTGGTTATCAATGAGGGTCGTAAACGCGTCAAAATAATTGTCATTTAAAGCGTGTTCTGAGCGGCTTGCGTCAGGTCCAAACTGACCCAGAAATGAGCCGAGCGAAATAAGTGCCGATTTACGAGCTTCGATTGGGAACATTGACCGTGATTTGTTGTTATATTTGCCTCACAAAGGTACAAGGTTAAACCCAAAAAAGAAGTTCTGAAATGGCTATTAAAATAACAGACGAATGCATCAATTGTGGCGCATGTGAACCCGAATGCCCGAATAACGCAATTTACGAAGGTGGTGAAGAGTGGCGATTTGCAGATGGAACCAGCCTTTCCGGAACAGTTACATCTAAGACGGGGATCACGGCGGATGCTGGCGATGCACAAGAACCTGTAGATTATGATGTTTACTACATCGTAACGGATAAATGCACGGAGTGTCAAGGCTTTCACGAAGAGCCTCAATGCGCTGCTGTTTGCCCTGTAGATTGTTGTGTGCCAGATGAAGCACATGTAGAATCAGAAACCGAATTGCTCGAGAAAAAAGACTTCTTGCACCTCTAACAAAATAGACTTACCCAGAAGCCGTTCCACAAGGAGCGGCTTTTTTATTTTATTCAATGTTCCTTTAATCCATGAAAAAATCAATCCTCTTTTTGCTTTTCCTTTTGTCGGCGGCGACCCTTTGGTCGCAAGATCACACATACGGCGAAGAAAAAACAACTATGGACCGATGGGAAGATGAGCTTGGCATGATGGGACAAGTCGTTTTAAATGGTCGAACCGATTCTATTAAGCGCATTCAAAACGAATATATGCGGGCCGGTTTTCGAGAAATGCTCAAACAAAAAGAGAGCTATCGACATCCATTCGATCGCTTGCGCACCATATCAAAATTGATGGCGCCTGACGAAAAGTTTCGAATTTACACGTGGACCTTACCCCTTGAAAACGGCGAACACGAATTCTACGGCTTTATCCAAATTCCGGAGGAAGACGAATTTCGAGTCGTTGAACTCAATGATGGGTATAGAACCATGGAAAACCCGCAATTCAGCCTCGGTTCTGCAGATAATTGGTATGGCGCACTGTATTACGAGATTAGAAAAGAAAGCTACAAAGGCGACGACTACTACACCCTACTCGGGTGGAATGGAAAAGACCGATTCTCCAATCAAAAACTAGTTGAAATTCTCCATTTTGATATCGCCGATCGACCTCGGTTTGGGAAAGCTATAATCCATGTAGATGCGAACCCCAGAACCCGATTCATTCTTGAATATGCAGAAGATGCCGGAATGAGTTTGCGATGGGATAAAGGAAATAAAATGTATGTATTCGATCATCTCGTGCCACGCGATGGAGCTCAGCCAGGGATGTATGCCTTTTACGTACCCGATTTTTCGTACGATGGACTGAAATTTGAGAAGGGAACATTCCAACTAAAAGAGAATATCGAAGCTAAAAACCAACGGAATTGACCTGTCTGCGCGATCTATGGCATCCATTTCTCGAATAACAGGACAAAATATCGTTGAAAACGGTTAAAAAGTAATCTTATCATAATCGTTCTCACTTTATATAATTCCTACTTTTGCGGCGGAAAAACTCCTTATTATGAAGAAACACAATTACAGCGCTGGACCTTGTATTTTACCCGAAACCGTATTTGAGCAATCGGCTGAAGCAATCCGCGATTTTAAAGGCCTGGGGCTTTCTCTGTTAGAGATTTCGCACCGTTCCAAAGAATTTGTAGCCGTTATGGAAGAGGCTCAATCTCTCTCAAAAGAATTACTTGGGCTAGGCGACGATTACGAAGCGTTATTTCTTCAAGGCGGAGCTAGTTTAGAGTTTTTAATGGTGCCCTACAATCTCATGAAAGAAGGCGGGAAAGCTGCTTATTTGGATACGGGGACCTGGGCCAACAAGGCAATTAAAGAGGCTAAGCACCTTGGCGAAGTAGATGTGGTATCTAGCTCAAAAGACGCGAACTACAACTTCGTGCCTACCGAATTTGAGATTCCAAGTGATATCGACTATTTCCATTGCACCTCGAATAACACCATTTTCGGAACCTCGATGAAGTCGTTCCCAAAGGTCGAGGCTCCGTTGGTTTGTGATATGTCCTCTGACATATTTAGCCGCGTGCTCGACTTCAATAAATTTGACCTTATTTATGCTGGAGCGCAAAAAAATATGGGTCCGGCCGGAACCACTCTAGTTCTCATTAAAAAAGATATTCTTGGAAAAACCGGACGCTCCATACCTTCAATGCTCGATTATTCAGTGCATATCGGCAAAGACAGCATGTTTAATACACCGGCAGTATTTCCGGTATTTGCATCACTCTTAACCCTTCGCCACCTTAAAGAAAATGGTGGAATCGCAGCGGCTGAAAAAACGAATCAAGCAAAAGCGGATTTGCTTTATGGAGAAATTGATCGCAATCCTCTATTTGAAGGAACTGCGCAAGTAGAAAGTCGTTCGAATATGAATGCTTGCTTTTTATTGAAAGACGAATCTTTGGCTCCTGCTTTCGACACTTTGTGGAATGAAGCAAGAATAAACGGATTAAAAGGGCACCGCTCCGTAGGGGGCTATAGAGCCTCTATGTATAATGCCCTGCCTCTTTCGAGTGTTCAGGTATTGGTAGACGTAATGAAAAATTTAGAACAGAAACACGGATAAAACATGAAGATTTTAGCAAATGACGGCTTCGCCGCAAATGGAGTTTCTTTACTTGAAGAAGCGGGTCACGAAGTTTTGTTAAACAAAGTAGCACAAGAACAACTAGCCGATTTTATCAATGAAAACAGCGTTGATGTACTTCTCGTTCGTTCGGCAACAAAGGTTCGAAAAGAGCTTATTGATGCTTGCCCAGAATTGAAGTTCATTGGTCGTGGAGGTGTTGGAATGGACAACATTGACGTGTCTTATGCTCGTGAACAAGGTCGCCGCGTTCAGAATACCCCTGCTGCTTCAAGCGAGTCTGTCGCTGAACTTGTGTTTGCCCATTTATATGGTGGCGTTCGATTCTTATACCACAGTAACCGCGAGATGCCTTTAGAAGGAGAATCTAATTTCGGGGCGCTTAAAAAGGCCTATGCTGGTGGTCGTGAATTAAGAGGGAAAACACTCGGAGTAATGGGTTTTGGCCGTATAGGGCAAGCCACCGCGAAAATCGCGCTCGGGGTTGGAATGAACGTCGTATACCACGATCCGTTTCTAGAAAAAGCGAGTTTGTCGCTTCCTTTTTTTGATGGGCGTTCGCTCGATTTTGAATTCGCGTCGATTTCGAAAGAGGACTTATTGGCACAATCAGATTTCATTACCCTCCATATGCCTGCCCAAAGCGACGGGAACTACGTAATCGGAGAAAAGGAAATGGCGAAAATGAAAAAAGGAGCCGCCCTTGTAAATGCTGCCCGTGGTGGGGTTGTAAGCGAAGTAGCTTTGTTGAAAGCGCTCGACGACGAGCATTTGTCATTCGCGGCTTTGGACGTATTTGAAACGGAACCTACTCCTCCAGTACAAATTCTTATGCATTCAAAATTGAGTTTGAGCCCGCACATCGGTGCAGCTACTGAAGAAGCTCAAGATCGAATTGCTTCAGAAATGGCCAATTACATTATTGACTTTGCTAAGGGAAAGTAATTAGCATTAGACCGCTAGTGTCTAACACATCCAATTTGAAGAGCCCGAACATTACCGTTCGGGCTTTTCTTTACCCTCCCTTTTCTTTTATCTTCGCTTCACTAACACAAGAAGAATACTTTGGCGAAAATCATTCCCTTTCGGGCCCTTCGTCCACCGCGCGACGTCGTTCATTTGGTGGCATCGAGAAGCTATGTGAGCTACACGAAAGAATCGCTTTGCGATAAGCTAGAGAACAACCCCTATACTTTTCTACACATTATAAATCCAGATTGGAACTCCGATGAACTCTCTGGAACCGACAAATTCAAAGCGGTGAAATCCGCTTTCGAATCGTTCCGAAAGGAAGGGGTGTTTATCGAAGAGGAGCGGCCCGCCTTTTACTTATACGAACAGGTGGCTCATGGAGAACACTTTATTGGTTGGGTAGCTGGAGCTGCCGTTTCTGACTATGAAAATGGTGTTATAAAAAGGCACGAAGACACTCTTTCTTCGCGAGAGTCAATGTTCAAAGAATACCTCGAAGTAACGGATTTTAATGCTGAGCCCGTTCTACTCGCCTATCCAGACCAACCTGGCCTTGACGATTTAATGGATAAATACCGAGTTCAGCGCCCGGAATACGAATACTACACCACAGACAGGCATTTACACCGATTGTGGTTGGTTTTCGATGAGTCCGACATTCGTACAATCGAAAAGCATTTTGAAAAAATTTCAGCGGTGTATATCGCCGACGGACATCACAGATCCGCTTCATCTGCCCTGTTGGCGCAGGATATTGCGCGAAAAAAACCGAATCCGTCCCTTGAATCGCAGCACTTTCTGGCCTTCTTCATTCCGGAAAGTCGTCTACATATTTGGGATTATAACCGATTGATCAAAGACTTGAACGGATTGACCGTTGAGGCCTTTATCGACGCTCTAAAAGCTTCTTTTAAAGTGGAGCGCCTATCGGCGCGAGAAAACCCAAAACCACAAAAGAAACACGATTTAGCACTTTATACAGATGGGCATTGGTACCAACTTACCTACGACACTTCAGTCATTGACCCGTCCGACCCTGTTTCGGATTTAGACGTACATATTCTTACCCAGAAAGTACTGGCTCCCATTTTGGGTATTCACGACCTCCGCACCGATAGCAGAATAGATTTCATGGACGGGCGTAAAGAACTTGAAGGGCTTCAAGCCAAAGTAGATTCGAAAGCGTTTAAAGCGGCTTTTGCTTTATATCCGGTATCCGTAGATCAATTGAAACGAGTTTCCGACGCAGGAAAAACGATGCCGCCAAAGAGCACCTACATTGAACCTAAACTAAGAAGCGGTTTAACTGTTTACTCCATAAACGGATAAGGTCTAAAAGAAACTATGAATTCGATTACCGAAAATCTTTCGCGCATTAAGGCAGAGCTTCCGAAGCAAGTGACCCTTGTTGCGGTGAGTAAAACCAAACCGAACGAGGCTATTGAAGAAGCCTACAGCGCAGGACACCGCGAATTTGGTGAGAATAAGGTTCAAGAAATTCAAAATAAAGTACCGGCTCTACCCGAAGATATCCACTGGCATTTCATAGGTCACCTGCAGCGAAACAAGGTGAAATACATCGCGCCAAGTGTTCATTTAATCCACGGGGTCGACAGTTTAAGACTCGCAGTAGAAATCCATAAAAGGGCAGAACAAAATAATCGAGTCTTAGACGTGTTATTGCAAGTGCACATCGCGGAAGAAAGCACGAAATTTGGATTTGACTTCGACGAGCTCTATTCTTTAATAGAATCGAAAGAGCTCGAAACGCTTACCGGAATTAATATTCGCGGGCTCATGGGAATGGCAACCTTTACAGAAGACAGCAGCCAAGTGCGGCGAGAATTCCAAAAACTAAAACGCGGTTTTGACAAAATAAAAACTTCCTTCTCCAATTGCGATACGCTCTCCATGGGAATGAGCAATGATTATAAAATCGCAATTGAAGAAGGAAGCACCATGGTGCGTATTGGCACCGATATTTTTGGAGGTCGCGCTTAGAAGCGGTAACCCAAGGAAAGAATTAATTGACTCGTTCGGCTGTCAATGTCGAATTGGCGACCGGCGAAGGTCATCGTACTGGTTTGACTATTGAAGCCATCTTCATACTTCAAATCAATTAAGAGTTTCCAGATATCAAACCCAATTCCGGCCTGATAGCCCCAAAAAGTTCCATCTTGAAAGTTGATGTCGATTCCTTCACTTTCGTTCGTTATTACACGACTGGCTACCGGACCTCCATTCACGCGGAGTGGCCCTAGTTTGAGTCCAACCATAATCGGGAAATCGAGTCGTGTATAGGCAATTCGCGCATTGTCGGTGCCTGTTGGCACTCCGTTCTCGTACTCGTCGATTAAAACCTCTGTATTGAGCTTGGTAAACAACGCTTCTGGCTGAATGTAAAGTCCCAATAACTTAAAACGAGTGTACAGCCCAAGGTGATAGCCGTAGTCTTCTGCACCACTCGTTATTTTTTGTTCTAGGTCGTTATCCCATTCTAGCAGTTCTTCAGCGGAAACATCGGCTCGGTTGATTCCGGCGCGCAGTCCCATTTGAAATACCTGTGCATATCCGCCCAAACTAAGGGCTAAAAGCACTACTAAGGTTATTAATTTCTTCTGCATGACTTCATGTTTAGCGTTTCTATTTCGCCAAGAATTCCAGAATATTTTTTTCCACACGTTCGGCAATCTTTTCCGTATCCGCTTTTTCAAATGCTTCTCCGGTTATTTGTTCGTACAACTCAATGTAACGCTCGCTAACCGAATCTACATACTCTTTGGTCATTTCTGGAACCACTTGGCCTTCTTTGCCCTGGAAGCCTCCTGCAATAAGCCATTGTCGTACAAATTCTTTCGACAATTGCTTTTGTTTTTCACCACGCGCCTGACGTTCTTCATAACCATCGGCGTAAAAATACCGACTCGAATCCGGGGTGTGGATTTCGTCGATTAAAACGATGGTACCGTCGTTTAATTTTCCGAACTCATACTTGGTGTCCACCAATATCAAACCCCGCTCTCGAGCCATTTCTGTACCTCGAGCAAACAACCGGCGCGTGTAGTCTTCCAGCTGCACATAGTCACTTTCAACAACTATGCCATGTTTCAAAATATCGGCCCTGCTGATATCTTCGTCATGCCCTTCTTCTGCCTTAGTGGCCGGTGTGATAATAGGTTCTGGGAAACGGTCATTTTCAATCATGCCGTCAGGCATAGAAACTCCGCAAAGCTCGCGTTTGCCCGCTGCGTACTCACGCGCAGCGTGCCCCGATAAATAACCCCGAATGACCATTTCAATCCGAAACGGATTGGCCTTACGGCCTACGGCCACCTGAGGATCTGGAGTGGCTACCAACCAATTCGGTACAATGTCCTCAGTCGCTTTCATGAATTTGGCGGCGATCTGATTTAAGACTTGTCCTTTGTAAGGGATCCCTTTGGGCAAAACAACATCAAAAGCCGAAATTCGATCGCTTGCGACCATCACTAAGACATCGTCATTAATGGTATATACGTCGCGCACCTTGCCTTTGTAAAAGTTCGTTTGATGCGGGAATTCGAAACGGGTTTCGTTGAGTGGTTGTGCCATTTTCAATCCTTTTTTTCGTTTTTATCATAGGCCTTGATGACCTTCTTAACTAAACGGTGACGAATCACATCTTTCTCATCTAGTTCGAGCACCGAAATTCCATCTACATTTCCCAAAATACTCAGAGCTTCTAATAAGCCCGATCTTTGATTTCGAGGCAGGTCGATTTGGGAGGCATCGCCTGTGATCACAAATTTTGCCGATTTCCCCATTCGTGTTAAAAACATTTTCATTTGGGCATGCGTCGTATTCTGAGCTTCATCCAGAATAACAAAGGCGTTGTCGAGCGTTCGCCCGCGCATGAAAGCCAATGGCGCAATTTGTATGATGTGATTTTCGATATAATATTGAAGCTTTTCATTGGGAATCATATCGCGCAAAGCATCGTACAAAGGCTGCAAATACGGGTCGAGTTTTTCTTTTAAGTCGCCCGGCAAAAAGCCTAAATTTTCTCCGGCCTCCACGGCCGGACGAGTAAGTACGATTTTACGAACTTCTTTCCTTCGGAGGGCACGAGCAGCCAAGGCCACCGCTGTATAGGTTTTACCGGTTCCGGCCGGACCCACGGCAAAAAGAAGGTCGTTTTTGTCAATGAGCTCCACCATTTTACGCTGATTCGCGGTGCGCGCTCGAATCATCCGTCCGTTGGTTCCGTGTAAAAGCACATCTCCGCCCGCTTCCGATAATTCTTTGGCATCCTCGGCCATTAATCGCTCTATATGACCTTCCGTAAGTTGATTGTACTTGTTGAGGTGTTCGAGCATCAAGTTGAATTTCAACTCAAATTGATCGATTAATTCGTCCGGACCAATGGCCGTGATTTTATTTCCGCGCGAAATCAATTTGATCTGCGGGAAATACGTTTTGATCAATGAAAGCTTTTTGTTTTGAGCCCCTAAAACATCTAGAGGATCAACGTTCTGAAGAGGAAAAATGCGTTCGCTCAAATTGGTTACTTTTGGGTCTCGCAAATTAAGGAACTTTCTCCGATAAAAAGCCGATTTGCACTCCTATGGCAGTCATTACGCTTACCACGGATTACGGAACAAAAGATTACTACGCTGCAGCGGTAAAAGGCGCTATTCTGTCTCAATTCCCAGAAGCTCAGGTAGTGGATGTAACCCATGACATTCAGCCCTTTAACCTTTCTGAAGCTGCGTACATTTTGCGCAACGCCTACCACAATTTTCCAAAAGGAAGCATTCATATCATAGGAATCGATTCGGAACTCACCGCCACAAAACCACATTTAGCGGTAGCTATTGACGATCATTTTTTCATCGGTGCCGATACAGGGATATTCAATTTGTTGTTCCCAAACTTGCGCCCAGAGACGATCATTGAGCTGAATATAGCCCAAGATGTAGATGGCTATTCATTCCCGGCGCGCGATGTTTTCGTCAAAGCAGCATGTCATTTAGCACGAGGCGGTAAGATTTCCTTATTGGGAGGTCTGAAAAAAGCCTTTGTCGAAATGAAAGGGCTTCAGCCCAGTATTTCCTCGGATGGAAAAGAAATTACAGCGGCCGTGCTCTATATCGATCGATTTGGAAATGTGGTGACTAATGTAACCCGAACCATATTTAAAGACGTGGGTAAAGGGCGCTCTTTTACCATTGAGTTGCCGAGACAAAGATTCTCAAAAGATCAGTTTAAAATTATTCGGAAACAGTATTCGGAAGTAAGCGACGGGCAAGCATTGGCCCTCTTTAATTCCGCTGGGCACCTCGAAATTTCCATTGCGAAAAGTGACCTTCAAAGTGTTGGTGGCGCCTCCACCCTACTCGGGTTGAATTACGGTGAAAACATTAAAATATCCTTTACATGATTATTCGAATTGTCAAAATGACCTTCCGGCCGGAGGCCGTTACAGACTTTTTGCACATCTTTGAAGGGGTTAAAGATCATATTAGAGCCTTCGAAGGTTGTCAGCGTCTCGAGCTACTGCAGCATGTAGAAGACAGCCACGTCTTATTCACCTACTCTTGGTGGAATGAGCCGGAAGATCTCGAAGCTTATCGGCAATCGGCTCTTTTTTCAGAAACCTGGATAAAAACAAAAGCGCTTTTCGGCGGAAAACCTGAGGCCTGGAGCGTCAATAAAATGGTTGAATTATAATGTGGAGTTTATTTCGAAAAGAAATAAGTAGTTTTTTGAGTTCCATCATCGGGTACCTGGTCATCATGGTGTTTTTGTTGATCAACTCTCTTTTCCTATGGGTGTTCAATGGGGATTTCAATTTGATCAATGCCGGTTATGCTTCGTTGGACGGGCTCTTCATTCTTGCCCCTTTTATCTTTATGTTTCTGGTACCCGCAATTACGATGAGAATGTTCGCCGACGAACACAAAGGAGGCACTATGGAATTATTGGCGACTCGGCCCATAAGTGACGCCGGCATTGTTTTCGCCAAGTTCTTGGCCGGCTGGGTGCTCGTTCTGCTTTCCCTACTTCCTACCCTACTTTATTATTACTCCATTTATCAATTAGGTGCACCAGTAGGAAACCTGGATTCAGGAGGTATCGCCGGATCGTACGTGGGCCTGTTCCTTTTAGGAGGTGCCTACGTGAGTATTGGTCTATTTGCTTCTAGTTTAACAAGCAATCAAATAGTAGCTTTTATTTTAGCCTTATTGCTGTGTTTTATTCTTTATATGGGGCTCGACAGTATTGCTTCTTGGTCTATGCTCGGTGGAGCCGATTACCTTTTCGAACAGCTGGGTATGTCTATTCATTACAATAGTTTGAGTCGTGGCGTGATTGATTCAAGAGACTTAATCTACTTCGGTAGTATTATGAACGGATTCGGTTTCTTAACGCAAACAGCTCTTTTAAGTCGTAAATGGTAATGAATAAGAGAAACGATTTAATTCGGCTATTGATGATGATGAGCATTCTTGTGCTCGTCAATATCCTCGGATCGTTCCGGTTCTTTCGAATCGACCTAACCGCTGAAAAACGCTATACCCTCTCGGAAGCCACAGTGGAACTGCTCGAGTCACTTGATGACAAGGTCCTTTTTCGAGTGTACCTGGAAGGAACTTTTCCGGCCGGATTCAAGCGTTTATCTAACGAAACGAAGCGGATGCTTCGTGAATTTAAAGCCTACAGTGACAACATTGAATATGAATTTGTAGATCCAACTTCCGCCGAAAGCGAAGATGATCGACAAGAGCTCTACCGCCAATTAACGGAAAAAGGCTTAGAGGGTACCCGACTAGAAATCAATGAGGGAGACGCTCAGAGCACGCAAATAATATTCCCCGGTGGCCTCGTATACTACAAGGGTCGTGAAGGGGTGATTAAGCTGCTGAAAAGCCAGATTGGCGCCAGCGCTGAAGCACAGTTAAACAACTCAGTGCAATCACTTGAATTCGAATTGGCGAATGCCCTGCGGAAACTACAAGTAGGGAAAAGAAAAGGAATTGGTTTTGTTGAAGGTCATGGGGAATTATCCGATTTGGAAACGGAGGGAATTGCCCGAGTCTTGAAAGACACGTACGATATGGCACGCCTCGATTTAAGGAGCTTTGAGGTGGATTCCGTAACTGGTGAAATTTCGATTGGCAAAAAACTCAAACAGCTCAATCGGTTCGATTTACTAGTTGTTGCAAAACCGAGAGAGCGATATTCCGATTTGGATAAATACTTGATAGATCAATACGTCATGAATGGCGGGAAAGTTATTTGGTTGATCGATCGAGTTTTCGCCGACATCGACTCTTTGGCGAACAAAAGTGCAGCCCTATCCTTCCCGCTTGATTTAAACCTCGATGACATTCTCTTTCGCTACGGAGTGCGAATTAACCAAGACCTGATACAAGATGCTCAATCGGCGCCCATTCCAGTGGTGGTTAATGAAGTGAACGGAGCTCCTCAATATGAATACTTTCCCTGGGTGTATTTCCCTCTGGCACTGCCAGCCGCACAACATCCAATTACGAATAACTTAAATGCGGTCAAATTTGAATTCCCTTCGTCGCTCGACACCATAGTTTCTCCGGGAGTCAAGAAAACGTTTTTAATTCAATCCTCTCCGTATACGAAGGTGAGTCAGGCACCGACTAACATTAGCTTACGCACGTTGAACGAGCCTCCAAAAAGGGAAGAATTCAATCGAGGCGCTAAGTCTATGGCCGTTTTGCTTGAAGGTACTTTTACGTCCAATTTTAAAAATAGAATTCAACCTCGTGATGGTAACGGCGAAGAATTGAAGGTGTTAGGCGAAAGTAAGCCCACCGCACAAATTGTTATTGCCGATGGTGACGTGGTCAAAAATCAATTTCAGAATGGTAGGGCGCTTAAACTCGGGTATGATAAATACACCGGGGCTCAATATGGAAATGAAGACTTTTTCTTGAATGCCGTGGATTATTTACTCGACGATTCAGGGCTTATAGCGGTCCGATCGCGCGAACTTCGCCTTCGATTGCTCGACAGCACTAAAATTCAAGAGGGAACCTCTTATTGGAAAATACTGAATGTGGTATTGCCTTTACTTCTTGTACTTTTAACTGGACTGGGACTTACTTTTTGGAGACGGAGGAAATACGGAAGATAATATGAAAAACAAGAATTTAGTTTACGCGGTAATCCTCCTTGCTCTGGTTGCTTTGGTGGTATGGTTTTCATTCTTTAAAAATGAAAATACAACGCGCCCTCAATTGTACAACTTTTCAGTACTGGACACTGCCTCTATTGTACAGATCACTATCCAGAATAAGCGCCCGCAAAAAACGGTCTTGACAAAAACAGAGGAGGGTTGGAAAGTTAGCGGACAGTACTTTGTACGACCTGACGCTATGAGGACGCTTCTAGAAACCCTTTACCGTCAGGAAATGAGAACATTTACCCCTGAGGCCGCCAAGGAGCGTATTGTAAATATGATGTCGACCCAAGGCACGGAAGTTATTGTAGAGAGTTTTGAAGGAACGATGCTTCATTTCTTTGTTGGAGGGAATGCGCCTGATATGCTGGGCACATACATGATGATTAAAGGTTCGGACGGACCTTATGCCGTGCATATTCCCGGTTTCAATGGTTTTTTAAGCAGTCGCTATTTCTCCGATCCAGCCCAATGGCGCGATCGCACCTTAATAAGCGCACCGGCCGCAAAAATAACGGAAGTAACACTGAACTATGCCGAAGCGCCCCAATCGAGTTTTCGGATAACAAAAGACGACTCAGGTGTCATTAGCGTAGTGAATCCGATTACTGGGGCGGACCTACCTTTTAACGAGGAGGCTGTTTTGGGTTACCTTGAAGACTTTAAGCGGATCTATTTTGAAGGGGTTATTTCTTCCGAGGACCGGATTTGGCCTAAGCGCGATTCCATTGTGAATAGTATCCCGATTTTCACCCTACGGGTGGATCAAAAAAACGGAAAAACGTGGGCTTTTCAAGCTTTTAATAAATCGGCCCAAGATGGGGAAACGAGCAAAGAAGGAAACCTTCAATCCTATGACCGCGATCGATACTACGCTCTGTTGAACGACACTGATTTCGTTTTAATTCAGAATTATGCCTTGCGACGAATTCTGCGAGAGGCCAGCTACTTCGAATAGTTTCGAGTTGTTAAAAAGTCGTTCATTTCTTTTCGGGCCGCAGGCCCTGAAAAAATTATATTTGCTCTTAGGCAAAAATTGGCGCTAAGGCCATCATAATAAGATTAGAAAGGAATGAAATTCATTGTTTCAAGCACACAGTTACTTCGCGAATTACAAACGATAAACGGCGTTATCAACAGCAGTAATACGCTTCCTATTTTAGACAACTTTTTGTTTGAAATCAGCGCAAATGAATTGAAAGTAACGGCTTCGGATTTAGAAACCACTATCTCTACGAAACTCACCGTGCAAAGTGATGAGGAAGGGAGCGCAGCGATTCCTTCGCGTTTATTGCTCGACACGCTAAAAACATTTCCTGAGCAGCCACTGACCTTCCTTATGGATAGTGATGCCAAGAAGGTAGAACTCAGTTCTGATTACGGAAAATACTCCCTCTCTTACCTCGATGGAGAAGAATTTCCGAAGGTTCAGGAACTCGAAGATCCGAGTACTGCAGCCATCAAACCTGAAATCTTAGCAACGGCGATTAACAAAACCCTCTTTGCAAGCGGAAACGATGATTTGCGTCCAGTAATGTCAGGAGTGTTCTTTCAGTTCAATACCGAATTTGTGCGTTTCGTTTCAACGGATGCACACAAACTCGTTCGCTACACGCGAACAGATGCTACAACGGATCAATCGGCTGAATTCATCATGCCCAAAAAGCCTTTAAATCTGCTCAAGGGTATTTTAGGTTCCGCCCAGAGCGATGTTCAAATTGAGTACAACGAGAGTAATGCTCGTTTCCTTTTTGACGGTATCGATTTAAGCTGTCGTTTAATTGACGGGAAATACCCCAATTACGAAGCTGTAATTCCGCAAACGAATCCGAACAAGCTAACGGTAAATAGATCTGCTTTCTTGAGCTCTGTAAAACGCGTAAGCATCTTCTCAAACAAAACAACGCATCAGATTCGGTTGAAAATCGCGGGTAACGAACTGCAGATTAGCGCGGAAGACCTTGATTTTGCGAACAAAGCTGACGAGCGTTTGACCTGTCAATATGAAGGCGAAGACATTGAAATTGGTTTCAACTCGCGTTTCTTAGTAGAAATGCTCAGTAATTTAGAAGCTGAAAACGTAAATCTAGAAATGTCTGCACCCAACCGAGCAGGTATTTTACTACCGCTGGACGGCAGTGAAGATGGTGAAGATGTTTTAATGCTTGTTATGCCTGTAATGCTGAACAGCTAAGTAGGTCATTCCCTTCCGCACTTTACCCATTTATACTTGTTTACTTCACTGATTATTTATCAGTGAGCGCGTGTCCCTTTTCGGTCAGATTATCAAATAATTATTTGTGAACAATTCGTCGGATAATTATTTGTTCGACAAATGTGCTCTTGGTACTTTTCCAAAGTGAAGCAAAGCAAATTATTCGTTGTTGGAGACGTTCACGGATGCCTAAAGACTTTCCAGGCCCTATTAGATGAGCACTGGGATCCGAAGAAAGAAATCCTCGTTCAGGTTGGCGACCTAATTAATAGAGGTCGCTATAGCGTAGACACGGTGCTTTTTTGCAAAGAGCTAGAAACCAAATATCCCGGTCGCGTCGCCTTTGTTAAAGGAAATCACGAATGGGATATGCTTCAATATCTGTTGGGCAGCCCGCGATTAAAATGGCTTCGTGGCGGTGGATCAAAGATTCTGCGCGATCTGACAAAGAAGCCAGAAAATTATGGCCCCTTTCTAACTTGGATCAAAGACCTCCCACTTGTTTGGGAAAACGATACCGTTCATGTTTCGCATGCGGGTTGGTCTTTATCTTCACCTAATCCACTAGAAGAAGACAATAGCCTCAGTGTATTGAATAATCGACGTCCGATCCGCAACATCGACAAAACTCAAATTATTGGTCACACCCCTCAAAAAAATGGGAAGCCGAAATTCGACAAAAAGGCAAACTGCTGGACCATCGATACTGGAGCCTATCTGGGCATTGGATTAACCGGGGTGAAGGTCAGTAAAAAAGGAAAGGTGAAAGAGATTTGTTTTATTCCGACCATAAAAAAGGACCTTCCGTAATGTACTGTATCATCGACATAGAAACCACCGGTGGCAGCAGTAAAACAGAACGCATTACAGAAATCGCCATGTATAAACACGACGGTTTCAAGATTGTCGATGAATGGCAATCGCTTATAAACCCTGAAAAACGCATTCCTTACCATATCACTGGCCTCACCGGAATCACCAATGAAATGGTAGCTAATGCACCAAAATTTTATGAAGTAGCGAAAGAAGTGGTTGAATTCACCGAGGGTACCATATTTGTAGCCCATAACTCTAAATTCGATTACAACTTCTTTAAATCTGAATTTCGCGCCTTGGGTTATGAATATGAACGCCCCACCTTGTGCACCGTCAAGCTAAGTAGGGCAATTATTCCTAAAAAAAGATCCTATTCACTGGGAAAACTCTGTGCCGAATTAGGAATTGAAATTTCCGCACGCCACCGGGCAGCGGGTGATGCCCTGGCCACCGTGTCGCTATTCGAGCTCCTTTTAGCCGAAGATAACAATGGACTGATCTCAGAGAACCCATCCGCCCGAAAGGGCGATTACGCCAGCGGGCTTAGCCCTAAAATTGTCCAAAACTTGCCGTCCAAAACTGGAGTATACTACCTATACGATTCAGATAACATGTTGATTTATGTTGGAAAGAGCACCAATATTAAGTCGCGCATTCTTCAGCATTTAAATAATTACGATACTGAAAGAGGTGTAACCATGATGCAAGAAATTGCCTCCATTTCTTTTGAACTAACAGGAAGTGAATTGATATCACTTCTTTTAGAAAGTCACGAAATAAAAAAACACCGACCCAAGTTTAATCGAGCTTCTCGAAGGAATTCTTATGATTACGGTCTTTATCACGAACTCGATACTCGTGGTTATGAAACGCTCACGGTCAAATCTCAAAAAAACGGCCCTGTACCTCTGTGCACCTACTCCACCGCCACTGAGGGAAGAAGGCATTTAGAATATTTGAAGGAGGAATATGAATTATGTCCGTGTTTATGCGGGCTCTATAAAAGCGACAAAGGTTGCTTTCATGTATCAATCGGTCAATGTTCGGGAGCGGATATAGAAAAAGAGTCTCCAGAAGATTATAACCAACGTGTTCAAAAGGTTCTCGATCATTTTGCTTATCCCAAGCCAAATTTTTTCATTCTCGATGAAGGGCGCGATCCGAATGAGCATTCAATTGTTTTGATTGAAGAAGGTCGCTACAGCGGATTTGGATATGTTTCAAAAGAATTACCGATTACACTTATCGACCAAATACGCTTGTATATAACTCCCTATGAAGATAATCGTCATACTCAAAGTTTAATTCTTGGGCATTTAAGGAATCAACCAAATTCTGATATTCGGTATTTATAGAATTCAACGCATAGGCCGATTCAATTCTTTTATCTTTAACAATCGCATCAAAACCTCTCTTATGAAAAAAGTACTTTTTTTATCGTTCGTCCTTTTCACTTTTATTGGATGTTCTGTTGGAGTAGATGGAAACGGAAAAGTTGTTAAAAGATCTATTTCCCTTACCGATTTTAACGAATTACAAGTGAACGGGGCCTTCCATACCTTGATTCGACAGGGGGATACACCGAGTTTAGAAGTGGAAATGGATGAAAACCTTTTTCAATATTTAGAAGTCAAACAAGAGGCTGGCGAATTAACTATTGAAACGGAACGCCCGATACGAAAATCAAAAGCGAGAAATCTCTATCTAACGGTTGTAAACTTAGAAGATGTTCAAGTAAACGGGGCGAATGAACGGGAAACACGCGGAGGCCTCAAAGGGAATTCTCTGTACATTCAGGCGAACGGAGCAAGTGAATTAAAGATCGAATATTATGGTTCGGAGCTAGACCTTCAGGCGAATGGAGGGTCTGAAATAAACCTGCGGGGTTCCGTAGAAGGTTTAGGCGTTCAAGTGAAAGGTGCCGCGGAAGTACGGGCTTTTGAAATGCGAGCATCATCTGTGAAAGTAGAAGTATCTGGAGCAGCAGAAACGGATGTTTGAGCCATCGATCAACTAAGCATATCCGCTTCGGGCACAAGTGATGTGCGCTTCAAAGGCAATCCTAAAATTAACAAATCAACGAGTGGGGCGAGCACTATTTCTCCCTATTCAAAAGACGACGAATAAAATGATAGAAAAAGCGATTCTTGAACGCGCAGAAATGTGGTTACAGGGTTCTTATGACGAGGGCACCAAGGCAGCGATAAGACGACTAATCGAAACAGATCCAAAAGAATTAGGAGATTCATTTTACACAGATCTCGAATTTGGAACGGGCGGTATGCGGGGTATCATGGGCCCTGGAACCAATCGAATAAATAAGTACACTCTGGGAATGGCTACTCAGGGTTTGTGTAATTATATGACTCAGTGCTTTTCTAACGAGACTTTAAAAGTGGCTATCGCTTTCGACTGTCGCAATAATTCGGATGTTTTCGCACGCCAAGTAGCCGAAGTTTTTAGCGCAAACAACGTTCATGTCTATTTATTCGAAAGCCTCCGACCCACTCCCGAATTGAGTTTCGCGGTTCGTCATTTAAATTGTCATGCAGGAATTGTTTTGACTGCCTCGCACAACCCCAAAGAGTACAACGGATACAAGGTGTATTGGAATGACGGGGCGCAAATTGTTCGTCCTCACGACGGCAAGATCATTGCTGAAGTAAAGAAGATTACGTCTCCCGATGAAGTGAAATTTGAAGGCCGCGATGAACTTATCGAGTTGATCGGATCAGAAATTGATGAAGCATTTTACGAGGCTAGTGTGAAGCAGGGTTTTGATGTGCCCGGAAAGAACGACTTTAAAGTAGTATTTACCTCTATCCACGGCACCTCGATAAACGGTATACCGCAAGTTCTAGAGAAGGCGAATTTTAAGAATGTTTGGATCGTACCCGAACAAGCAAAGCCGGACGGGAATTTCCCCACTGTAGTATCGCCAAATCCCGAAGAACCAGAGGCGTTGAGTATGGCTATTGCGTTGGCCAACAAAGAGGGTGCGGACATGGTAATCGGAACAGATCCGGATTCAGATAGGATAGGTATCGCCGTGCGCAACCACGAAGGAGAGCTGGTCATAATGAACGGGAATCAAACAGGGGCCGTAATGACCGAGTACCTGATTAATCAGTGGCGCAATTCGGGAAAACTAAAAGGAAACGAATTCATCGCCTCGACAATCGTAACGAGCGAACTGTTCATGGATATTGCCGCAGCCAATGATATTGATTGTCCCATATGCTTGACCGGATTTAAATGGATTGCCGATTTAATTCGAGAACATGAAGGGACAAGCACCTTTATTGGCGGGGGCGAAGAAAGTTTTGGTTACATGGTGGGTGATTTTGTTCGAGATAAAGACGCTGTAACCTCGGCCTTAATTGCTTGCGAAATTGGTGCTGAAGCACTTGATCGAGGATCCACATTTTACGATGAACTTATTGCCGTGTATGTCAAATACGGCTTCTACAAAGAGCGACTGATTAGTATTACTAAAAAAGGTCGCGACGGCGCTGCAGAAATAAAACAAATGATGGAGGGCTATCGCACGAATCCGCCCGCTTCCATCAATAATTCAAAGGTTGTTCGTCTATTGGATTTTCAAGAATCGATAGAAACAAATATGGAGACTGGCGAAAAATCAACTATTGATCTTCCAAAATCTAATGTGCTCCAATTCTACACTGAAGATGGATCTAAGATATCGGCCCGCCCTTCGGGAACGGAGCCTAAAATCAAGTTTTATTTTAGTGTGAAATCGAAGCTTGAAAACAAGAGTGATTTCGCACAGAAAGAGGCTGTACTGGAAAAGCGAATTGATGAAATCATCGCGTCCTTAGACATTTGACAGCTTTTATATAGGGGGAAAAGAGTACTTTCGCAGCCACCTAAAAACAAAAAGAAAAAAGTTTCTATTTATGAAAAGAGCGCTGTTACTACTCGCAATTCTCGGATCCATTTTTACCCAAGGTCAAACAGTGACTGCCGTTGCTATAAGCGCCAGTCCGTTAAACTGCCAGCCATGGACGATCACTGTAGACGGGATGAAGCCCATGCCTCAATTCTTTATTGCGGGCGATTCGTACAATGTGACGGGATCAACAATAAATGTGACCATAAACTTTGATGCTCCGCCCATCGGGAATCCTATGTTCGCCCCCTACACCCACACCATAACTATTCCGGCCAACGCAATCCCTGCAGGCACATACAATGTAGTGGTAACGGCCTTTTCATTGGTAGTTGGCCAACAAACTGGAACGAATTCGACTTCCCTGATTTTGGGCTCTTGTTGCCCCGCGTCGGCTGATTTTTCAACCAACGCAACAAGCTATTGCTGGGATCAAACAGTTCAGGTGAACGACTCCTCAGCAGGAGCTACCAGTATCGATTGGTACGTAAACAGTGTTTTTGACCACAGTGGAGCTGGGGACTTTACACTTACTGGTCTTTCCGGTGTGAATGTTATCAAACAAGTAGTCTCTGATGGGTCGTGTAGCGACTCAAGTGAAGTTACGGTCGATATAGCACCTATGCCGAGTAACGGTTTCAATGTAATTCAGTCCGGCACACAGTTTACTTTTACCGCTACCGGAAGCAGCGCGTTTAACTACAGTTGGGATTTCGGCGATGGGAATACCGGAACCGGGGCGCTTGTTTCACATACCTACGCTTCAGACGGTAACTATAACGCTTGTTTAGTCTCTATGGACAACAACTCTTGCAGTGCCGATTCGTGCACCACGGTGACCGTCTCAACCATCGGATTAGAGGAAAACACAGAATCTATCCGGATTTATCCGAATCCGGCAAGCGACATCGTTCAAATTGAAGGTATTTCGCCTACCGATATTCAGTGGTGCAACGAGCTCGGCCAATTGATTGAAATCGCTGAAGAAAACACTTCGCACGAATTCATGCATGTTTTCGATGTTTCCGACCTACCGGCCGGATTGTATTACATTCAATGGGCGGACAAAGCAGAAAAGATTAAGGTCGTCCACTAAAAGACACTACATGAAAAAGTTTTTACTCTACTTCGCGCTCGCGCTGGGCGCTATTCCGGCAGTTGCGCAAAATGTATATACGGCCCTTCCATCCCCTAGTCCGCTCGTATGTTCGGATTTTACGGTATTTATAACGGGCGATTTTCCCGCGACAAATTACTTGATCACTGGCGAAACCGTTTCAGTTAATGGAAGTATTATTACGGTTCAATTGAACTGCGATGCTCCAGGTTTTGGTCTCACCATTATTTCACCTTTCACTCACACCGCCACCATTCCGGCAAATACGGTTCCCTCTGGAGGCCCGTATACCTTAAATGTTCAAACATTTTTTCAACCCTTCGGAGTTACAAGCACTATAAGTCAGCAGCTAACGGTAGGCTCTTGTTGTGCCGCCGTGGCGGAATTTCAAACAGACTCCACCGATTATTGCTGGGACGAAAACATTTTAATTACGGACTCCTCGTCGGGTACCACCACCGTCGATTGGTACGTGAATAGTGTTTTGGATCACACTGGTGCCGGAGATTTTGTGTTATCCGGCCAATCGGGCCCAACCGAAATACTTCAAGTAGTCTCTAACGGTTCTTGTTCCGATTCCGCCTTAGTAACGGTGAATGTCAATCCTGAGCCACCTACTGCTTTTTCTCATATTCAAAACGTTGCCACTTTTACTTTTACCGCACAAGGCGGTAGTGGATTCATTTACGATTGGAATTTTGGTGATGGAACTACCGATGTAGGTCCTTTGGTTACGCATACCTATACAGCAGATGGAAACTATAATGTGTGCTTGACGAGCACGGATTCGGATCTATGTCAATCCGACTCCTGCATTACTGTCACTTATTCCACTATTGGGTTAGACGAAACGTCTCCAGAAATTCGTATTTATCCTAATCCAGCGACTGATATCGTGCAAATAGAAGGGTTTTCAACTACGGATATTCAATGGTATAACGAGCTCGGTCAGTTGATTGAGATCGCCGAAGAAAACGCTTCGCACGAATACATTCATGTTTTTGATGTTTCTGCGCTACCTGCGGGAGTCTATTACATCCAGTGGAATGATCAAGCGGAAAAGGTCATAATTCAATAAGCTAACGGTACAATCGTTGCCGATTGAGCCAACTTCGATAACGCGCGGCATTTCTGTTATGACCGCTGAGGGTTGAAGCGAACTCGTGGTACCCCGTTCGATCTACGCTGGCACACATGTACATGTAATTATGCCGCTCATAATGAAGCACACCCTCCAAAGCGCGTATGCTTGGAGCCGCAATGGGCCCAGGAGGCAAACCACCGTATAAGTAGGTATTATACGGAGAATCGTAACTCAAATCTTTGGTTAAAACACGTCGAATAACCGTATCTGGGTTCACTCGTTTCAGAGCATAAATCACCGTCGGGTCAGATTGTAATTTCCAACCGCGCATAAGTCGATTGATATACAATCCGGCCACTGTTTTTTGTTCTTGTGGTTGAACCGTTTCTCGTTCGACAATAGAGGCCAGCGCGCTAACCTCATTTGGCGACATTCCCATAGCTTCGGCCGCAGCTCTTCGATCCGCATTCCAAAACTTGTTGTGTTCGCTTACCATTCTATTTATGAAGTCTTCGGCGTCCGTATTCCAATACATTTCGTAGGTATTCGGAATAAATACGCCAAGAACCTCCTCAAGCGAGAAGCCCTTGCTTTTGAGGTAGATCGGATCTTCCAGTAAATCAACTAATTGGGCTGAATCTAATTCGAGCTGACCTGAAACCACTCCCGCCAACTCGTGTACGTGATCAATATTGTTAAAAGTAACTGTCACGGGTGTTTGTCCGCCCGATCGTAAGAGATTTACGAGGTCGTTGTTGGACATCCCGCCGAGGAGGCGGTAACGACCCGCTTTTACTTTGGTATTGTACTTTTTTAATTTCGCCACCCATCGGAATCCCCTTTCTGAATCAATGATAGAATCGCGCAGTAATGCCGTTACAACGCTATCGAAAACAGCATCCGAGGGGATGTAGAAATCGTATTCGGCCTTCTCGGCCGGAACAGCAGGTGACCAAATCCAAACGCATGTTTGAACGACCAAAACGGCTAACAACAACACCATTGAAAGTCCGATAATTCTCCTGCGCGTTTTTGTCTTGGCTCGACTCATGGAAAAATCGTTTCTAGTTTCGCTAAGGTTTCTTGGGCCTTTTTGTGCTTTGGATCTACAGCCAATACGTGCATCAAATCTGCTTTCGCATCGGCCCAGCGCTCTTCGTACAAGGCAAGCCCCGCTCTGTTCATACGAGCTGGCAAATAATCTGGATGAAGTGAAACCGCCTCGTTGTACAGTTTTTTTCCGTTAATCAAGTCTCCCTCTTGAACGTAAAAGAACCCCAGGTTATTAAGGTTTTCCCCGTAATACGGGTACTCAGAATAAACAAATTCCATTTGAATACGCGCTTCCTCTCTACGCTTGAGACTAATTAGGTTGCTCCCATATTTGATGCGGAAATCGAGCTCAAAAGGCGCCAATTGAACGGCTCGATCATAAAAGAGTACGGCTCGATCATCATTATCGAGATCATCGAAGCTTTGGCCAATACGGTAAGCCGTCCAAGCGTCGTCATTGGTGTAATTCGTTTCCGAGAGCGCCTCGAGTACGCTTGTGACTCCGCGCTCTTCGATTCGTTTTGTGAGTCCGGCAGCGTCATTTTTCAAAAAGTACCAGTTCACTTCTTCGTACAAGGGATAATTCGCTCGTTCAATATACACCTCGGCAGAATCCAGAAATTGTGGATCGCCTGTGAATTTTTCAAATTGCTGCAGGTACCCGCGAGCGACAGTCCTCGGATCGGGGCGCGATGAATTCACAGCATATAAACCCGCAAATTTTCGAATGCGGTCCACTTCATTATTCTCCGTCGTGGGAATGCGGATTTTATGATCGTGCACCGTCACGTGCGGAATATCTATACTGGTACTCGAGGGCATATGGCACTCCACACAGTTGAAATTCGCTTTTTCGAGCACTTCCATTTGCTCCGTACAGCCCAAGGTTGGCGAACCTGAATGGCAATCAGAACAGGTGCTGTTAAAGGTCTCAATTTGTGTCGCCGTAACCGATTTATGAGGGTTGTGGCACGAAATGCAATTGAATGTCTTTTCGGCATTAATGTAGCAATCGCTGAGCTTGAAACGATCGACGTGCGAAGCCATAATAAACTCGTTGTCTGCACCTTCATACCGCGGAAGGAATACAGTCATCACCGAATCGAGTCGCATTCCCGGTTTAAAATCGTACCAATCTTTGCCCGGTTTTAAAACGGCATTCCCCTGTAAGTGACAACGTTGGCAAATTTCAAACTGTAGATTCCCCTCGAGCTTCGAAGGGTTTACAATCGTATAATCGATGTACTTGCTTGTATCGACAATGTTCCCTTGTGATTTTTCAATGACATGTATTTGACCTGGCCCGTGGCAGCGTTCACAGGAAATACCGTCGGGAACTCCGTTGAACTTATTTCCTGAGCCCAACTCAAATTCGGGCAAAGAGTTGTGGCAACTCATGCATTCGAGGCCGATGGTACGTCCGAAACGCGTGTTCTTACCATTTTCAAATCCCGGTGGAAAATCGAGTTTTCCATCTTGAGTATAGTAGGTAAAGGGCGCCTGATGCAGGTAGCCATTTCTATTGGTTAAGTGCGAATTGGTGTGCTGCCCGGAGCCAATGATATAATCAACTGTTTCAATGCGCTTATGGACGGTGTCCTTGTTTTGAAGCCGGTACTCCATGACCATCATCTCCTCTCCTTTCCAAAAGGGTAAATACCATAGGTCTAAGTATTCGTCGTACAGCTTTGATTCGGGACTCAACTGTGAGGCGCTTTTTAAGGTCGAGGTTACGTCAAAGGACTTGCCCATGCCTGTTTCTATGTAAGTGTCATAGATCTCTTGGTGACAGGCTCTACAAACCTCTTTGCCGACATACGCGACGGTATCGTTAAGGTTTTGGTATTCATTTATTGACGTTACATCTGCAGCGTCAGAAACACCCGTTTCTGCGCGGTTACATCGGGCCGTGAGGCCCAAAACAAAAACGATTAAAATGAGTAATACGCCTAACTTCTTCATTGAAATTTCTGAAGTAAGATTTCATCGTGCCAGACTTTACCTTCGCGAATCCAGCGTTTTTTAATACCGACCTGCTCAAAGCCCGCTTGCGCAAATAGCCTTAAGCTCACCTCATTTGAGGAAAGTATATTACAAAACACTTGTTCTAAATCGTATTGTTCAAAAGCGTAATCAAGGGCCCGTTGGAGAGCCTCTTTAGCGTACCCGTTTCCGCGTTCTTTGGTATCGGCAATGCAGATACCAATGCCGAGACGTTTGTTGAAAGGATCGAATTCAAAGAGATCGATATTCCCGATTGTTTTTTTGGGATTGAGGCAGTCGATCATGAGTCTCATTTGACCGAATTCATAAAGATCTTTGTCTGCGTGATCGAGGTAATCTTGCAAAAGGTCGCTTGAAAAAGGTGCGCGCGTTTGTGTGATGAGCCAAACGGACGGGTCGTTTTCCCATTCGAATAGCAAGTCTAAATCACTTTTTTCGGGTGCACGCAACTGAATTTTTTCTCCTTTTAAGATTACCATTTCACGGTTCCTTTGAAGGTTTCTTCGGCCGGACCTATAAGTTGGATATCCGTAAACAGATCCTCTTCCTTTCTCCAATTTACCTGGACTTCTCCTCCCGGAAATCGGAGGGCCACGGGGCCTTCGGTCCGATTGTTCTGCTGTGCCCATACGAGGGCTGCTGCTGTGGCGCCGGTACCGCAAGAAAGCGTTTCATCTTCCACACCGCGTTCATAGGTTCGTATTTCGAGGAAGTCACCGTGGTCTACGACAAAATTCACGTTGATCCCATCCTGCCGATAGGCAGGACTGTAGCGTATACCGCGCCCCTCGCCCACTACATCGAACTCGTGCAATTGATCCACAAAACGAACCAAATGGGGTGAACCCGTATCGAGAACAAAATTTGTATCCAAAGTTGAAATGGAAGAAACATCGTTCATATGCAGGGCTACTCCTTGCGAAACCAATTCGGCATGATGAAGGCCATCGACCGCTCGAAACTCAGTACGGCCCGAAATGAGACCCAGTTCATGCGCAAATTTCACCGTGCAACGGCCGCCATTTCCGCACATAGAACCTTCGTGTCCGTCGGCATTGAAATAGACCATTTTGAAATCGGAGCGCTCGTCATTTTGAAGGAGTATGAGTCCGTCCGCACCAATGCCAAAGCGGCGATCGCAGAGATACGCTATTTGCTCGGCCTGCGCGGCCGGAAATGATTGATTGCGATCATCGATGAGGATAAAGTCATTTCCCGTTCCTTGATATTTAGTGAATTCAATCAATGTAATTTCTCTCGTTTTCGTTGAAGGCGAAAAGATACGGAGAAATGCGATTTCATTTTCGCTGGAAAATGCTCGTGTTTAATTCCTGCTTCCCGCGTGAGGCAAGGACAGAATCGGATTTAAAATGAACTACTTTTTTTTTGAGAATACGCACCGGCAGAAGAATTCGAATACCCTATTCCTTTGAGATCCGTGTTCCTTTAAATCCCTGAATCATAAGGGCCACGGCTGAATCTCCGTCTAGAATAAAAGCGTATTCCTCGCCATCATCATCGGCAAAAAAAGATGTGTCCGATTCGGGTAATAAGTTAAACGACTCTTTACAGAATCGGCGCATTCCCCACACAAACAGAAGCAGAATAGGCGCGTATAAAAAGTTAGAAACCGGACTGACATGCGGAAAAACCACCACAAACAGGACGGCTAGAAGGTTTAAGATGGCTTTGAGCGTACGCAACACTTTAAATCCGTTTAGAATTAGGCATAAGAGAAAGGTAGTAAATCAAAATGAACGTTGCGCTTAGTCCATAAAGCTCAATTATGCAGTCGTGAAAATGACTCTAATTTGAGCCTTCTTGATTTAACCCGATTCTAAAACTTCTCTTGTAATTCCGCCATTCGGTTTTCATAGTATAGTGAGCCGCTTAACTCGTAAGCCCTTTGCACTTGTTGATAGGCTGCCTTATAATCCTCGGTCCGCTCAAAATAATCGGCCATTGAATCGTACACATTTGGACTGCTCGGATAATACCGAATTGCCTGATCAAAGTACATTTTTGCCTTACCAAAGTTTTCGAAATCCATACTCATATATCCACTCATGTTCAATAATTCTTCTGGATAGGGCGGAACAGAATATCCGAAGTTCAATTCCAATTTTTTGGCTCTTGATTCTATGATGGACTTTATTTCATTCGTGGGCGTGGCCGGATTATTAATTTGATACGTGCTTTCCATCTGATACCAGTCGAAACAAGAAATAAGTCCATCCATAATTGAGGGAAAAACAATGGTGCCGTGTAAATCATTCGGATAAAACTTCCAGTGGAATTGAAGTCCATTATCCGAGTTCAGTCGAGCCAAATTTGAAAATTGAAGGTTTGAACGAGCGAAAAGCGTCCATTCGGAAGTGTCTTGTTCGATGTTTTCAAGGTTTACTGATGCGTCTTGAGGATGCAGCTGCCCGTTCAAGGAAACAAACAATGATTTTTGGTTCAACTTTTCTACGGGAAACTTCATTTTAGCCATAGAAAGTAAATACTGGCCATCCCAATCTAAACTGGGATCAATCGCAATGTAATTCCCAAATAAGTCAGGTTTTTCAAGTAAGGAATACAACGTAAATAAACCGCCGTAGGAATGGCCTATTAACGTTCGATGACGGGTCGCAGGATAATTCGCCTCGACATAAGGAATAAGCTCTTGTTCAAAAAAGTCTAAAAATTGGGGAGCTCCACCCGTTGCATAAGGCACGGGCATCCCCCACAACTCCGACACCTCAGATGGCGTATAATCACGAGTCCTATGTTCTCCGCTGACCACACCGACTAGAATCATTTCAGGGGTGAATCCGCCACTATAGTATTTCTGCACTTCCGCGACAGTGGGAAGCAACGCGCGACCATCAAGAATAAAGGCTACCGGGTAGGTTATATTGCCGTCTTGGGAATAGCTCTCAGGAACATGCACATAAATAGTTCTTTGTTCTTCCAATACGGCCGAATAAAGACTGTCTCTTACCCCTACTTCATAGAGCGTTTGTTGGTTCGGCGATTGACCGAATAAAGGAGAGCCAAAGAAGTGAAAAAGGACGCAAATGAAAAAGGAAAATCGTCTCATGAAAAATGATTTTTTTTTGTTTACTCCCTCATCCCAATCATTTCTCTACCCCCTTGAAACAATGTCAAACTTTCAACTTCGCCCTTATCGTTTGAATTAAACATTACTTGAGCATCGACGGCTTTCAAGAAAAATTCACTTTCAGAACGGGCAAATAGTTCAAACCCACTTTGTCCGGTTGCCTGGGCCCATAACCGTGTTCCTTCTTGAGTTATGGTTATTTTAAATTCTGGAGCTAATTGATAAACACCCGTATACCGCGCAAGAATATCTTCCTCGAGAATCAATTCATTTACCAAGCCTTCAGAGGAGACGCCTAATTTCTCTAGCATTTGAATGCCGTTGGTATTTGCGGGGTTCAATTCTAAGGATTTCTTGTAGTAGACTATTGAGCTATCGCGTTCATCCATCATCATGAACCCTTCTGCGTAGCTATCGTAGGCATTCCACGACTTTGGAAAAGCCCGTACATTCAATCGGAAAACAGCCATCGCATTCTCCATTTCTTCCTTTGCCAAGTACGAATAACCCAAACTGTTCAATTCAACCTCGCCAAAAGAGTACTTCTTAGGTTCATTCTTCTTCAAAGACCAAAATACTTCCGAAGCGCTATCTGGTCCATTTTCATCAATTGTTTTGCGAACTTCTATTGCGACAGACGGCTTGGGGTTTTCCAAGTCATTTTTAGGCTCAAGTATATGCAGTCCAATATCCTCGACCCCCATGGTGCAATTCGTAAGCACCACTACCCCTGTGCTTCCCTCTTTTATGAAAGCTGCGAAGGTGGAATACCCTCCTGTTGCACCTCCATGAGCGATAATCACTTTCTTTTTTAGCGGAACTATATGCCAACCCAATCCAACCATGGGATCGCTATCTTCCGCACCCGAGTTTTCCTGGGTCAATTGCATCGCTGGATATAATTCCGATTCTTCCACTCCTAAATTGGCGGCCAAATATTTCATTAAGTCGGAAGCAGTGGATCGAATGGCGCCGGCACCCGCGAAGACCGATAAGTCCCAATTGCTTACTTCAAACCCTTCGCTATAACCTGTTGCCAAGTTTGCTTTCATTTCTGGCGTGAACTCGATTCGGGTTTCGTTCATGTCAAGAGGCCCCGTAATTTCCTTAGCTAAAAGCGCTTCATACGTCGTACCTCGTTTCTCAGCCAATAAATGCCCCAGCAACCCTACTGCGAAATTGGAATATTCATACTCAGAACCGATATCGCGCTTGAGCTCAACCCCCTCTAAGAAAGTATATAATTGGTCTTCCGTATAATCAGCATAAGGATTATCCGGATCCTCGGGATCCATATTATCCGGCATTCGGGGTAAGGATGAAGTGTGGTTAGACAATTGATACAATTTGATTTCTTCTCCGTTTCGCGTCGGTGCTTGCACCCCTTTAGGCAGCAGACTTTGTGCCGGATCATCTATGTTCAATTCTCCATTCAGAACCATTTGAGCAAGGATCGTCCCCGTAAAAGTCTTCGAAATAGAGCCAATTTCATAGACAGTATGGGGTGTAACAACCTCTTCTGTTTCATAGGATTTAACTCCGTAACTATAAAACTCTACCGCACCATCCTCAATAACCCCCAGCACAATAGATGGGTGTACGCCATTATCAACGCGCACCCGAATATTTTCTTTGACCTTCTCGGAAATCAGAGATTCTTTTCCTTGGCCGTAGAGGCTCAATCCAACAATAAAGGCAATCAGGGTAAAAAATGTGTTTTTCATTATGGTTGGATTTATGCTTGAATATAAGATCCTTTTCATTTAATTACAAATCGGATTACCTGATTAGCTAAAGCAATGCAGTCTTTCGGCCTCACAGCCCAATAGGTGCACAAACGGACGTTCACATCGGCCCGAAGAGCCTTAGTCCGCTAATATTGAGCAATGCAACGAGGTGTCGAATCTAAAGAAACCCGAAATGCTCTAAGAGTAAAACAACACGCCCACTTGAAATTTTGCCCAGCTAATCAAGACATATGAAATGCCCGCTTTGACTACGTTGCGTCGCTGAAGTTCCTTTAAAAAGCTCATTCTTGACCGAGATACAACCAAAATAATATCTACGCGAGAAATACATCAATAAGGTAAAGCTGTGGGAAACATATGTACATTCTGCAAGCGCGACGACAACGATCTTTTTTGCTCACATTCCGTAAATCGTTAAAATCGTGTTAAATTGGATATCAACCGCAACAATGAATCTCATCATTTCGTTTTTTTTATCGAACACAAACACAGAAACTCATGAAAAAAATACTTGGAACTTTCGCTACCGCGCTCCTAGGTGGCGTCGTAGCACTCGGAAGCTATTCCTATTTTTTGGAAGCTCCCGTCAGCGAACCACAAATGGTTTTACAAGCCTCCTCGCCTACTTATTTTGAATCGAATGAACCCAAAGTGAGTTTTACCCGCTCCGGAGTCCCCGCGTCCATAGGGAGTGTAGATTTTTTAACCGCTGCAGAAAAAACGCTTTCGTCCGTAGTTCATGTTGAGGCGCGCGGTGAGCAAGAAATTGCCTATTCCTCGCCCTTAGAAGAATTCTTTTACGGCGGTGGACAAGGGCAGCGAAGATCGCTACCGAGTATGAGTTCAGGTAGCGGAGTTATTATCGCCGAAGATGGCTACATTGTCACCAATAATCACGTCATCGAAAATGCCGCGCAAATCCGTGTGACGCTTGATGATAACCGAGTATTTAAAGCCGATTTAGTGGGGACCGACCCCAATACCGATATTGCTCTGCTAAAAGTAGACGAGCAAGAACTCCCATACATCGGTTTTTCTAATTCCGACGAAGTACGTGTCGGAGAATGGGTACTCGCGGTTGGCAACCCGTTTAACTTGACCAGTACGGTAACCGCTGGAATCGTCTCTGCCAAAGGCAGAAGTATCAATATCATTCCAGAACGTTTTGCCATTGAATCGTTTATTCAAACGGATGCCGCAGTGAACCCTGGAAATTCTGGTGGAGCACTGGTAAATACGGATGGAGCACTCATCGGTATCAACACAGCCATATCGACCCGAACAGGGTCGTTTGAAGGCTATAGTTTTGCCGTACCCTCAAACATGGTGAGCAAAGTGGTCAAAGATCTAATGGAATACGGTACGGTACAACGCGCTTTCATTGGAGTGAATATTCGCGATGTAAACGCTGAGCTCGCGAAAGAATACGAACTCGATCTAAATAATGGCGTATTCGTAGGTGGCCTTTCCGACGGTGGAGCGGCCGGAGAAGCGGGCATTGAAGTAGGTGATATTATTATCGCGGTAAACGAAGTAAACGTAGATCGCACTTCTGAATTACAAGAACAAATTGCTCGGTATCGCCCTGGCGACCGTGTCAATGTTCGCGTAAATCGCGAAGGGAAAGAAGAAACAATTAGCCTAGTGCTCCGAAACATGCAAGGAAACACCAATTTGGTGAACAAAGAAGAGTTGTACACGAGTCGCTTTTTAGGGGCTGTCTTAGAAAAGCCCAGTACGGCTGAACTCAACCGTTTGGGACTTGAAAACGGAGTCATTGTTAAATCGCTCCAAGGCGGAAAACTTCGATCGGAAGGAATCAAAGAGGGCTTTTTAATTACTGAGATTACGGTGGACAAAGAAACTTTTAAAATTGAAGAGCCCAAAGATGTATCCGTGGCTCTGTCGAATAAAAAAGATGTGGGAGTCTTCTTAAAAGGCGTCTACCCCGATGGTGATGTACGCTACTACGCCTTTGGCATGTAAAATCGGGCCGTGAGGCCCTGGAAAAGAAATGAAGAATTGGGTTTGGAATCCTACTTGGTCAGCTAAAGAAGCTCCTCGGTGGGATTCTTTTCTTTGCATCCGTTTTTAGTTTTGGGGTTCCAAATCAGGGTAATAAAAATTACTTTTGCGACGTCATTCAACGCACTTTATTAACTACACAAAAACAGAGGCGAAATGAACCCATCTTATGAAGAGCATTTAGCACTTCGTGCCAAGCACGATAAAGCCGCAGCAGAATTTGTGAAAATTGTTACCGATTTATGGCTCGACAAATCCATTGAAGTAACACTCTTCCGCAAACCCCTTTTAGACCAGAGCATCAGCGAAATCTTAAACACGCACAATTACGCGCGTCAAATTAAAGGAGAGCCCATTACCATAGAAGAGACTTTGGCGCTCGTTCGCGTTATTTCTTCTATTGATGTCGCTCCTTCCCGTTTGGATATCGGTCGACTAAGTGCTGAATGGCTGAAAGAACAAGATGCTTTCGAAACCATGGAAGCTTTCGTTCACGCCAAGCTGGATCACATGATCGACGCATCTTTTGATCTTGTTCCTAAAGATGTTGTCCTTTATGGGTTTGGACGAATTGGACGTTTATTAGCTCGTATCCTAATTTCGAAGGAAGGACGGGGCGAGCAGCTGCGCTTGCGCGCCATTGTAACTCGCGATACTACAGATGAACAGTTAGTGAAAAGAGCTTCTACCCTTCGCCAAGATTCCGTTCACGGGCATTTTCCAGGAACGGTAGAAGTAGATGTTGAGAACTATCGCTTAATTGTCAATGGTAGACCCATCCAAATTATTAGCGCCGCTCAACCAGAAGACATCGATTATACCCAGTACGGAATTAATGATGCCTTGGTTATTGACAACACCGGTGCGTTCCGCGATTACGAAGCCCTATCGCGCCATTTAGTATCTAAAGGTGCTGAGAAAGTTCTTTTCACGGCTCCGGGAAAAGGTGTACCGAATGTTGTTCACGGTGTAAACCAAAACGACTTTGATCCGGCAGATACGAATGTTTGGTCAGCGGCTTCATGTACAACGAATGCTATTACGCCCGTCTTGAAAGTAATTCAAGATGAGTACAATGTGATAAAAGGGCATATAGAGACGGTACATGCCTATACAAACGACCAAAATTTGGTCGATAACATGCACAAAAAATACCGTCGTGGTCGGGCAGCAGCCTTGAATATGGTTATAACCGAAACAGGTGCTGGAAAAGCCGTTTCTAAAGCACTTCCTGTGCTCGAAGGAAAGCTAACCTCAAATGCAATTCGCGTACCAACGCCAAACGGATCATTGGCAATATTAAGCTTGACCGTTGAGAAGGAAACGAGTAAAGAAGATGTCAACTTAACAATGCGAAAGGCCGCTCTGTACAGCGAATTAGTAGAGCAAATTGAGTACTCCATGGACGATGAGTTGGTTTCAAGCGACATCGTAGGAAGAACTGCTCCGTCGATTTTTGATAGCCCTGCAACCATCGTTAGTGGAGATGGTCACAGCATGAACTTATACGTATGGTACGACAATGAGTTTGGATATAGCTGTCAAGTCATGCGATTGGCAAAATACATTGCCGGGGTGCGACGCTTGAGATACTATTAAAACATTCCGAGAATTTAAGACAAAGCCGTTCTGATTTCAGAGCGGCTTTTTTTTACCCTTTCAGACCCTTTCGGAAATACGCTACATTTAGTTCAAATTGTCAAAAGCCGCGCAATTATGAAATTCAGTTCCCTTTCCTTCTTTTTATTTGCCTTGATCGCGCTATCGTGTGAAAATGCTCAAGACAAAAAAGTGCCTAGTGACGCTATCGTTTTTCAGACTCTTATTGATTCGATATATGCTGCCAACCCTGATGCCGTGGGGATCATGGCCCATGTGATTTGTCCAGATCAAAAGATTTCTTGGACAGGCGCTGTGGGTTTCAGTGACAAAATCGAAAAAACACCGCTTGAAAAAGATCAACCGGCTTTAATCGCGAGTTCCATTAAAACCTACGTATCGGCCACTATGCTCCGTTTGCAAGAAGAGGGTCTGCTAACGATGGATGACGCCATTAGCGATCACCTCTCGCCTTCCACTGTTGCCCTTTTTGAGAAAGACGGATACAACTTCGACAGTATTCAAATAAAACACCTACTCTCCCATACCAGTGGAATCGAAGACTATGCCAACGATACGTACTTGGATTTAATTGATGGAGACAAAATGCATCGGTGGACCCGCGATGAGCAACTGGCTTTAGCTATAGAACTAGGCGATCCTTTGGGCAGAGCGGCTGACGTATTTAGCTATGCAGACGCCAACTACCTGATATGCACGGAAATTATGGAGCAAAAAATGGGTCAACCTTTTTACACCGTTATGCGAGAGCTGCTCAACTATGAAGCACTTCGCTTGTCGAATACTTGGTTTCCAACGCTAGAAGAGAAACCCTCGGAAGCCAAAAATGTAGTACATCAGTATTGGGGTGAAAAAGGTTGGGATTCGTACCAAGTCGATATTTCCGTTGATTTGTATGGCGGTGGCGGAATTGCTACCAATACAGAAGAATTAGCTCGTTTTTCATACAGCTTGTTTCACGGTGACATAATACGCGACCCCAAAGTTTTTGAGCTCATATATACCGATATCGAAACGCGTGACGGGGAAAATGTCGATTACTTTCTCGGACTCTCACAAGGCGAATCAAATGGACTTGTGGGCTATGGCCACGGAGGATTTTGGGGCACTACCGTGCTCTATTTCCCCGACTTAAATGCTTCGGTTTCCGTATTTATATTAAACAAAGACTACGGCCCTCTTCGGGCCGATGTGCTGAACGGGCTTACAGCTCATCTTTTGGAAAACAAAAGGAATTGATCGCCCGAAATAATCCCATTCCGATCTTCATTTACACCCTATCGAAATAAAAAACTGGTAACCAGCGTCTTAAGCCTGGGAAAGCAATAGATCAAAAAATACTCCGTTGCTTTTAGTAGGACGATAAGAACAAAACTTACGGCAACCACACTGCTCTCGGCTGGAATCATATTTTTCGGTTGCGAGCGGGAGGACGATGAATTCCCCCAAGATGAAAGTCAATTCTCATCCGCTGAACTGGTCTTATTAAATCAAACATTAAATCTTGAAGCTACTCCTTTCAATTATTCAGATCAGCCTCTTCCTGAGCACTATTATGAAATCGAAGCCGAAGAGGCAAACAATACTCCTGACCATAATCGCATCACGAACATGGGCGCGACCTTGGGTCGGGTATTATTTTATGATAAAAACTTATCTGCCGATAATTCGATCAGCTGTGCGTCTTGTCATAAGCAAGACAAGGGCTTTTCAGATGACGCCCAATTCAGCGTCGGAATAAAAGGTACTACCACGCGTCGAAATTCAATGACCTTGATCAATAGTCGGTACTATGAAAATGGTCGGTTTTTTTGGGACGAACGAACTGCGACCCTTGAGGAGCAAGTGTTGATGCCCATCCGAGATCACAATGAAATGGGGCTAGAACTTCCGGCAATGGAGCAAAAGTTACGTCAACTCGACTACTACCCTATTCTCTTTCGGCAAGCATTCGGCGATGAAGAAATTACGGCAAGACTGGTCGCTCTCGCTTTATCCCAATTCACTCGGTCAATTATTTCTTACCAATCGAAATTCGATGAAGGCATCATTCAAGCGGGTAACCCAGAAATTAGTGGCCTCACGCCCAATTTTCCGAATTTCACAGCTCAAGAAAACCTCGGGGTCGATATATTTTATCGAGAGCGGAACGAAGCGACGTGCAAATACTGCCACGGTTCAGCTCAGGTCGTTGCTCAGGAAGCCCGTAACAATGGACTTGAAGTGAATTATGCCGACAACGGAAAAGGAGAAATCACCGGAAACCCAGCACACACAGCAACATTTAAAGCGCCTTCTCTTCGGAATATTGCGCTCACCGGACCGTACATGCACGACGGCCGATTTGAAACACTCATGGAAGTCGTGGAGCGCTACAATACGGGGGTTCAGCCGCATCAAAGTCTTCATTTTCGCTTAAGCACTATCGATGATGGCCCGTTGGGAAGTCCTCCCATGCAGATGAACCTAAATCAACAAGAAAAAGAAGCTTTGGTCGCTTTCTTGCATACGCTCACCGATCCAACCATCGCAACGGACCCTAAATTCAGTGACCCATTCAAGTAATTCATGCTTACTATCAACAACCGCGCGAATGCGACTGCGGTTGTCGGAGTCTAATGACAGGCTGTTCTTAAAGAAGCCGGCGCAGTAAAATACTTAGCACTTTTAAAGTTGATTGACCATCAAATAGCCGATAGGCAGGAACGAAGGCGATTTATAAAATTGCTTTCAGCTCATTCAAATGCTGGATCTCATAAGTTACCTCCTCTTGGTGCAGTACTTTATGCGGATTAAAAAACACTTGATCCCAACCGGCCTGTTTCGCTCCTAAAATATCTGCTTCTAAGTTATCGCCGACCATTAAACTGCGCTCTTTCACTGCGCCGGTTCTACTCAGTGCATATCGAAAAATATTACGATGTGGCTTGCGAACTCCTGCTTGTTCAGAGGTTACGATAACATCAAAATGCTCACCCAGAGTGCTTTCCTTGAGTTTGATGTGTTGCACTTCTTCAAATCCATTCGTAATGATGTGCAGCTCATAACGCTCTTTCAAATAAATAAGCGTTTCAATGGCTTCTGGGAATAAGTTCTTTTTATAAGGTGATCGAGCCAGGTACTCTTTTTCCATCCACTTTGCGACCTCGCGGTCGGATATCCCAAACTCCTCCAAAGTGCGCAAAAATCGTGTTATGCGCAGCGTTGCTTTATCAATTTCACCATTTCGATATTGCTTCCACATCCGGTCGTTGTGCACCCGATACCTCGGGAAGAACTCATCGAGCCGAAGGCTTCCATGATGAAGCGGAAGCTCGTCTAACAATTCGCCCATGGTTTCTTGTGCATTCGCTTCAAAATCCCAAAGGGTATGATCTAAATCGAAAAAAAGATGATCGTATTCCATTCTACTTTTTCACGCCAAAGGCTAAATCTCCGGCATCACCCAATCCGGGTACAATGTACTTCTTCGCATTCATGTCCGGATCAATCGCGGCAACATAGAGATCTCCAATGCCTTTCAAATGCTCTTGCGCATATTCCACTCCTTCTCGACTTGCAATGACCGAGAGACAATCGACTCGTTTGGGTTTCCCGTGCGACAAAAGAGCTTCATAAGCCAACACCATCGACTGGCCCGTGGCCAACATTGGGTCACACAGCAATACATGACGGTCTGTTAAATCGGGACTCGCCATGTATTCTACCTTTACTTCGAATGAGTGATCTTCTTCAACATCGCGATAGGCGCTAATGAAGGCGTTATCGGCTCCGTCAAATACATCGAGCACGCCTATGTGCAAGGGAACACCCGCTCTTAAAATACTCGCTACAACCGGGGTGTCACTCGGAACCGGAACCTCAGCAACAGCCATTGGTGTATTTACCAAGCGTAAGTTATAGGTGAGCGTCTTGCTCAATTCATAAGCCAAAGCAAAACCAATTCGCTTTATATTTTCGCGAAAGCGAAACCGGTCGCGTTGAATTTTCTCGTCTCTAATTTCAGCCATATACTGATTGACGACACTGGGCGTTTTCGCGAGTTCGAATACATTCATAATCAGGGTCGGTACCACTTGAGGTACCAGGGAAGGCGATTTAATTCAAAAGACGGGATTTGAACGGTCGAAGGTTTTAATCGGTCCGCTAGGACCTTGGGTAAAACAACTTCGTTTGCTTCCAAAAGTACGGGAAAGGGTTCTGTTTCTGCAAGAATAGCCTGCACTAAAATTGTTTCCGGCCATCGATCGGCATCCTCCGGGCGACCAGCTAAAGTGTGGAGGGTAATACGTTCCGCTTCATAAAATATATAGGCCCCCGCAACCAGCGTGTTGCTTCGGTCGTACAGACTCCATACTTGGCCTTTGCGCTTGTGTTGACCGACGTGCATCAAGTGTTTGAGTCGTTCCAATGCCGCCGTATCGAAGGGGTGATCCGTTTTTTGCTGTTCAACCAAAAGATTAATCAATGCTTCTGGCGGATCGTTTCGGAACACAGAATAGTCAAATTGTATCTTCTGGAAATGAGGATGTTCATTTAAAATTGCTGTGGGATCCATTCCTGGACCGCATTGAAAAGAATAGGACTGAGTAGTTTTCGTTGCGAACTGAGTCGTATTATCTGCGTTCAGCGACCAATCGACCCAAGAGATGGTTTTCGGAATAGCCAATAAAAAATCAGACTGAATAGCCTCGGTGACCATCGGACCTATTATTCCGAGCTGGTGTGCCCACGGGGGCATTATACCAAAGTTTTTACCCACGCGTTGGTAAAATGGGAGGGGCAGCACGTATTCGTAGTCTCCGTATACCAGAGCGTCCCAATAATCACATACTGTATCGAGGTACCAAGAAAAAGCATAAGGCCTACCGTTTCCGTGTTTACGTACCGTTTTATTCCAAGCCTCTTCATTGAGATCGTCTTGGCGAATAAATTTTATCATAGTGATGAATTAATCCGAATGCGCCGCATCCAGCAGTCCTTCGTAATAATGTCTCCACCCCCTCCAAAGTTTATTTTCAGAAACAGATTCGTTATGCCAAACCGAAATAAAGGTTCCGCCCACATCTCTTACCGCTTTTAAAACCGGGAGCGTCTTTTCAAGAGCTTCGGATGCATCCATTTTCTGGTAGAATTTCAATATTCCCTCCATTGCCGCAAATGGGTGAATTTTTAGGGGAGTCATGAATTCTAAATCGAGATCGTAAAAGTAAAACGGTGTGCATGTTCCCGCTCGAAAGCCCAGCTGAGAGGCATAGCCCATTGTGTAATCATCCGTGATGTCCAAATCCAAAAGATTTCGATACGTTTCCGGAATGGTTAACTTCAAAAAGTGCTGTCGACTCTTCGTAATTTCTCGATGCGTTATTCCTCCTAATCGCTGCACTTCATCCGCCAAACGCTTCTTTTTCTTATTGCTCCCGTACGACGGGTGAATGCCTATTTGCGCGTAATCGGCTATGCCTTTAATCAACCGCCGGAATCGCGGATTCGTGTAGGGTACGTTTTTATCATTGAGTCCGTAATCGGCCAAGAGAAAAAAGTAAATCGTAGGAACCTTATATTTTTCTTGAATTGATTTCAAATACGGAAAGGTGTCGTAGGGGTCGGGCCGCAGGCCCAAAAGAACAGAAATTCGCTCTATTATTTCACGGCCATTTAGTTGAGTCATTGCCCGAATAAAACCGCCCATTCCTCGCATTAAACCCTTGCCTGTATATGAATAGGCATTGTCTACGTCAATGGTGTTTATGAAAGTGAACGTACGATCGGGCCATTGAAACTCCGGAAAAGCCTCGGATAGAATTTCTTTAATCTGCAGCGCCCATTCATCAACAACGGGTCGCTGTAAAAAATGCGCTTTGTAGGCGACAGATGATTCCGCCGCGAAGCGCTCATGTTTATCTTTTATATGAGGTAAATACTCTTCGTAACGCGACAATAAATAAAAAGAAGCTGCAAAAGGGTCGAAAGGCAGCGCCGAAGGCTCGGGAACGGGAAACAAGGAGATCATACCGTCGAGCTCACTCGGTTTTGGATTCCACTCGTTAATTCCCGTTTCAAAAAGCAGCGAACTATTTCTGAAAAAAACTTCATTCCCCAATGGGCGCGGAGCATAACTCATTTTTGGACCCTTGTGCTCAATAAATACAGGCACCTCTGTGGTCACTTCTACTGGGACTTTCAGCATTTCGGTAAATACCTGCTTGAAAGCATAGAGTACGCGCGGATTTTTTTTGTGTGCGTATACTAAGATCATCCGAATACTTTCCAAATGTGTTCCGCAATCAAGTGGGCGGCATCTCCATTACCAAACTCCCCTTTTAACGGACCCGTTTTCGGCTCTGCTGCCAGGCGTTTCCACGAAGCCTCAATTAATCCCGTATCGCAATCAACAATGGTCGCGAATGTATTGTCTACTAACTCATTCCATTCCGTTTCTGAACGAAGAATTACGCTGGGCGTTCCAAAAAAGAACGCTTCTTTTGGGATTCCCCCACTATCGGTAATAACAAATCGAGCATCGCGAACGAGCGCGAGCGTTTCAAAGTACGTTGTGGGCGATTCAAAAAGAAACTTTTTATGGTCGTGGATTTTCGGCCAGAATTCCGGATAATGCGTGTCAATTGCCGTTCGCGTTCGCGGATGGCATGGGAAATAAACCATTGGGCCGGATTCCTCTGTGTTGCAGAGTACAGAGTTTAAGATGGTTTTAAGTCGGGCCGGGTCATTGGTGTTCTCGGCCCGATGCAGCGTGAAGAGCACAAAATCATCGGGTTCTAATCCAGCCGGGAGGCTGGCCTTATTGCTGAAATACAAAGCGTTGTCGTACATCACATCTCCGGTAAGCTCCACACTGGGGTTTACAACCGTTGGCTTGCCTTGGGCCCTGTTCGTAATACCTTCCGCCTTCAACTGCTCAACCGCTGCCTCCACCGGGCAAGCCAGAACACAACTTAAATGATCCGTTAAATGGCGGTTCACTTCTTCAGGCATGCTTCGGTTATACGAGCGTAAACCTGCTTCTACATGAATAAGCGGGAGTTCGAGATCGCTCGCTGCCAAGGCGGCGGCAAGCGTCGTATTGGTATCCCCGTAGACTAAAACTACATCCGGTCGGTTTTCTTCCCAAAGTTTGTGTAGCGCCATGGTTATTCTGGCCGTTTGAACAGCCGGTTTACCCGTTGCTACCCCCAAGTTATACTTAGGGTTGGGTAATTCTAATTCACGAAAGAACACATCCGACATGTTATCGTCATAGTGCTGGCCTGAATGAATGAGGGTTTCTTCAATTCGTCCTGCATAGTCGCTCCGCAATACGCGATCTAAGGCCGACGCCTTAATGAATTGCGGCCGCGCTCCTACAACCGTGTGAAGTTTTATCATGGATCAAAGTTCGTTATTATCCGCAAAGCTAAAATAATCCTGTTCAGTGATTATTAAGTGATCTAAGACCTTAATATCCAATAATTCCCCGGCATTCTTAATGCGCTCGGTAAGTTTTCGATCCGCGGCACTCGGTGTTTTATTTCCGCTCGGATGATTATGGGCAATAATTATAGAGGTCGCGCCACAATAAAAGCCTTCGCGAAAAAGCAACCTGATGTCCACCACGGTTCCGCTAATTCCGCCTTTGCTTATTGGGCCTTTTTGAAGAATTTTATTTGCGTTATTCATGTACAAAACCCAGAATTGCTCGTGATTCAAATCGCCCAAAGTAGGTTGCAAGAGTTCGAAAGCCTGGCGGCTCGATTGAATCTTTTGACGCTCTAGAGCCTCGGCTCCCGCCCTTCTTCGTCCCAACTCCAAAGCGGCTAAAATTCGTACGGCTTTCGCTTCGCCAATTCCATGGATCGCTATCAAGCGCTGAAAATCGAGTTTCCCCAATTCTTTCAAATTCCCCTCTACGGCTTTTAACAGGCCTCGTGCAAGATCGACAGCGCTTTTATGCCGTGTTCCAGACCCAATAAGAATTGCTAAAAGTTCGGCGTGACTCATTTGCTGCCTTCCCCAATTAATCATTTTTTCTCGTGGTCGATCTTCTTTCGCCCATGTCCGGATGCCGCTATTTTGATCGTAATTCATACTGCTAATCTGCAAACACTCGGGGCCAAAAGGACTAAAAAAAGTGTTTTTTTTAAGAGCAAGTCCTATTCATTCAGCTACTTAAATCACTCTGTTGCGACGCCTATTTTGAAATAAAAATTAGCCTGTAGCTAATCGAATTTCCCTTATCTTCAAAGCATGAATCAGTACACCCCAAACGATTTGCGCATCGTTGAAGCACTGAGCGAGGTGCCAGAAAATGAACTGCAATGGCTTCTCGATCATTCTGAATGCCGCAGCTACGAAAAAGGCGAGTTTGTATTCCAACGCGGAGATGCTGGCGACCACATGTACATTTTAATGAAAGGGCGCATCCTTTTTTACTTTGAGCAAAATGGAGAGCGTCGCGATTTCGGGGAAGCTGAAAGAGGCGCTCTTACGGGACTTCTACCCTATTCTAGAATGACGACAGCAGGTGGAAATGCAGCCGTTATTGAAGATGTAGATGTCATTATAGTGGGAAGAGAGGCAATTGATCTCATGATTACAGCATGTCACAACTTAACCACCGCCCTTGTTCATCTAATGACCACTCGTGTACGGGACTTTACAGGTTCGCAACAGCAGCTCGATAAACTAGCTGCCCTGGGCAAACTTTATGCCGGACTCGCCCACGAGCTTAACAACCCTGCCTCGGCGATCGTGCGCAGCGCTGACGTGCTCAAACAACATCTTGGATATGTGCCCGATCGGTTTAAAAAGGTCTTGTCAATGCGAATGGAAGAATCGGCCATTAACGTTGTAAATGGGTTAGCTGATCAAAAAATTCTCGAAGGGATTAAAGACATCCCAATGCTCGAGCGTTCCGATCTTGAAGACGACTTGCTCGATTGGCTCGAGGACCACGATATTTATTTTGGTGAAGAATGGGTCGAACAGCTATTAGACTTTAACTTCTCTACTGATGACCTAGAAACCATTTGTAGCGCAACGGGTGCAGAAGCTCTTGGACCATCACTAGGTTGGTTGGTCAACGTGCTCACTACAGAGAAATTAGTAGAAGAAATAAAAGATGATTTGAGCTCGACCATGTCGCAATATTTAATTGATCAAATCAATAGCATTGACAATATTGAAGTAAGCGGACAAACGGAGATTTGTCGCGCAGAAGGAACAGATCGACTCGAAAAGGTGGTTCTTAAAGACAGGATTAGCCAATCAGAAACGGAACTGGACGCCACGGCCCTTTTTATTTTTATTGGAGCCAAGCCCTACACCGAATGGCTCAATAACGATTACTTGCGCGACGCAAAAGGGTTTTTACTATCCGGCCGGGATCTAACGCGTCATCCGGAATACCAGAAGCGATGGAAATTAGACCGAGATCCTTACATACTCGAAACATCTGTTCCGGGTGTATTTACGGCCGGTGATGTCCGAAGCGGAGCAATGAATAGAGTTGCCTCTGCGGTTGGAGAAGGCGCCATGAGCATAAGCCTCGTTCATCGTTACCTCAGCGAAAATTAATCCCATGATAGAGCGTTTTAAACAAATTCGGAATCATACCGAAAACCTCTGCCTTCCCCTAAAGGTAGAGGATTACATACCTCAAGCCACAGTAGATGTTAGTCCGCCCAAATGGCATCTTGCCCACACCACTTGGTTTTTTGAAACGTTCATATTGAAACCACACGCGCCCAATTATCAGGTGTTTCACGAGAAATATAACTACCTATTTAATTCGTATTACGAATCTATTGGAGATCGGGTTTTCCGCGACCACCGCGGGCATATGAGTCGGCCCACCGTTTCGGAGGTCTATGACTACCGAGCTTATGTGAACGAGCATATTGTTTCCTATTTGGAGAGGGCAGATTTTCCCGATTCGCTCCGGGAGGTTATGGAATTAGGCCTTCAGCACGAACAGCAACACCAAGAACTACTCATTACCGATTTAAAGTACACCCTCGCTCAAAACCCAATGTTTCCCACTTATGATTCTGGGAATTCCTGGGAAAATAATTATCCCGAGCCTTCCGAAAATCGTTGGGTAGAATTATCGGAAGGACTCTACACCGTAGGTTACTCGGGAGATGGATTTTGTTTTGACAACGAATTAGGCCAACACAAAGTATATTTAGAAGGGTGTCGCGCAGCAGCAAATTACGTGACCAATGAAGAGTACTTAGCTTTTATAAATGATGGTGGATATTCCGATTTTCGGCATTGGCTCAGTGAAGCCTGGGGAATGGTTCAGGAAAAAGGCTGGAGGGCTCCGTTGCATTGGCATCGTATTGATGATCAGTGGCACGAATATAAATTAAGTGGCTTGGCCGCCATTGACCCTAAGGCTCCTGTACGCCATATTAGCTACTTTGAGGCAGATGCATACGCTTCTTGGGCAGGCAAGCGTCTTCTTACTGAATTTGAGCGTGAGGCGCTCGATAGCGCCCTCACGGGCGGATGGCTATGGGAATGGACGGGCAGTGCTTATCTGCCCTACCCTCGCTTTTCGAAAGCTGAGGGTGCCATTGGCGAATACAACGGAAAATTCATGGTAAATCAGATGGTATTGCGCGGCGGATCGCTGGCATCGCCAACAAATCACGTGAATCGTTCGACGTATAGAAACTTTTTTCACCCACATTTACGGTGGCAATTTAACGGCATCAGACTCGCAAACAAATGATTATATATACACCCAATAAGGCTTTTGGCAAAGATATTCTTCACTGGGGACGCAGCTGGACGATGCGCCGATTGCTGTACTTCACACTCGGAATCGGAGCCGTCACGGCGATCATTTGCGCCCCGATTGTCCACTTAGAAGTGTCGGAAGAACTCAAAATGAATCCGTCCGTGTTTTCGTTTTTGGGTATCGTACTGAGCATTTTATTAGTATTTCGAACGAACACGGCGTATGATCGATGGTGGGAAGGGCGCAAACAATGGGGCGCTCTTGTAAATAATTGCCGAAACTTGGCGATTCTAGTACAAACGGCCTTCCCAAAAAACGACATGAGCACGCGCAGTTTTATGGCCAACCGCATTTCTAATTTCTGCATAGCTTTTAAAGAGCATTTACGCCAAGGAACGAAGCTGGAAGAGCTCATTTATGTCTCACAAGAAGAACTCGCGGTTTACGAAACAAAAGATCACGTGCCCAATCACATT
>ENA-OUOG01000032-OUOG01000032.1-marine-metagenome-genome-assembly--contig:-NODE-32-length-153699-cov-7.771296_pt1 | contig 153699 bp, 130 predicted proteins | sample MGYA00248635_ERZ508505 | MGnify/ENA primary metagenome ERZ508505 (study PRJEB26176, sample SAMN06267871) | marine metagenome | isolation source: Saanich Inlet, British Columbia, Canada | place: Pacific... | reverse complement strand
GACTCTGATGGAGAAGTAGCGTAAAAGTTAAATCTGAAGAAGATAGATTTCTCCTGATTGTCGAGATGACAAATGGCGATAGGATTCTTTTATAAAAACAGAGGACACTGATAATGGCACTGAGGCCTATCCACCCCTTTTCTCTATGCTGAGCTTGGCGAAGTATCTATTAATATCAGAGTCCCTTACAGGAGACGCTGATAGCGGAGAATTCACCTTTATCCATAAAAAAAGCCTTCCGACATGGAAGGCTTTGAATTCGTTTGGAGCATTTATTTCTCAATGGGAAGCTTGTTTTCTTGCCAAGATTGAATACCACCTGATAAATCATACGCCTCTCTAAAACCTAGTCTCTTCAGGATCTGCAAAGCCTCATTGCTTCTTCCGCCTATGGCGCAATACACAGCGATTGGCTTATTTTTATCTAGCTTTTGAAGTTGTGCCTTAAAGTCGGGTTTATAATAATCGATTAACACTGACTTCGATAAGTGACCAGCCTTGTACTCACCAATTGTTCTGACATCTATCAATTGCAAATCAGACTTGTCTTTGATTAGTTTCTGCAATTCGGTGGCGGTTATCACTTTCGAGATAACTCCCTCCTGCGCAGATACTTCCGCACAAGTAGACAATAAAACAATAAGTAGGCTGATAGTCTTGATCATGTCAATAAATTGCCCTCATCGTCCCAAGTGGCAATGTCAGTTCGTTTAGTTTGATCAACACACTTCGCGAGCCAATCTTTCTCATAAGAAAGTCCCTGCTCGTCAAGAACATCCTGCGGTACTCCATCCCAAAAATTAGGTTGATTTCCTTTGTAACCTAAGTCTTTGATGCCCAAGGCGGACGTATAGTATCCAGTTAGTGTCAGGTTACGCATTCTTGTAAAAAACTTCTCACCAGCCAATAACGCTGGAGCAGTTTTCCCAGGGAAAGCAAGTGTATCGCAAATAGCCAACTGTTGTTCGTTCGTTAGCTTCTTAAACTCAAGGTTATGAAGCTTATTGGAATGGCGGTCTAACCAAGCTAGGCCACCTCTAATTGGCAGTTGTTGCCTTGGCATATCCTTTAGAATAAACTCGATAAATGCTGGAACCTCAGCATCCTTCGCCCCTCCTATATCAGCAGTTGCAGGCAAGATGATATCGCACAACACCGCTATGGTCTCCAGTTCGTGTTCATTCAAGAAGACTTCGGCAAGTACCTTCTTATCATGTTCTTGTTCTGGAACTGTACGCCCATAACCTGGTAAACTAGCTACTTCTTCTGCTACTTCTTTAGTCTCCCCAGGCGCGCATCCTGTTACTAACAAGCCACCGGCTACCGAACCGACTAATAAACCTTTTAATGAATCTCTTCTATCCATGATCTTAGATATTACGTTTTTTGACTTGATCTATTAAATAATCTGATGCTCTCCATGCTAGGGCTAGAATAGTCCAAGTTGGATTCTTATCTGCTTGAGACACAAAAGGTCCTGCATCCATAATAAATACATTTTCACAATCATGCAGTTGGTTGTACTTATTGGTTACAGAAGTTCTTGGATCGTCCCCCATTCTGGTTGTTCCAACTTCGTGAATGATTTCACCTGGTTTGGTTATGCCATACTGAGTATCCGCACCTGGCTTATTACCTAAAAGTATACCGCCTGTTGCACCCAATACGTCCTCAAAAGTATCTTGCATGTGCTTGACTTGTCTCACTTCATTATTCGTCCAGTTATAATTGAATTTTAAGACTGGAATACCCCACTCGTCAACGACCTCATTATCAATTTCACAATAGTTATCCTTCTGCGGAACACTTTCTCCACGTCCAGCAATACCTACTACTGCTCCGTAATAACGTTTAATGTCTTCTCTTAGCGAGTCTCCATAGCCACCGACATTCCCCATGCCCGTCACTTTATTAAGATCATTTGGATTAAAGCCAAAACCGTAGCTTGGCATGCCCATACCTCCCCAAACTTCAATATGATAGCCTCTTGGGAAGTCTAATTTGGCATCATTCAACCACCATGGCGTGTATACATGCATTCCACCCACACCATCTTCATTGTAAATCTTGCGATCCATCAACTTAGGAATGAATACCGCTCGGCTTGCGCCAGTAGAATCATGTAAATACTTTCCTACTACTCCACTACTATTACCTAATCCATCTTGATGAACTGGACTTTTAGAGTTGAGTAAAATTCTAGCAGATGAACAAGCGGATGCAGCCATGATGACTATTTTCGCTTTCAAGTGATAGGTCTTTCTATCAAGCTTATTGATATAAGTTACACCAGTTGCTTTTCCTTCTTTATTGGTGGTCACTTCGCTCACCATGGCTTCGGTAAACAGCTCTACTTTCCCACCATTTTTCTGAGCTGGGAAAATCAAACAGGTCCCGGCAGAGAAATCGGCATAAGCTGAACATCCTCTATTACACTGCCCACAATAGAAGCAACTTCCTCTTTGGTTATTGATTCTCTTTGTAAGAATTGATAAACGCGATGGAATTACTGGAATCCCAGTTTTTCTGGCTGCTTTGATATAGTGCATCTCATGCAACCTTGGTTTTGGTGGTGGTAAGAAGAACCCATCAGGCTCATTCTTAATATTTTCTTTGCTACCAAAAACTCCAATAAGCTTATCTACTTTATCGTAATAAGGCTTAACATCCTCATAACCAATTGGCCAGTTATCACCTAAACCATCTTGGCTTTTTCTCTTGAAGTCTAGTGGGCCAAATCTAAGTGAAATTCTCCCCCAGTGATTGGTTCTACCGCCAAGCATTCTTGAACGGAACCAACGGAAGTCGGTTCCCTTCTCATTAGTAAAAGGCTCACCATCTAGGTTCCATCCTCCATATGCAGCATCAAAGTCACCAAAAGATCGCCTATCGGAACTAGCACCTCTTCTTGGCGATTCCCATGGCCATCTTAGTTGATTTCTATATTGATCTTCCGCAGGGTCGAAATATGGACCGGCTTCTAGCACTGCTACGTCAAAACCTGCTTCTGAAAGTATCTTCGTGGCCATTCCGCCACCAGCACCTGAGCCGACTATTGCGACATCATATGTTTTAGCTGATTCAATTATTTGCATCTGGTTAATTTGTTATCCTATAAGTGAAATGGTCTTTCGCATTGCCGCTATTGTTTGCTGCAATGCCATATCATTATCTAATTTATTCAATTCGTCATTAAAAGGCTCTGCCCTTACAGGGCCATCATAGCCTATCTTTACTAATGCCTTGAGAAAACTTTCTATGTCTATTACGCCACTCGCAGATGGTAACTCACGTTCCCAATCTAGCTGCTCATCAGGGCTACGCCCCACTTTGGCATCATTAAGGTCAACCGTAATGATCGACTTTGGGTCAAGATTAAGAATGTCTTGTTCAGTTTCACCTGCACAGTACCAATGAAAAGTATCCAACTGAATACCAACATTCGGTTCGTCTATTGCACTGATCAATTCTTGTACTTCAGACATTGTTCTGATAAAGGAATACTTATCACGCGTCATCAGCGTCTTAGGCCCAACATACTCCAAGCCTAAAGAAATATCGTGATCTGCCAGTATTTGGGCGACATCTTTCAGCCTGCGCGTATGCCTATCGAAGTTCTTTCGATAAGTCAACTCGGTGTGCGTTGGCATAATCCAAGTAGACATCCTTTTCACACCAGATAGCTCTAGTGCAAAAGCAATTTCATTTAGTCTTGATAAATCTGCTTTGAAATCTATGACAGATTCTCTGAATTGTACTGGAAGGTTGGCTGTGCCCCAAGTGATGTTGTTCTCATTCATTTTAGCCAAAAACAAGTCTAGCCCCTTATCACGCATGGTAGCGAGCTGATCGGTAAGAGGAACAATAGCTTCAAAACCATAAGAAATGGCACTGTTCAATAAGGCTTGTTGGGATAGATCAACCCCTATACTTCCTGGATTAAGGCATATCCTAAATTGCCGTTCAATCGCCTGATCAAATGGCCAAAATGAAGTAGGTAGAATAGTCGATAGAGAAAGTACTGAGGCCTTCGCTAAAAATTCCCTACGTCCAGAATTAATCATTCCCTTAAGATAAATAATTCATGGAAGATACAAGGCTAAAATGATTCAAGCCTAGAGATACTTTTTTAGGAGGGTAAAAATTAGTGCATTAGATAAGGCATAAAAAACATCTACTTGTGGATTATTTTTAACACTAAAACCCGACTCCTTAATGTTAAGTCTCTGGGATACCCAAGACAGGCATATCAGTATCTTTTATAAGATCCTGAATTGTACCACCAAATGCTTCCCATGAACTAGTTCTTTTATAGATCGGTATAGAGACAATATCAATTTTATTCTGTTCGCAATATTTAAACAATCCAGGCTCAAACCTATAGGCATTTACAACATCTACTTGCGCTACTTTCCCTCCCGGAATACTCTCCAGGTATCTATCAATTCTACTCATAATTTCATGAGATTCCTTAAACGTAGTTGGAGTGTTTACATAAAGAAGGCTAAGTTTCATTTTAAGTTCTTGAGCAGTCATGAACGCCTTTAATAGCAGATCAACATTTTCAAGAGAAAAATCTGAAACGAAAACCATTTTCTCTAAGGCATTTGGCAAATCAGTTTTCTTAGTTACTAAGACCGGTGTCTTGGTATGATGAAGCACTCTTACAGTGTATGAACCGATTAATAAACTCTTGATCCCTGACCGGCCATGAGCTCCCATGATAATTAAGTCCGTTTTGTTGTCATCAGCATGATCAAGAATAGCCCGATAGTTCTTATTGTACTGCAAAAAACTCTCAGTACTTACGCCTTGATCTTGTGCCAACTTTACCCGGTCGGCTAACTCGGTTTTAGTCTCGGCCAGCTGTTCTTTAATCATGGTGAACATGGTACCTTCTTCTTTTTCGACCATATCTACCCAATCTGGCGGAATTCCTTCGATATGTTGTATCTGCACTTGAGCATTTGACCGTTTTGCGATAGTTATGCCAACATCTAAAGCATGATCGGCAGTTTCAGAATAATCAGTTGGTATTAATATGTGATATGTATCTTCCATAACCTTTGAATTTACTTGAAGTAACTAATAATCAAGTTATTATAACATGACTTGGATCATAGCAACGACTGATTTTAACAGCCATTAATGAATCCCTGGTTGTTTACTACGACTTAACTTTGTGAAAAACAGATCGCATTATTGAAATGGCAGATGGTCAAATTCATGAACAGTAAGCTTATGCGATTTCAATCCTTTACATCAGAATAAACTTACTTTTTCTTCTTACTTGGTGTTGGAGGATTCTTCATCACAAACTTGTTATCGTCTAGTAAGGCGAGTAAGTCGAAAGAACTAATGATGCCCACTATCTCCTTCTCATGGGTAACAATCAAATGATGCAAGTGATGCTTCCTCATCACCTTAGCGGCAACTGATATGTCATTATAAGCAGGTACCGCATAGACATGACCTGAAAGCAATTGACTTACTGGCGAGTTATCACCCCGATTCATCTTGAAGTCGTTCGTTGTTACAATACCCACTGGCTCATTCTGAGAATTGACAACTGGCACACAACTAATTCGATTTTTAGTCATTATATCTTTCACATGACCAATTGACTTATGCGGCTCCGTAGTGACCACATTTTTGACCATTAAGTCTGCTATCTTAATATTCATGGGCTATAATTTTAACTAAAACTAGTAGTCTACATGAAACAATGGACTGAGTTTGATTAGCAGTAAAAATGACTTTTATCATTAAACTCAGGGCATAAAAAAAGACAACCATTTCTGATTGTCTTTCTGAGCCTCCTGTTGGGCTCAAACCAACGACCTACGCATTACAAGTGCGTTGCTCTATCAACTGAGCTAAGGAGGCTTTTTTTGTTATGCGTTTTGTGTATAACGAGTGCAAATATAGAAGTGTCATTTAAATTTGCAAAGCGCTTAAAGGCAATTTTTCAAATAATTTTTAACCCTCTGGCTATCAAATACTTCTTAAAATTTTCAGTTGCTTTTTCATGCCCTGAACTTCCTCTTGTGCCTTAATAATCTTCTCATCAAATTCAGCTTTCAATTTATCTGCAGTCTTTGAGTTGGCGAAGAAAGCTAAATTATTATTCCATAGTGAGATGTTATCCTCAAGCTCAGAGATCTTTCTGCGTAGCATAGATTCCTTCTTCTGGAGTTTCTTATCTGCATCACCACCTTTATTACCAGCAGTTAACTTTGCTCTCAGCAAGAGTGATTCGGCATCAGATGCATTCAGGTCTAAACTTTCCACATAGGCCTTGACAACTTTCTGAAACTTCGATTCGATACCCTTAATCGCATTGCGCGGTACAAAACCAAACTCATTGTAGGTTGCTATCAATTCCATGAGTTCGTCTTGTGAGCCTTCTTTACCAGCTGCCTTCTCGGCAATCTGATCAAGTACGGCTTCTTTATGCTCTTGATTCTCTCCATAAGCAGATTCAGTTTGATTCAGCTGCTCACGCTTGTGATCAAAGAATACATCACATGCTTCTTTAAACTTAGCGTATACTGCGTTGCGCTGCTTTTCAGGCACCGGACCTACTTCTTTCCATCTACGCTGAAGTTGCTTTAACTGCTCAGCTGTTTTATCCCAATCTTCGCTTTCCTTTAGGGCGATGGCCTCTTGTACCAATTCCTCCTTCTTCGCTAAATTTTCTTTTCTGAGAGATTCTAAAGTTTTAAAGAATTCATTCTTATTGGCAAAGAAGCCTTTGAATGTAGACCAAAAAGCCTTGTTGAGCTCTTTAGCATTTTCTCTTGGAACACCACCAACAGCTTCCCAACGCTTCTGTAAGTCCAAAATCTCTTTCGTCTTGGCGTTCCAATCATTGATTCTATCCGAATTAAATGACGTGAACGTATTTAGCTCGGTAATAAGCTCTTGCTTCTTAACAAGGTTCTCTTTTAAGTCGCCCTTCAGGTGCTCAAGGAAGCCCTTTCGCTTCTCATAAATTACATCAGAAGCACCTTTAAATCTTTTCCAGAGCTCTTCTTGTACTTCTCTAGGAACCGCGCCAATACGCTTATATTCTTCATGCAGCTCGTTCAATTGAATGACTGCATCTTTTACATTATCAAGTTTGCCTAGGGCTTCAGCTTTTTCACACAGCTCAATTTTAGCCACTTGATTTTTCTTTCTATCAAGGTCCTTTAATTCAAATAGAATCTGTCTGTTGTGGTAGAAGCGATCTAGTAAAGCATTATAGTTTGCCCAAAGGGTCTTATTGTGCTGATTTGGCACAGGACCGATGGCTTTCCATACTTCTTGAATTTCTTTGATTGGTTTAAGGCTGGACGTAGCCTGTTCCCCATCCACTATTGAACGTAGCTTATCTAGCAGTTCCTGCTTCTTCTCAAGGTTACTTGTCTTGTTGGCTTCTCTCTCTTTATAATACGTGCTCTTACGATCTCTTAAAAGTCTAAGGGATGCATCAAAACGATTAAAGAGTTCATCATGCCTGAATTCGAAGCTTTGCTCTTCCTCAGTTTTTTCAGCATTAAACTTCTCTTCCGCTTCTTTGCGCAAGTTTGATTCAATCTCGCTAAAAAGTGGTTCAATTTCTTTTAACACTCTACCCGTAAGCTTGAAACTTTCTTGCTGGGTTAATTCTTCGATCGCTTCAACGAGTTGCTCTCTTTTGAAAGTAGAGTAATCTGGTAATTCAGCATCATCATCTACCTCTTCCTCATCATTGCTATCTTCAGTCGACTCATCCTCGCTTTTATCAGCGCTAACTTCTTCTGGAGTATTTGGCTCTGGGGTATCTGAAGCTACTGCCTCTACTTCGGGAGTTGCGGCATCCTCAACGACTGGAGGGGTTTCCTCTAATGTTGATGCCTCAGTTGAATCCACCTCTTCAGCTTTATCTGACTTTGAAGTTTCTGAAACTAATTCCTCTTCTACAGGAGTTACGGCATCCTCTACTACTGGAGCTGTTTCCTCTAATGTTGCCACTGAAGGCTCTAATTCAACTTTCTCTGGTTCAGGACTTGACAATTCAGCTTCTACTGAAGGTTCGGCAGCCACTTTAATATCTTCTGCGGGTATAGTTTCTTCCTGTGGGCTTAACTTTTGTTGTTCAGCTTCTAAATTTTGCTGATTATGATCCTCGACCTTCTTATTCTTCTCTTCACTCATATCTCTAATTGCTATCGGCTTTTATGCCGCACCGTTACACCATCAAATTTAGTAAAACTATTAATTCAAGCGAGGATCGACAGGGTAATTTGAAAAGACCTTGTACTTACCTCCCATTTGTTTTAAAATAGACTTCCAAAGTATGTCTGATTCCATATCAAATATCTCTTGCGATGTGGCTCCTTTGCGTACAAACCATGATTGCCTATCTAATTCTGCCCGCAATTGACCTACACCCCAGCCTGAGTATCCAAGATAAAACTGGATATCTTCTTCTTTAACGAGGTTTGAATTGAGAAGAAACTTGATTTGTTCAAAATCTCCACTCCAATAAAGGTCATCGTTCAGTTGAATTGAACCTTCAATTTGATCATTTAAACGATGGATAAAGTGGAGTGTATTCTGCTCAACAGGACCACCAACATTCAAGTATGTAGGAAAAGTAATCTTCTCTTCTAACACATCATCAAGCTTCAAGTCTGAAAGCTTATTTAAAATAAGACCAAAAGTACCTTCCTCATTATGCTCACATATAAGAATAACCGTCCTTTCGAAATTAGGATCATTCAAAAAGGGCTCTGATAGGAGAAAGTCTCCTGGCGCTGGATCGGGAATATTCTTGTCGTATTGAAACATATACTAGCTACAGAGGAAATTATAAATGCATTTTTACTTTGCCTAGCGAAATATGAAAACTTTCGTCTAACGGTGTTGTTATATTTGTATTGAAATAATTCTCAGGCATGACGGACAGGATAGCGGATTTAAGAAAAGATTACACAAAAGCATCACTTGATTTAGATTCTACGGATGCCAATCCCTACAAGCAATTTGAAAAATGGTTTATTGAAGCACAAATAGGTGAGCTACTTGAACCAAATGCCATGGTCCTAAGCACAGTCGACGAATCTAACCAACCTTTTCAAAGAACAGTATTAATGAAGGCTTTGGATAGTGATGGGATTGTGTTTTACACGAATTATAAGAGCCGCAAAGCATTGCAGATTCAAGAGAACGCAAAGGTTTCTATACTATTCCCTTGGTATGCCATGGAACGTCAAGTATGTATTCAGGGAGTCGCTGAGAAAGTAAGTACGGCCACATCACTGAAGTACTTTACAAGTAGACCTCATGGAAGTCAATTAGGTGCTTGGGTATCTCAACAGAGCTCGGTAATCAGTTCTAGAAGTATTCTTGAAATGAAATTGGCTGAAATGAAACAGAAGTTTAAAGAAGGTAAAGTACCTTTACCCGACTTCTGGGGAGGCTACAAAATCAAACCTACTTCCTTTGAATTTTGGCAAGGCCGACAAAGCAGGTTGCATGATCGCTTGATTTATGAAAAGGATACCGCTGACGATTGGAAAATCGCAAGGCTGGCTCCTTAAATCAGATTGAAAATCGTATCTGTACCAATAGCACGCTCTACGGTGAATCCTTCACCATATTCAACACCTATTTCGTGACCATAGTGGATCCCTCGTGAATCAACCATTTTCATAAATCTCGGTGAAGAAATATATGTTTCTCGTTCACCACTCTTAGGATCGTGGAATTGTGTTTTGAATGCTCTAATAGCGTTCATTTTTGTTTCCCAAACTGAGCTTACATCCACAATGAAATCAGGCGTATGCGGGATACTCTGAATATAATGATATACGGCCTTAGGTCTCCATGGCGCTTGCTTTACACCATCTACCACTGTTTCTATCATCGCTAAACCAGCTAAGAAACAAGCTTCTTTTGAAAGAAATGATGCTCTACCATGATCTGGATGCCTATCATCAATGGCATTCGCCAAAACAATTTCAGGCTGATATTTCCGAATGGCCTTGACTACTTCAAGCTGATGCTCTTCATCGTTCTTAAAAAAACCATCTCTAAAACCTAGGTTCTCACGTGCCGAAAGCCCCATAATTGTTGCAGCGGCTTGTGCTTCCTGCATTCTAATTTCTGGGGTACCTCTAGTACCCAACTCACCTCTTGTGAAGTCTACAATGCCAGCTTTCTTTCCCTGTTGAATGGCCTTGATTAAAGTACCTGCTGAAGACAGCTCCACATCATCAGGATGTGCAGCAAGAGCCAGAATATCTAGTTTTATCATCAATTCTAAATAAAAAAAGCCATCTCAAATGAATGAAATGGCTTTTGATTAATTTCTATTCGGCTACTTCAGCCGCTGACATTTCAAATTCTTTTGCCGTTAGGAACCGTTCTGCATCTAACGCACCCATGCAGCCGGTACCCGCTGCAGTTACAGCCTGTCGATAGACTCTATCCGCAGCATCTCCTGTAGCGAATACACCTTCGACATTTGTATTTGATGTTCCTGGTTTCACGATTAGATAGCCTATGTCGTCCATATCCAACCATCCTTTGAAGATATCTGTGTTTGGTTTGTGACCAATCGCCACAAAGAACCCACTCACTTCAATGTCTCTCTTCTCACCAGTCTTACTATTAACGACTCTAGCTCCTGTTACTCCTACCTCGTCATTACCAAGAATTTCTTCAGTCTCGCTGTCCCAGAGCACTTCAATATTCGGGGTAGACTTTACGCGCTCTTGCATAATTTTTGACGCGCGCATTTCATCACGTCTTACAATCATGTAAACTTTCGGGCAAAGGTTTGCTAGGTATGTAGCCTCTTCTGCTGCAGTATCTCCTGCGCCTACCACAGCCACTGGCTTACCTCGGTAGAAAAATCCATCACACACGGCACATGCTGAAACCCCTTTATTAGCAAAGGTCTCTTCTGAAGGAAGTCCTAAATATTTTGCGCTAGCACCAGTAGATATGATTACTGACTCAGCAGTAATTTCATGTTTATCGTCAACCCATACCTTAAGAGGGTAGCTTGAAAAGTCCACTTTTGTGGCTAATCCATATCTCAAATCAGTACCAAAACGCTCGGCCTGTTTTTGAAAATCAATCATCATTTGAGGACCATTGATTCCATCAGGGTAACCAGGGTAGTTCTCAACATCATTTGTAGTGGTTAACTGCCCACCGGGCTGACCTCCTGTGTATAGTACTGGTGTCAAACCTGCTCTTGATGCGTATATGGCTGCTGAATAACCCGCAGGTCCTGAGCCTATAATTAATACTTTTACGTTCTCTGTCGTCATCTCCAAAAATTCGTATTTCTTCAAATCTAATCGATTAACAACTTTTTATCAAAGGATTGTTCCATCGATGGAATTAAAATAAAAAAGGCCCTCTTTCGAAGGCCTTTATTTGCCAATATTATTATTACTTAACCTAAATAAGGTTTTAAAGCTTTACTTCTAGAGGTATGTCTTAATCTCCTAATAGCCTTTTCTTTAATTTGTCTTACTCTTTCTCTCGTTAGGTTGAATTTCTCACCTATCTCTTCGAGTGTCATGGAGTGTTCTCCATTAAGACCAAAATAAAGTGTAATGACATCAGCTTCACGCTGAGTCAAAGTAGATAGTGCCCTTTGAACTTCTCTTCTCAATGAGTCATTCATCAAGCCTGTATCAGGCTTTTCTTCTTGATCGTTCTCCAATACATCTAACAAGCTGTTTTCTTCACCTTGTACAAATGGAGCATCCATTGATACGTGTCTACCAGAAATCTTCATGGTATCAACTACTTCTTTTGTAGTTACCTCAAGTACTTCTGCTAGCTCATCCGGAGATGGCTCACGCTCAAACTTTTGCTCTAATTCAGAAAATGTTTTAGAGATTTTATTTAAAGACCCTACTCTGTTTAAAGGAAGACGAACAATACGAGACTGTTCTGCCAATGCTTGAAGAATTGACTGTCTAATCCACCAAACTGCGTAAGAAATAAATTTGAAACCACGAGTTTCATCAAACCTTTGTGCAGCTTTAATCAAGCCTAAGTTTCCTTCATTAATTAAATCGCCTAATGAAAGTCCTTGGTTTTGATACTGCTTAGCCACAGAAACCACGAAACGGAGGTTAGCTTTAGTCAATTTTTCCAGCGCAAGCTGATCGCCTTCCCTGATTCTCTTGGCTAAATCTACTTCTTCGTCAGGGGTCAAAAGATCCACCTTGCCAATTTCCTGAAGGTATTTATCAAGAGACTGCGACTCTCTATTGGTAATCTGCTTACTAATCTTAAGCTGTCTCATTCAAACTTTGGGTTTATCCTTGTGTTTAGCAACTTTTAGAACAATTTGTTAAGTAGGAAAAGTTCCTACTTAATCAAACGCTCAGTATTCTATTTCTGTTCAGATTTATTCAGGCTTTGGTAAAAGAACCTTTCTAGAAAGTCTGAATTTCCCAGTCTTCTTATCAACACCAATTAACTTGACACTGATTTCTTCACCTACTTCTAGTACTCCGTCCATTTTTTCTAGACGTTCCCATTTGATTTCAGAAATATGAAGTAAACCATCTTTACCTGGCATAAACTCGATGAATGCTCCGAAAGGCATGATCGACTTCACTTTTCCCTCATATACTTCTCCAACGTCAGGAACGGCAACAATAGTCTTAATTCGACCAACAGCTGCCAACATAGCGTCTTTGTTTACCGCAAACACAGTAATTACACCTTTATCATCCACCTCTTCGATGTTGATAGTAGCACCAGTTTCTTTCTGGATTTCTTGAATTACTTTACCGCCTGGTCCGATAACTGCTCCAATTTGATCTTTATCAATTTTGAAACGCTCTGTTCTAGGAACATGTGGTTTATAGTCTGGTCTACGCTCAGGCATAGCTTCATTCATAATTCCAAGAATATGAAGTCTTCCAGCTCTCGCTTGGCTCAACGCTTGTTCTAATACCTCGTAAGACAATCCGTCTACTTTGATATCCATTTGACAAGCTGTAATACCTTTAGCAGTACCCGTTACTTTAAAGTCCATATCACCTAAATGATCTTCATCTCCAAGAATATCTGAAAGGATAGCGAACTTACCAGTTTCAGCATCAGAAATCATTCCCATTGCAATTCCTGAAACAGGGCCTGCAATATCAATACCTGTATCCATTAGCGCTAGAGAAGCAGCACAAACAGTAGCCATTGAAGAAGAACCATTTGATTCAAGGATATCAGACACAAGTCTCATTGTGTAAGGATTTGAATCCGTTGGAGGTAATACTTTTTTCAAAGCTCTCATTGCCAAGTTACCATGCCCAACTTCTCTTCTACCTGGACCTCTATTCGGTCTTACTTCACCTGTTGAAAAACCTGGGAAGTTGTAGTGAAGAATAAATTTGTTGTAACCACTCATGGTAGCACCATCGATCATTTGCTCATCCAACTTAGTACCTAATGTACAAGATGTCAATGATTGCGTTTCTCCTCTAGTAAATAGAGCCGAACCGTGTGCCGATGGTAAGTAGTCTACTTCACATGAAATTGGTCTTATTTCATCGAAAGCTCTACCGTCAAGTCTTTTAGAGTCGTTCAAAACGAAATCCCTAGCGGCTTTTTTATGAATCTTTTTGAAGAACTGCTTCATTAAGAAACCATCATAAGCATGATCTTCAGGAAGTGCATCCATCCATTCATCTTTGATAGCTCCTACTTCTGAGCTTCTTACGTATTTATCAGCAATTGCCTTCGATACAGACGCATAGAGCTTATTGTAAAGGTCAGCGTGCATTTTTTCGTAAAGTGCATCATCCTTCTTTTCGTGGCTGTAAGTTCTTTTCTCCGTTGTACCAGCTTCTTCAGCAAGTTCAATTTGTGCAAGGCACTGAATCTTAATAGCCTCATGCGCTATTTTCATTGCCTCTAGCATATCTGCTTCTGAAGCTTCATCCATTTCGCCTTCAACCATCATAATGTTGTCCTTATCGGCAGCAACGATGATTTCTAAATCAGACGCTTCAGTAATAGCTTTGCTTGGATTTACTTTGAATACGCCTTCGTGTCTTACAACGCGCACTTCAGAAATAGGTCCATTAAAAGGAATATCCGAAACTGAAAGTGCCGCTGATGCCGCTAAGGCTGCCAATGAATCTGGCATAACATTCTCATCATGAGAAATCATCGAGATCATTACCTGCGTGTCTGCATGATAATCACTCGGAAAAAGTGGTCTTAAAGCTCTATCGACTAATCGACAGATAAGTACTTCATGGTCTGATAATCTTCCTTCTCTTTTAAGGAATCCTCCAGGTATTTTACCTGCTGCAGCAAATTTCTCTTGATAATCTACTGATAGTGGAAGGAAGTCAACATCTTCTTTGGCATCCTTAGATGATACTACAGTGGCGAGTAACATCGTGTCACCCATTCTGACCACTACTGATCCATCTGATTGTTTTGCCAGTTTACCCGTTTCAATTGTAATTTCAGCGCCATCGGGCATTTTGATGGACTTCGTGATAACTTTTGTCATATATATGTTATAAAATAAGAAAGCAGGGTGTCGTTACAACCTGCATTTAATTTGAAAGGAAAAAGAGGGAACTCTTAAGAATTCCCTCATATATTATTTTCTCAAATTCAATTCTGCAATGATTGCTCTATATCTTTCGATATCCTTTGCAAAAAGGTAATCTAACAAACTTCTCCTTTTACCCACCAATTTCAAAAGACCTAATCTTGTGGAATGATCTTTTTTGTTCAGTTTTAAATGTTCTGTTAGATAATTGATACGGTAAGTGAAAAGCGATATCTGAGACTCAGGAGAGCCTGTATCTGTTTTTGCTTTTGACCGACCATGATTCTCAAACAGCTCTTGTTTCTTCTCGCTTGATAAATACATGCTTAGCTAAATAAATTGTGATTAATAATTAAACAGCTGCAAAGGTAGAGATATTACCTAAAATTAGCAAACTAGGCTCTTTTTAATTCTTTTCCCTTTTTGAAAAACTTCTTAATCTTTTCAAGTGCGCTCACATAAAAATCTGGTTCAAAAAGACTTGCATCATTCCTTGCCTGCCTTAGAAAGAAAAGCCCAAACGGCAACAGCGCAGCATTAGATATCCAAACTGCAACAGCTGGATCCATCACGCCCTCCTTACCCCACTTATCTCCAGTAGTATTGAACACGTAATAAATCAAAAAGAAGATTACAGACACAATCACGGGAAGCCCTAAGCCCCCCTTTTTAATTATTGCACCAATAGGCGCACCAATCAAGAACATGATTAAACACGCAAAGGATCTTGTCATTTGCTGGTGTTTTGTCACAATAAACTTTCGTTGGTCACGCTTAACAGCATCCAAAGCCACTACCCTTGAATTAAGTACATTCCTAGCAGATCGAGATTTGTTTACGCCATAACTCAAGGCGTTACTCAAACGCGTACCATCACCTTTATAATAAGCATCGAAACGCCTCATATTCTCTTCAACCGTATTTTTCAAAGCCACCGAGGCACTTACTTTTACTGCTGAAGGTGTCGATTTAACGCCCTCATCCACACTTTCTGAGGCAGCTGCCTTGAGCTTATCTCCCTCAATATTTAGTCTCTGTTTGTTTTCTACAACCACCAATTTGCGTTCTTCTGGAATTGAATTCACATCTACAGTGTCATTCTGAGCCATCCTTAATTCGATTTTAGCCATTCTAACAGAATCGTAATATGCTTTGGGAACACTGATTTGATCCGGAACAGGGGCATCTTTCACATAATGATATGTAAATGTATTTGCGACAAAGTTGAACATTTGCTCCTCCTTCTGATGAATATCCCTCTGCATAGAATCAACACCTGCAATGAGTTGCTTTCGGGTTTGCACCAAACGACTTCGTCTAAATAAGTTCTCGTCCGTGTCACCCATATCGAAAGATGAAAGATCAAAGAACATGCGGCTACTACTGAATTTGTCCCTTACAAACTGCCCTCCTAAAAGCTTCTCTTCATATTTCTCTGATACACCTTCATCATACCGAACACCTCTATAAAGCTCCAACGCAAGATAACGCTGGTTCATGAAGGAGTACATCCGACCTGAATCAGCCAAAATCACCTTAGTATTTCCTTGGGCATTTGGATTTGTATGGTCGTAGATAATAATGTCCTTCAGCTGTTCATCTCCGATCTTCTCATTAACCTTGATGCTATAACCAGGTATTCCAGTATAAAAAACACCTTCTTTTATGTCTAGTGCAGGCTTTTTTGTTCTCATATCCCACAAAAGACTATATGTCTTCAGGTTAGTCTTCGGCACCAGTTGTGTATTTGAATAATAAGTGAAACCAGTGAGAAGAATAACAAATAAGAAAATTGGCAATAAGGCACGAATCAATGAAATTCCAGAGCTCTTGACCGCAGTTAATTCCGAGTGCTCTCCAAGGTTTCCAAAAGTCATGATGGAACTCAGCAGAATCGCTAAAGGAAATGCGTCAGGTGAACTCGAAATAGAGAAGTACGTAATAAGTTCTCCAAATGTAGCCACACTTAACCCCTTGCCCATTATTTGGTCAAAGTACTTTAAAAGTGTTACTAAGAGTAATATGAAATCTACTACGACCAGTGTCAATAAGAAGGGACCTATAAAAGATCCAAATACCAGTCTATCAATTTTCTTCATCCCAAATATAATACGCCTTATTATGGGGCAAAGATCATGCCTTTAACCTGTTTTATCAAAAGTAATGAAGAAATAAAGGCTATCCGCCTATGATCTGCTTTAGAGAGTAGACAATGTTTTCCCACAAGTCTTGCTGCTCTTCCTCGTCATCTAAATCTGAATAGTCGGTAATCTGAATAAAAACAGATTGCGTCAATTCATTAAGGTTCAGTTTCAATTCAATATAATTAGGATCATCCTTATCCTCTTCTGTCTCTGGCAAGAATTCAAACTTGACACTCACATTAGAACGTTGAGCCGCTTTGGTCGCTCGATGATCTTCACCATCCCATAAAAAACTGTAAACCTTATCTTCATTGATATTAACATCATCAGCGAACCATTGAGCCAAGCCACTGGCCGTACTCAAATAAGGAAACAGGATTTTTTGAGATGCATTAATCTCGAATTCGGTAATAAACTTGTTCTTTCCCATAGGTAAAAAAAATCCTTTGTGAAATAATATATGACTTATTTGTTACATAACAAACCGCATCTCTAATGAGAAACGATTAATCCTAACAGATCGCATTAAGGATTGATTTAATGCACTTATTAGCATTTGGTCGGTAATTAAAAAAAGCCCAATCCTGTTCGGATCGGGCTTTAGTAGCGAGGACGGGAGTTGAACCCGTGACCTCAGGGTTATGAATCCTGCGCTCTAACCAACTGAGCTACCTCGCCATATCGATCAAATACAATACTTGATAATTCGGTATTGTAATCTAAAACGTCACTGTCCTTTGACTCAAGTTTGAACTAAACCTTCGATGTAGACATCGCCAGTTTTTGAGGGTGCAAAGATATGTATTCATCGTTTTAAAACATAGCATATCCCACTACGTTTTTTAAAAATTCTTCATGCCTATTCTCAATGCTCGTAAAAGTTTAATTTTCAGTATGAAAAAACCTCTAATCGCAATCTTGATCTGTATATGCATCATCGTCTCTTGTCAGCCTAAGGAGAGAATCGAATCACCTTCAATTTCACTAGAAACTATTGAGAGTATTGCTCACAACTTCTTTACTGCGCTAGGAACCGGAGATACTACACTCTTAAATAAAGTACTTAGTAATGATTTTATAATGTTCGAACATGACGAAGTCTGGAATATAGATAGCTTATTGTCCCTGATGCCGAATACCATAGGGAGAGTGTGGTCAATTCAAGACCTCAAAGTATCTCAATCGGGAAATCTAGCTCATGTTTACTACTTCAATCAAGGCACAATCCCGGCAGACCGATCATGGCATGAGAGTATGCTTATGGAACAAAACGGTGAAGCACTCAAAATTAAATTCATGCACTCCACCAAACTGTATTTAAAATAAAAGACCCCAACTTTTTCAAGTTGGGGTCTTAGTTGAAAGTAATTATTATTACTAACCTACTTTCTTAATTACTGCTTCAAAAGCATCAGGGTGGTTCATAGCCAAATCGGCTAGCACCTTTCTGTTCAATTCAATCCCAGACTTGCTTAATTTACCCATAAACTGAGAATAAGACATTCCATGAAGTCTTGCTCCAGCATTGATTCTTTGAATCCAAAGCTTTCTGAACTCTCTTTTCTTAGCTTTTCTATCTCTGTATGCGTATACGAGACCTTTTTCAACGGCATTTTTCGCTACCGTCCAAACGTTTTTTCTTCTTCCCCAATAGCCTTTGGCCTGCTTGAGGATTCTTTTTCTCTTAGCTCTTGAAGCTACTGTATTAACTGATCTTGGCATAATTCTAAGTTTTTGATTTTTGGCGTCTTACTTTCGCAAGTACTTAAGACCAAAACTCTGGTTAAACATGAAACCTTAAATGGTTTTTTAAATGTTGAGCATGTGCTTAACGTTGTTCTCATCAGCCTTGTTTACCAAGCCTGTTCCAGTGAGATTACGTTTTTGCTTCGTCTCTTTTTTAGTCAGGATATGGCTTTTGAAAGCGTACTTTCTTTTAATCTTGCCGGTTCCTGTCAATTTGAAACGTTTCTTCGCTCCTGATTTAGTTTTTACTTTAGGCATTATCTATAACTATTAATTAATTATTTCTTTGCTGACTTGGGGCTTAAAAAGAGAAACATTCTCTTACCCTCAAGCTTTGGTAATTGCTCAACTTTAGCATACTCTTCTAGTGCTTGAGCAAATTTCAAGAGTAAGATTTCTCCCCTCTCCTTATACACAATTGTCCTTCCTTTAAAGTGAACATAAGCCTTAACTTTTGCCCCTTCTTTCAAGAAGTTGATTGCATGCTTTAGTTTGAAGTCGAAATCATGATCGTCTGTATTAGGACCGAATCTAATTTCTTTCATCACAGTCTTAGCAGCTTTGGCTTTTATTTCCTTTTGCTTCTTTTTCTGTTCGTACTTGAACTTCGAGTAATCTACTACTTTACAAACCGGTGGAACCGCCTTTGGTGAGATCTCAACAAGGTCTAAGCTCTGCTCCTTAGCCATTTCTATGGCCTTGGTAATTGGAAATACACCTGGTTCTACATTTTCTCCTACGACACGAACTTCGCGTGCAGTAATCTTACCGTTTACTTTATATGGCTCTTCTACCCTGCCTCTTGGGGGATAGCGCCTACTCATTTTAGCGATTGTAACCTCCTTGTTTTATCAAAATGACTGCAAATATCGGTAATATTTTCTAATAATCAATACCGATGTTTTTTATATAATTATTAATGCTGCCCCATCGAGACAGCCTTTTCTTTTGCAAAGTAAGCGATGAAGTCGTCTATTTTAAAGCTTCCTACATCACCGTGACCATGACGTCTTACTGACACAGTCTTTTCTTCCGCTTCTTTTTCACCTACAATAAGCATAATTGGAATCTTCTTTACCTCAGCATCTCTGATTTTTCTTCCAATTTTTTCATCTCGGTGATCTACAAAACCAGTTATATCTTCTGACTCTAATACCTTATTGACATCCTGAGCGTAATCAGCATACTTCTCTGATATTGGTAAAATTGCTACTTGATCAGGTGTTAGCCAAAGCGGAAACTCACCAGCACAATGCTCAATTAGTACAGCTACGAAACGCTCCATTGAACCGAATGGTGCTCTGTGCAACATTACTGGCCTATGTTTCTGGTTGTCAGACCCCGTATATTCTAATTCGAATCTTTCTGGCAGGTTATAGTCCACTTGAATGGTTCCCAACTGCCACTTTCTACCTAGTGCGTCTTTGACCATGAAGTCTAACTTAGGGCCGTAGAATGCTGCCTCTCCTAACACAGTGACGGTATTCAATCCTTTTTCTGCAGATGCTTCAATAATAGCACGCTCAGCTTTAGCCCAACCTTCGTCAGAACCAATGTACTTTTCCTTATCCTCAGGATCTCGAAGTGAGATCTGTGCCGTGAAATCCTCGAAACCAAGTGAATCAAATACGTACAAGACTAAGTCTATCACCTTGATGAATTCTTCTTTCACTTGATCTTCCATACAGAAGATATGTGCATCGTCCTGGGTAAAGCCTCGAACTCTCGTTAAGCCATGAAGCTCACCGCTCTGCTCATATCTATATACCGTTCCAAACTCAGCATATCTGACGGGTAAGTCTTTGTATGATCTTGGTTTTGACTTATAAATTTCACAGTGATGAGGACAGTTCATTGGCTTTAACAAGAACTCTTCCCCATCGTGAGGTGTATGAATCGGCTGAAAAGAATCAGCACCATACTTTTCATAGTGACCCGATGTCACATAAAGATTTTTGTGCCCAATATGAGGAGTTATCACTGGCTCATATCCAGCTCTCACTTGAGCTTTTCTCATGAAAGATTCAAGTCTCTCTCTCAATTTCGCCCCTTTTGGCAACCATAAAGGAAGTCCCATACCCACTTTTTCAGAAAAAGTGAATAATTCTAATTCTTTACCGAGTTTTCTGTGGTCTCGCTTTTTTGCTTCTTCAAGCATATGCAAGTACTCGGTCAGTTCTTTTTGCTTTGGGAATGTAATGCCGTAGATACGGGTAAGTTGTTTCCTTTTCTCATCACCTCTCCAATAAGCACCTGCTACACTAAGTAGTTTGATCGCTTTAATAAATCCGGTGTGAGGTATATGGGGCCCTCGACAAAGGTCTGTGAAATTCCCTTGCTCATAGAAAGTGATCGTACCATCATCAAGTCCTTCTAAGAGTTCGAGCTTATACTCGTCATCCTTTTCTTTGAAATAACTGACAGCCTCATCCTTTGAAATGTCTTTTCGAACATACACGTTTTTTTCGCGCGCTAGCTCAAGCATTTTCTTCTCAATCCCTTCAAGATTGGCAGCGTCAAACGCCTGATCACCAAAATCTACATCGTAATAATAGCCATGCTCAATTGAAGGACCGATACCAAGCTTAACTCCAGGATAGAGTGCTTCTAATGCTTCGGCCATAAGGTGTGCTGAAGAATGCCAAAAGGTGGATTTACCTCCTTCATCGTTCCAAGTCAAGAGTTTTACTTCTGAATCTTGGTTAATGGCGCGGTTGGCATCCCAAACCTCTCCATTTACTTCGGCTGCCAATACATTTCTGGCTAACCCTTCACTAATACTCAAAGCGACATCCATGGCTGAAACACCCTTGGCGTATTCTCTGATACTTCCGTCTGGTAAGGTAATTTTTACTTGCTCTTGGCTCATTTTAATGGGTACCTGATGCTACAAACCAACAGGATTTATTAAAATCAAATTTTGCGAATGCAAATATGCAATAATAATTACTGAAAAGGGTCTTTATAGATAGTTTTAGAGCGATAAATTAAAGCTGAGTTTGATAGCTGTTCTATCTACACCATCATTTTCTAAATAGGTCAACCTTCTAATAAAGTCGACTCTAAAAACCTTGAAGATGTTTTCAATACCTAAACCAACTTCGGCAAAAGGTCTTCCGCTTTCGAGCACATTAAAAAATGGCAGGTCATTACCAATTTCATCCGTTCTAATTTGAGCGTCTAGCGTGCTTTGGCTTACCCCTCCGAACAGCAAGTTACCCGTACCGACTAACCTCCACTTAAGTCTTCTTAACAGCGGAATTCGATTAAATACAAAGCCTTCGAAATTGTGTTGCACACTCAATGAGGCAAACGACTGACTAGAGAACTCGAAGAAATTCATCGTGTTGTAGGCTATATCCGTGTAGACAAATTGCTCGTTACCAATATGTGATGTAAGCAATGGATATGGTACATCTTCAAAAATATGACCCGCACTAACTTGATAGCGAAATACTCCCCAAAAACCAGCTTTAAGACGTTGAGAAACTCCGAAATTCAAACGGTTATAGTCAAAATCGCCTCCTAAGCTTCTGAAGCCACGAGTGTAAGAAAGTAGTAGCGTTGGCCATCTCAAAGTACCTAAGCTTATCCGGCTATTGTCGTTAATCAAGAAAGACTCATCCCGAGCAAACTTGAAAATAACTGTAGCCTCAGTAGTTTCAAAATTCGAAGCAACTGGCGAATCGGTTCTACTCAAGTCGGTTCTATATCTAAAGTCAAACTGGGGATTGAAACTCTGTTTTTTAAGCTGCATACCTGTCGAGAATGATCTCGAAAACTGTCTGAACCCATCAATTTCAAAGCGTTCATACCGAAACGGACGTATTAAGTTTCCTAACTGTGTCAATGCTAAGAACGCGCTTCCATCTAAGGAGGACGTCAGTGGATCTAATTGAATTCCAAATTGATCAATGTCATTTCTATAACTAGCGGTAATAGTAGTCCACTTTTCTCTGTTAAGAATCACATTTACTCCCAAACCATACTTAAAGCGCTCATCAGTAAATCCATAGGCACCGTAACCATTAAACTGCCATTTACGACTGAAATTCTCGTTGGTCCTTCCTCCTAGCCTGACCCTGGGCCCTTCAACATCATTTAAACCAAACAAAAACGGCCATGGACCTAAATCGAATTTACCTACCTCCACATAGCCTCTTGCGACCGTCTTCAGGACATTTGTCCACGTTTTCACAAATCGAATATTGTTCAGCGAATCTATCATTGCCATGACATTCACTTCAGTATCACTCAACTTATCATGTCGATTGGCCTGCCAAAAGTCTTCATCACTATATTTCGCGTCTTCAGCAAGCTCAATCGTTCTTTCAAAGAACTTAGTTGGCTTAGGCGCGGTAATTTTTATGTTTTTATTCGAACTATAAAACTTAGCTAAAAAGCCTGCCGATTTTTTAGTAATCTCAGTTGCATCTATTAGAATTCTAGACTTGATGGGCAGCCATGCGCCAGTCTCTGTTCTTTCAAGTTCTTGTTGGATCTTAATACGATCAATGAAGTTCAGGTTAGCAGTAGACTGCATGGTAGCATCTATCTGCTTGATTGCAAAGTCAGACTTGGTTATCCAAAGGTTTCCAAAAAAGGCCAATTCCTGATCGTTCTTGGGCTTAAATTCAAGGAGATAAACAAACTCATCTCCGAGGTAGAGACTGTCTTGAAGCTCATACTCATAGATTAATCTCCAAGCATCACCTATAGGCGATGCAAACTCTTTCTCTACGATATTCATTCGATTTTGATAGAAGTTGTATTCTTGAAAGGAAGAACCGATGACTTGAGAAATTAGAGAACCATCCTCAATGGCTACTCCCTTGATCCGAGTACGCTCAATTTCCTCTTTCTGCAAACGAGGATTATCTCGGTAATAAAATTTCGAAAGTGATTCAGAGATAAAAAGCGGCAAAACAGGCTTTCCATCTTCCCCTGCAATCACTTCAATTGAATCTAGTACAGCGCTTATCTTCTGCATGTACTTCTTATTACGAAGCTGTTCAGAAATATTATCTAAATCTATTTGAATTTTGTTATAGCTATCGTATTCGTATGCGTCCAATGTACGTTTATCATTGGTGCGCTTATTATCAATGACAGATCGCATGATCGCAAAAGCAGGGTTTTCTTCTTCTCTCGCGAAAACCACAAAGTCATCAAGCCCTTTGGCCTCTGGTGTTAGTTGAAAATTGATGGTTTGAGTAATCCCTTTCTGATAAACTTTATACCTGGTTTCGTAACCAATGAAGGAAACCAAAAGAGTATCGGATGCAGCATCTCCTTCGATGGTATAAAAACCGTCAAAATCTGTTGGAGATCCTACTGAAGTTCCTTTAATCACCACACTCGCAAATGGTATTGGGTCACCACTTTCTGCATCAGTGACCTTGCCTTTAATCACAGTTTGTGCCTGAATTGAACTTATAAGGCAAAGTAAAGTGATAAGAGATAAAAATATTCTCAGTTTCAAAGTGGCGTGTTTTAATTTATTAACTCTTATCTAACGATATAAAGGGATAAAAAGTCAGGGTTTATATAACTAACTCAGAGGTTAACTCTTAGAAATCTGAGAACGTTCCCTCATATAATTATTAATATGGATATCTGATCGCTTCACAATTCTCGAGTACCACTCTAGTTTCAATTCTTCTTTTTCTTCTTCTGTCAACTGCCAGGCGATATCACTACTTTTTAGCCTAGAGACTAACTCTTGCAATAATAAAGCAGCACTTACTGAAATATTAAAGGACTCCGTAAAGCCATACATCGGTATATGAACAAGTTCGTCTACTTGCTCTTTGGCATAATCAGTGAGCCCCTGCAATTCTGTACCAAATATAATCGCTGTTTTATCAGTGATGTCTAAGTCATGTATAGATGCAAATTCTTTAGAAGGGGTTGTCCCCACAATGCGATAATTTTTCTTTTTTAAATCTTTGAAGCACTTCTCCGTACTCGTCTCTTCCCTTTCGTACTTGTGCTGAGTGATCCATTTTGATGCACCTCTAACCACATTGGGATTGACTTCGTAGTCATGAAGACGTTGGGTGATGTATAAATCCTGAATACCAAAACAATCACAAGTCCGCATAACGGCACTGGCATTTTGTGCATGATAAATATCCTCAAGAACAACCGTTAAATGACGCGTACGTTCAGAAAGCACCTGGTTGATGGTGGACACTTTATGAGGTGTTACAAACTCCTCTAACATTTCATTCAGCTGCTTTCTCAAGGCTTTGGTTTCTAAAAAAAGAAAGCCGTTGACGAAATAGCCAACAGCTTCGGAAGATGAACAAACAATATTTCCACAACCTTTTGACGGCTGTTCAGACCGTCTTATTAAAGACAATCCATATTGTTCAAACCCTTACCGAATTTACATTTCTAGAATAGTTCTATCGTATCACCGACATTATAGTTACCAGCACCCCCTTTGTTCTTATCGTCCTTTTTTGGAGGTATTGGTTTAGGCTTCGGTTCATCTGGCTTTTCTGGAGCCTTCTTTACTTCTGCTTCTTTTTCCTTGTCTTCAACAATAGGTTCTTTATCAACTAAAGGAGGCTCAGATTCTTCTGGCTTTGGTTTATCCTCTACTTCCTTCTCAGGCTTTGGGGCTTCAATCTCTTGTTTTGTTGGTTGTTCCTTCGCTTTCGGTTGAGCTTCAACCTCCACAGCCATTGCTGTTTCCGGCTCATCAGCTACATCTTCAGCTTTCTTATTCCCTCCCAGGAGCACTACTTTCTTGACATTATGAGGTGAAAGCTTATTTCCTGTCGCTCTCCAGCCCTTCACGTCAATCAACATATCCATATCAAAAACAGTAATCTTGCGTTCGCGCAAGCCTTTGATTGTATAGTGGACTTCGATCTGAGCATCCTTCAACGTGGTGGCAAGAAGTAATTTTGCACCCTTCTCTTCACTGATGAACATGAACTTTTTATCCTTTGTGGAAGTCTCTACTTGGAATCTTTTTACGTAATGCAGGGCTGTTGCCGGATCGTAATGAATGGCAGAAATAACGCCATCCGGATCAAACTTATGGATATAGTGAATCTTTGTTGGATCGTAACGATTCGTTAAGTCGAAAGATGTTAATTCATATTCGCCATTATTATAAATGACCAGTATCATATCAGCTGCCTGAAAGTTACCGAGGCGAGTACCACGGTCATCACGATTTAATCGACCGACAGATTCATCATACCAAATATCAAGCCCCCCTAAAGTAGAACGACCTTCCATTTTCAGCTGAACCTTTCTGACTGGATACTTTGTGACAATATTCCCGCCAGAACCTCTGCCCTTGATATCAACATCTGCAAAACTAAAGTCAAATACTTTGACCCTTGCCTTAGCACCTGAAGTGAGGTAAACTGTAATCAGTTCTGCCTCACCATTAGGGTTTGCAGTAAAATATAACACCTTAGATCCTCTCTCTCCTTTGGTAAGGTCATATTCACGGTCTCGAGTAACACCCAAGACTTGGAAACGCTTTACCATGGACCGACCCGATTTACCGTCTAGGTACATCATGTTATAGACCATGCGTTCATCGTTCTTTTTGAACACACCTGCCCATATAATGTCTTTGCCTACGAAAATCTTATCCGAGATTCTAACGACTTGAAAATTTCCATCCGCTCTAAATACGATGATGTCGTCAATATCAGAACACTCACAAATAAACTCATCTTTCTTTAAGCCATAGCCTATGAAGCCATCCTTTCGATTCACATAGAGCTTAGCATTGTTAGCGGCTACAACGGCAGCAGTAATGTTTTCAAATGACTTGATCTCCGTCTTACGCTCTCGGCCTTTACCGTATTTTTCTCGAAGCTTCTGGAAATAGGCAATAGCGTATTCGATAAGGTTTAGTAGGTGATGCTTAACTTCTGCCAGCTCCTCTTCAAGTTTCCTCATCAACTCGTCTGCCTTAAATGCATCAAAACGAGAAATTCTCTTGATTTTTATTTCGGTCAGGCGAGTAATATCATCTGCCGTTATTTCTCTATAGAACTCCTTCTTAAAAGGATCTAACCCTCTGTCAATAGTTTCTATGACTGACTCCCAAGTTTCACACTCTTCAATGTCTCTATAGATTCTATTCTCAATGAAAATCTTCTCTAGAGAAGAGAAGAGAATCTTTTCAAGGAGTTCACTTTTACGTATTTCTAGCTCTTGGCGCAGTAACTCTACTGTTTTCTCGGTACTTACCTTGAGCATGTCATTTATTGAGACAAAATGTGGTTTGTCTTCAATAATCACACAGGCATTCGGAGAAATACTGCTCTCACAATCTGTAAATGCATACAGTGCATCAATAGTAATATTAGGTGATTGGTTAGGGGCTAACTCTACTAATATCTCAACGTGTTCGGCAGTATTATCTACTACCTTCTTAACCTTTATCTTTCCTTTATCATTGGCTTTAATGATCGAATCAATCAAGCCAGTGGTGGTGGTTCCGAATGGGATGTCCTTGATGATCAAAGTCTTTTTGTCAAGCTCTTCAATAAGTGCTCTGACTTTTACTTTACCACCCCTTTTACCTTCATTATATTCCGAAAAATCAGCCATTCCCCCGGTAGGGAAATCTGGATAAACCTTTACGCTCTTACCTTGAAGTATTTTGATCGATGCTTGAATAAGCTCAATGAAGTTATGTGGTAGTATTTTAGTGGATAAACCAACTGCAATTCCCTCTACACCCTGTGCTAGAAGTAATGGGAATTTTACCGGTAGCGTTACGGGCTCTTTCTTTCGACCATCGTATGAGAGTTTCCATTCTGTTGTCTGAGGATTAAAGACCACCTCTAAGGCAAACTTCGATAGTCTTGCCTCAATATAACGAGCAGCTGCAGCTCTATCCCCTGTTCGAATATCACCCCAGTTACCTTGGGTTTCAATGAGCAAGTCTTTCTGTCCAATGTTGACCATTGCGTCTCCAATAGAAGCATCTCCGTGTGGGTGATACTGCATGGTTTGACCAATGACGTTGGCGACTTTGTTGAATCGTCCATCATCCATTTCCTTCATGGAATGAAGAATTCTTCGCTGCACAGGCTTGAATCCGTCTTCAATTGCTGGAACAGCCCTTTCTAAGATTACGTAGGATGCGTAGTCAAGAAACCAGCTTTCGTACATTCCTGAGACAGGAATTACTTCTCTAATCTGGCCTCCGTCTCCCTTACTTAAATCATCAATATTGTCTTCGCTCATGCTAATCTATGCGGCCTCCTCAGCCAAATCTTTCTCAATCTTCAAGTTATCTATTATAAAGAGCTGTCTATCAGGCGTATTCTTGCCCATGTAGAATTTCAACAGCTCTTGGATGCTCGTATCTTGTCTCAGAATAATTGGCTCTAGCCTCATGTCTTGACCGATAAATCCTTTGAATTCACCTGGGGAGATTTCTCCAAGCCCTTTAAATCGAGTGATCTCAGGTTTAGTCCCCAGCTTAGCGATGGCCTTTTGCCTCTCTTCATCACTGTAGCAGTAAATCGTCTCTTTTTTATTTCTTACCCTGAAAAGTGGTGTTTCCAATATGTAAACATGGCCACGTCTTACAAGATCAGGGAAAAACTGAAGGAAATAGGTCAAAAGCAGCAGTCGAATATGCATTCCGTCAACGTCTGCATCAGTGGCAATTACAATTTTATCGTAACGTAAACCTTCTAGCCCATCTTCAATATTGAGTGCATGCTGGAGTAAGTTGAACTCTTCGTTCTCATACACAACTTTCTTGGTTTGACCGTAGCAGTTAAGAGGCTTTCCTCTTAAACTAAAAACTGCTTGGCTTTGTACATCTCTTGACTTAGTAATGGATCCACTTGCTGAGTCTCCCTCGGTGATAAATAAGGTTGAGGCATTACGAAGCTCTTCATCCTTCTTATCGTCATTGAGATGTACTCTACAGTCTCTTAATTTCTTGTTGTGCAGATTTGCTTTTTTGGCTCTGTCGTTGGCCAGCTTCTTGATTCCGGCAATTTCCTTTCGCTCTCGCTCTGACTGCATGATTCTTTTCAAAAGGGCATCTGCCACATTTGAGTGCTTGTGCAGGTAATCATCTAATGCTTTCTTTACGAAATCATTAACGAATGTTCTCATAGTTGGCCCATCAGGCGCTACATTTTGCGAGCCTAATTTTGTCTTTGTTTGAGATTCAAATACTGGTTCTTGTACTCTTACCGCTATGGCACCCACAATAGAGGCCCTAACGTCAGTAGCATCAAAATTCTTATTGTAAAACTCTCTTACCGTTTTAACTACTGCTTCTCTAAAAGCTGCTTGGTGCGTCCCTCCTTGTGTAGTGTACTGACCATTGACAAATGAATAGTAATCTTCTCCGTACTGGTTGCTGTGCGATAATGCTATCTCGATATCTTCTCCTACTAACTGAATAATTGGGTACCGTAAGTTATCTTCATCGGTCTTTCGAGACAGCAAGTCGTGGAGTCCCTTTTCAGAGTGATACTTCTCTCCATTAAAGTTTATGGTAAGGCCTGCATTTAGGAAACAATAATTCCAGATAAGGTCATCGAGATATTGTGGAATGAAATGATAGTTTTTGAAAATAGTTTCGTCAGGTCGAAAGACAATCTGAGTGCCGTTTCTTCCACTACTTGAAGAGGCATCAGCATCGCTGGTAATTACGCCTCTTTCGAATTCAGCAACCTTGTGCATCCCATCACGATATGAAGTTACTTTGAAATAAGTAGAAAGCGCATTGACAGCCTTTGTACCAACTCCATTAAGGCCTACAGACTTTTGGAAGGCTCCGGAGTCATATTTTCCTCCTGTGTTAATCTTGGACACACAATCGACTACTTTGCCTAATGGAATTCCACGGCCATAGTCTCTCACCTCTACTTTTAGCTCAGAAACTTTCACATCAATGGTTTTACCAAAACCCATCATGTGTTCATCGATGCTGTTATCGATTACTTCTTTCACTAATACGTAAATGCCATCATCTTGAGCCGATCCATCGCCAAGCTTACCGATATACATTCCAGGTCTTAGTCTAATGTGCTCCTTCCAATCGAGAGACCGAATACTATCTTCGGTATAATTCGCTACTTGATTCGCCATTCAAAATTTCAATACAAGGGTTTGAAAACAACAGTGCTCATTAGCACAAATCGAAAAGGGAATTTAGAATTAAAAATCTAGAAATGCACGCCTATTTTTTAGCTTCCGAACAAACAATCCCTCAAGCTCTGATAATGAGTAGATTACTAGTTTCTTCGCTTGCCAAGAATAGCAGCTAAGTAGAAGAACCAAACCAGAATTAATACTGGACCGAGATAGACATAAAAGCCTAAAGTCTTAATGTTATAGTCTGACGACATGTTCATTAACCCTAGAAAAACAAGGATCAAACTAAAGAAAAGGTTGAGTACTCCTGCGAAACCTTTTATCCACGTTATTAAATCCTTTTTTAAATATTGATTTCTGATACCCACACCGTCTTCAGTAGTATTGATTTTTTGAAGCACCTTGGTGAAATAATAGCAGACTACATTCGCTAGTAGAAAAATGGCTATTGCTCCAAAAAAATAGGTGTCTTTATTTGCTGTTCCTAGTGCGTCACCAGCAGGATCAAAACGATAACTGACTTGGCTTGCCATGAAGGCATAGGACCAAATTAATGCGCCTGTAAACAGTAAAATTGTTACACTTCTAAAGAACCCTATGAACTTATCCATCTCTTACTTTTAATCTGTCGCGAAGATAATTAATAGAACTGGTTTCATTGTATAACTATTGAATAATCGAAATAATTGAAGCGCATTTTAAAATCACGAATAATTTAAATTGTATGCTGAATTCAATTTTTTATTAAGTTCGTAACATGAGTCTTAACCCGACTGTAATTGCCATACCTGTATACTTCTTGCTCATCGGCATTGAATTATTGGTACATCGAATTAAAGCCACGAAATCTTATCGGCTAAATGATGCCCTAACCAACATCAATTGCGGTATTACTTCACAAGTGACAGGGGCATTTTTAAAAGTGCTCTCAATCGGATTCTATACCTATATCTACGAGCAGTTTCGGTTTGAGACGATTCCGAATAGCGCAATGACATGGATCGTTGCTTTTATCGCTTACGACTTCTTCTATTATTGGGCACATCGTATGAGTCACCAAGTAAATCTTTTTTGGGGTGGCCATAGTGTACATCACCAAAGCGAGGAGTACAACCTCTCAGTTGCCCTGCGGCAGAGTTCAACACAAATTATCTGGACGTCATTATTTTACACGCCTATGGCGCTTGTAGGAATTGATCCACTGGTGCTATTATCAGTTTCTGGTTTCAACCTATTGTATCAGTTTTGGATTCATACCGAATCTATCGATCGGCTACCTAAGTGGTTTGAAGCCGTCATGAATACCCCTTCGCACCATCGTGTACATCATGCACGCAACCCTAAGTACATTGACAAAAACCACGCTGGCACCTTTATCATCTGGGACAAGATGTTCGGAACCTTTAGAGTCGAAGAGGAAAAGCCCATGTATGGAATCACAAAAAATCTTAATAGCTGGAATCCTCTGTGGGCCAATATTGCACACTATTCGGATATGCTTTCAGACCTCAAAACGATCCCAAAGGCTTCTGACAAACTAAAATACATCTTCAAAAAACCGGGATGGTTGCCTGGCAGCTTAGGAGGTTATAGAGCTCCTTTGGAGGTTGATAAAACTACTCATCAAAAATATGACCTGCATGCTGTTAAAGCAGTAAATACCTATGTTTTCATTCACTATGTGATATTACTTATTGGCACAGCTTTCTTCTTATTCAACATGGAACGGTTTGACAAAAACCTTCTCGAAAAATCAGTCATGGCAGGGTTAATCATTCTGTCTACTATAAGCTTCGGAGCATTGTTTGAATCTAAAAATTGGGCATTCCCCCTTGAGGTTTTGAGACTCCTTCTCATTCCAATGACACTCATTTACTTCTTTACAGAACTTGAATTATCTCCCATTTTAATATGCAGTGCATTGACATATATCTTAGGGTCATTATTTTGGTTACTGAAAACCCGATCAGTAACTTCGCAGACTGTTAATAACAGCTGATATGAAGAATATTTCTCTACTCCTATTTGCCCTACTGATAACGGTATGTCTTGGCTGTTCAAACCCTAAAGATTTAGGCGAATTTGATACAGAAAAATGGCAAGCTGACATTAATGGCTGCAAAGGAGAGCGTGCCGAAATGATTGATGACCTGATTGCTGTTAAATCCAAATTCCTTGGCCTCTACCAAAAGACAGTCATCAAGTCACTAGGCCAGCCTGAGGATCAAGAATTATATTCCAGAAGTCAGACGTTCTATGTCTATTACATCGACCCTGCTGCGAGTTGTGAAAGTAGTGTTGAGGACCCACGCGTTTTAGAGATTAGGTTCACCTCACTTGGCATTGCTAACGAAGTGAATATCAAATAGTAACCAACTAACGGTTTAGTAGATTATAGGGTGAATCGCTGTATTAACAACCGCTGCTTACTGACGATTCAGTTTTTCTAGTATAATATTTCTCTTATCGGAAAATTTATATAACTTATAGTCAATCAGATGAATAAGCTGATAAACTTATTGGCTTTCGTGCAATCGTTTGACTCGTTCAAATGATGAGTCAATAAAGATTAAAATTAGCTCAAAGTTAGTTTTAGTTTTATAGGTAGTTTAGGTGAAGGTTAGCTGCTCCTCAGGCTAACCTTCCGCTTTTTTAAGCTTTATCTGAAAGTCAAAGATTTCAATCTTCCCAGCCTTATAAAGACCTCCTAAAATTTTCTTAAAGTTCTTTTTACTCATACCAAAAGCTTCTTTGATGTCTTCGGGGCTACTCTTATCTCCCATTTCAAGAATACCTCCCGCTGAAACTATTTGATCAAGAATATTAGTACTCATATCCTTAACGGCTTCATAGCCTTGCTTCTGTAAGGACAGATCAACTTTACCGTCTTCTCTGATTGTCTTAACGAAGGCTTTCTTTTCATCACCAATGGTTAGGTCTTCAAAGATCTCGTTATTATAAATTAGTCCTTGGCACATTTCATTGATCACCACCTTATATCCAAGGTCTGTCCGCTGCCATATATGGACTTTGACTTCTTGCCCGACAGCGAGCTGGCAAGCATTACTCAAGAAGGCCGAAACCTTACTGGTTCCAATCATACGGTTGGTTTTATGATCAAGTACTAGCATGACCAAATAAGATCTACCTTCAACCATTTCAATCGCCTGCTCTTTATTGGGCACGAAAAGATCTTTCTCTAAACCTATGTCAAGGAAAGCACCAAAGTCGGTTACCTGCTTCACTTTTAGACCTACCATATCACCGATTTGGCCCATAGGCATACGTGTAACAGCAATAGGACGGCTCATATGATCGGTATAGACGAATACTTCTATCTCATCACCGATTTCATATTGCGAAGGCAGGTATTTAGCTGGTATTAGAATCTCATCTGCTAAATCCTCCCCATCGTTCAAGTAACAACCAAAATCAACTGCTCGGCCGATCGTCAACTTCTGAATTTTTCCTATCTCAATCATCTATTTATTCTCTTCTATTCGTATTTTCAATGTAAACACACACAAAGGTATGATTAAAATAGGCACCATTTCCAGATATGGGCTGATTCTGTTTAGACTAAACTTAATGGTCTGGCTCACTCTTTCCCTCCCTCAACAAGTCCATGGACAAAAGGCCAAGCCTTATCTAGCATCGCAAAGTTTTGACGAGAGCTTCCGTGACGATAATCGATTTAGAATAGTATTCTACAATGTTGAAAACCTCTTTGACTACTTCGATGATTCTACTAAAATGGATGAAGAGTTCCTCCCGCGGGGCGCAAGATATTGGACCAAGTCAAGGTATCAGACGAAGCAAAAGAGCCTTGCCAAAACGATAATGGCTATGGGTGGCTGGGAACCACCAGCACTTGTAGGCCTTTGTGAGATTGAAAACCGATATGTGCTCAATAGTTTAACAAGCTTCACCGCATTGAAAACTACTGGCTATGAGGTTATTCACCAAGATTCCCCTGACAATAGGGGCATTGACGTAGCAGCACTTTATCGTCCTGATAAGTTTGAATTGATCAATTACGAATATTATCAATTGAAATTCCCATTTGATACGGCTAGTAATACACGAGACATTCTTCATGTTATTGGTAAACTTCCCAATCAAGACACGCTACATTTTTTCGTAAATCATTGGCCTTCTAAGTATGGTGGAGAGTTCGAAACGGAACCAAAACGCATGTATGCTGCAAAGTTCTTAAGGGCAAAAGTAGATTCACTCCTATCAATTAATTCGACTGCCTCTATAATTCTAACAGGAGACTTTAATGATGAACCAGACGAACCGAGCATAACCGAAGGGCTAGCACCCAATACCGAGCTTTCAAACCTTCAGTCTACGGACTTATTTAACCTCATGTACCCTATTCGCTTCAATACAGGAACACACAGCTTTCAGAATACATGGAGTGTTATTGACCAATTCATTGTTTCAGGCAGTATGATGGATCCTCAGGTGAAAACACATATTTACCAAGGAACAGCTCAAGTCTTTGATATGCCATTTTTGATTACGGAAGGAGCCACTGGTGCCACAAGACCATTTCGTACTTATCAGGGGCCTAAATACATTGGTGGTTATAGCGACCACTTGCCCATTCTACTGGACTTAGTGATGAAATAAAGAGAGTATAATAATGATGAATTATATGCCGCGGTGAGTTATGCTTAAATCAAAGCTTTTCTAAGCTCCATAATCATGTTTAAATCCGAATGCTTTCCATCGCTGAGCATCGCTGAGCTGTGATATTCGAGTGCTCCAATTCCTTTAAGCATCTCAATGTTTTCAAGACGAATACCCCCACCTGGCATAATGATCATCTCGTCATCTGCTTCGTCTATCAGTTCACTTAGTGTGTCAATGCCTTTTGCTGCACTTTCTGCACCTCCAGAAGTCAATATGCGCTGAATACCTAACTCTTTTAAAGTATCCAAAGCCTCGAATTGATTTTGTACTGCATCAAAAGCTTTGTGAAAAGTAACATCCATAAATTGAGCAGCCTGCATCAATTGTATAGTCTTGGATTGATCGATGCGTCTGTCTTGTGTTAATGCACCAAAAACGACACCATGACAACCAATCTCCGCACAGAAGGCAATGTCTTCTTTCATAATCTCCAACTCCATAATAGAGTAATGAAAATCTCCAGATCGTGGCCTAATCAGTACATACAATGGTATGTCCAGCAATTCTTTCGCCATTTGAATTAGCCCTTTGCTTGGTGTAATTCCGCCTACAGAAAGTTCTGAACAAAGTTCAACCCGATCAGCCCCACCATTCTGTGCATTAAGTGCAGATTCAATAGAATTAGCACATATTTCAAGCTTTGCCATTACCATTTATTTAATAAAATCGAAGCTAAACAATTATTGCCGATGTTGCTTTTATATTTGCGTTAAGGAAAACTATAAAACAAAGTAATGGAGTTAATTTCAGTGATAGGTTCAGGAACAATGGGAAATGGAATCGCCCATGTTTTTGCGCAAAGCGGATTCAAAGTAAACTTGATTGACATCTCCCAGGATGCACTCGATAGGGCTTTAAAAACCATCGAAAAGAACCTGGCAAGAATGGTGGCTAAGGAAAGGATTAACGAAGCACAAATGGCTTCTACCCTCTCAAACATATCTACCCATACTGACATGAAAACTGGTGTAGCTGAGGCCGATTTAGTCGTTGAAGCAGCTACTGAAAACATAAATATCAAGCTAAAGATCTTCGAAGACTTAGAAGCCTTTACAAAGCCATCATGTATTCTTGCTTCAAACACCTCTTCTATTCCAATCACTAAGATTGGTTCTGTCACTAAACGACCAGATAAAGTGATCGGAATGCACTTTATGAATCCTGTACCCGTGATGAAATTGGTAGAGGTGATCAGAGGCTATGCTACTTCTGACGAAGTGACTGCCTTGATTATGGAGACTTCAAAGAAATTGGGTAAAGTACCTACTGAAGTGAATGACTACCCAGGCTTTATCGCCAACCGTATTTTGATGCCTATGATCAATGAGGCTATCATTTCGTTACACGAAGGTGTGGCAGGCGTGGAAGAAATTGACACTGTGATGAAGCTAGGAATGGCCCATCCTATGGGACCATTGCAATTGGCGGATTTCATTGGCCTAGACATTTGCCTTTCAATTATGAACGTGTTGTACGAAGGCTTCGGTAATCCGAAATATGCACCATGCCCTCTCTTAGTGAATATGGTGACTGCGGGTTATATGGGTGTAAAATCGGGAGAAGGTTTCTACTCTTGGGGTCACGGTACCAAGGACTTGATCGTATCGGGTCAGTTTACTAAATAGCTAAACACCTCAAGCTTTAAGCTTCAAAAATGTAAAAGCCACTGCGAGAGATCGTGGTGGCTTTTCTTTTATGCAAACAACTTCTTCTGCAATTTAGGTGTCAATTAAGTTAAGAAGATGAAAGTCACTGAAAACTGAATGATATGAAAAAGCATTTTCTCTTTCCCTTTCTAATTGTTAGCCTCCTATTCGTTTACGCTTGCGAAGAAGAGGTCGTTATCGATGACTTCCCTACGTTAGAGCGTACCTATGTTCATCGAATTCCCGGATGTGTCAGTGGCGGTAATCCAGAACAGAATTGTGAAGAATGGGTAGAATTTCTGGGAGGCTTTAAAGCAAATATTCTAATCGGTGGTAATGACATTGTCTTCAGTAAAGGCTTTCGAGTAGATGCTAATGACCACATTATTGTCTATGATGAAACTGGTTTCAGCTCGCAATCAGAAATCGTGTCTGAATATATTAACCAAGACACACTTCAAAGAGTGTCTGATAATTCATACTGGATATTAAGAGATTAGTCTTTCAACAAGTTTAGCGCTACACTGATCACCCATTGCCTTTGCTTCGGCACAAACTCACGGCCAATAAGGTTACTCAAACTCTCACCCGTTTTACTTAGACCAGATTCATATTTGATGTCTACGAATATGCGTTCGAAATCTCCGCCTATTCCCCAATGCCACATAAAATTTGTTTGGTTATACTCAGAAGTGACTTTCTCGATGTTATTGAGAAAAGAACGTTCACCAGACAAGAGGATGCTAAAAGAAGGCCCCATCATAAATCGAAGGTTACCAATGCGGTAGCCTATATTAAGAGGGAGCTCAAGGGTATTGAACTCAAATTGAGACATTGGATTAAACCCTGGAACACCGTTATAGTCATTGAAGACAAGTTGCGTTTTAATTTTAAAAAATAGCACTTCGGGGCTGAACGTAAATCTTATCAATATTTATGCGATAAAACCCTCCAAACTGATACCCCACTTCAGCCTCAGTACTAGAGGTACTTACCAAATCACTGCTGATATTCATACGCGCACTGACGAGCTTAAGAATAGCTCCCGCTTGATGATCTATGCTGTAGGATTGACCATTCAAAGCACATGGCAGGGACGCTAGCGTCAAAATCACCAATAAGGTTTTCAGGTTAAAAGTCATTCGTCTGGATAATCGTACAAATTATCAATAAATTCGTCCTAAAATTAACAGGAATTACTCACATGGCACTAGCAACTGACTTCGAAAATGCTGTAAAAGCATCATCTAGCATATCGGAAAGACCTTCTAACGAAGATTTATTGAAAATATATTCTCTCTACAAGCAAGCCACCGAAGGTGATTGCACAGGTGACGCACCCACCGGTTTTGACTTCAAAGCAGCTGCTAAATACAATGCATGGAAAGGGCTGGTCGGCACAGACGCAGAGAGCGCTATGGCACAGTACATCGACCTTATAGCCCGATTGAAAGCCGTTTAAGATAAGTATTGAACCATGTAATCGTTTACACTCGTATACTCTTTAATTGGTTAAAAGTGGGATATTATTCTCATATTGCACTTGGTTAAAAAACTCAAATAAGAATTACAACAATGGGATTATTCAGCTTCGGAAAGAAGAAAAAGAAACCGGCACGAGCGTGCGAATTAGAAGGTTCACTATTAGAATTTGGAGAAGGTTATTTGCTGACCTCTTCGCAAATCATCAAATCAAAAAGGTTTTGGGATAATAAAATGATTGAGCCCGAAACAATGGCTTATACTAAGGCTCATTTCGAGAAGAAAGACGAAATGGGCACCAAAATGAGAACGATGATTTTTCAAAAATTCAGCTCCAAGGACAAACCTTGGCTAATAGGTGACGGTCAGGTTACTCAATTTGAAATTGATAAAGACAAAGCTAGAGCCTACGCCAGAGAATGGTGGGAATCGGGTTTTACGTTCACCCCTCCTGAAGTAGGCGATGCTGAAAAGGTCCTAGATGAAAAAGAGTTTTCAGAATGGAAAGACTATGCCGTAATGAAGGCTGGTGAAGAACAACTAAGAAAAATAGGCTAATAATAGCCAACTAGATATAAAAGCCGTTTAGATTAATTCTGAACGGCTTTTTTATTCCCGAATTACCTGGAGGACAACGTTACCCTGATAAATTGTCTCCAATTGCCAGCCCTTTGCAGTAATGCTATTCCTTAACAAAGACAGATAGCCTGGCTCCTCATATCTATCATTTAAAGAAGCCTCATTTACAAGAAGGTAGTCCCCTACTCTAATTTTACTAAAATCAAGCTCAACCCACCATTGATAGGTATCATTGGAAGACTCGAAGTTGTAGAAGTATGGAGATCCGTAAGCAACGAGGCCATCGGTAATGATCGTCTGGGCTTTCATATTATCTACAAATTCAGTAGTTATTAACTCCTTCAATTCGGTGTAGTTCTTATCGTCCGCCTTGTAAATCTTATAGGCCGGAATCGCCAAAAGGGCAGCCAATGGCAGCCACTTCAGTTTTGCACCCATTACCTTCGCAAAAACTACTTTATCTGACCAATAATAGGCCCCAGCCATAATTAGAACAGGAATCACAAAAGTAATATGACGCGTATCTACTGGCATCGGACTATAATACTTCCAATTCGTACTGATAAACCACCAAGAAGCAATCATCAATACACTTGCTACAGGCCATAGCATTTCAGGCTTATTCAAACGCCAATCGTTCTTTTTCAGTGTAAGTAAAGCGGGAAGCGCAAAGCCCAATGGAATAAAAAAGCCACCTCTTAAGAAGCCAAGGAATGGCAGATAGGTGAGCCTCTTAAGAATCTCTACTGCATCCTTATCAAAGAAAGTTTTTACTGTCGCTTCATGGTTGTCAGAGATGTTATTGAATCGATAGAAAAAATCACCGAAAGCCTCCATATACCAAAAGCCATGGAGCAAGAAAAAGAAGACCAAAAGACTTATTGAAATTCTCCAGAACCCTCTATTGTTCTTTCTTCTCATGTCGTTGATCACCAAATAAGCAAAGAGCGGAAAGAGGATTAGAATACTCGTCTTAATTAAAAAGGCGCCAAATAAGGATAGCGCCATAATCAGCGCTAGTAAGCGGTAATCTCCCTCTCTTCTATTCACAAAATCGTAGCAAAGCAAGGCGACAAAGATGCCTAGTGCAATGGGTATTTCTGGGAAGAGGTGGGTGACAAAAGTTATGGTATGATAATCAGCGATTAGTAAAACTCCTGAGATGATCCCTATCCAATGACTATGCATCTGCCCTATCCAAAAAAGCAGATTAAGCAATATTAAGCTACAAAATAGCGGAAAGATCGTGATCGTATACTGATTGATTCCGAAGACATCTATCAACCACGAAACAGGATAAAACAAGCCTACGCGACTTGTAAAATGATTGGTAGTGATTTCAAAAGTGCCTTGGCTAATTTGGTTCGCAAAACTGACATACGTATAGTCATCCCAAAAGGCTAAACCGTCATTAGCCAGATACCAGACTGCGATAAAAAACACATTGGACAATACCTGAATTGTGCGGTATTTCCCTGAATCGATGAACTCCTTAGGCATCATTGAAACGAATATAGTTGATTAGCCACTTACTCTTTATATTTTCGTGATACAAAGCCATGCAACTCTTTTATCAACCCGAACTTGTCAATGGAATTCATCACCTCGATGCTGATGAGTCTCGTCATGCTATAAAAGTTTTACGTTTGAAAATCGGTCAAGGGATCAACTTGATAGATGGCGGTGGGACTTTCTATAAGGCGACCATTACAAATGAGAACCACAGAAAGTGTGAATTTGAAATCACAGAAAAGAGAGAAGAAGCTAAAAGAGCAGGCTACAGACACATTGCCATTGCCCCAACCAAAAACCTTGACAGAACTGAATGGTTCGTTGAGAAAGCCGTTGAAATCGGTGTAGACCGTATCTCCTTTATCCTGACTAAGAACTCTGAACGAAAGGTTTTGAAAACGGAAAGATTGGTTAAGAAAGCGATCAGCGCAATGAAGCAGTCTATCAAAGCTAGCCTTCCTGTAATTGATGAAATGAAGTCATTAAAGGAATTCTTAAAGACTAATGACAACGAAAACAAATTCATTGCCTACGTGGATTTCGATAACCCGATTGAATTAAAGTCTGTCGTGGCCGAAAGCAACTTGGTCCTTATCGGACCCGAAGGAGATTTCACCCCAGACGAAGTTGAGTTAGCAGTGGAAAGCGGTTTTCAGAAAGTATCACTCGGTCAAAGTAGGCTAAGAACTGAGACCGCAGGAATAGCAGCAGTACACATTCTAAATTTATTTCCTTAAGATTGTCCTATGGCCCTTAACTATATCTGGATAGGATTCTTCTTGATTGCCTTTGTTGTGGCGCTTGTAAGACTCATATTTTTTGGAGACACAGAAGTCTTTCCAGAAATGATGGAAAGCACATTTAGCATGGCTAAAACTGGTTTCGAAATTTCCTTAGGCCTTACGGGAGCACTAACCCTTTGGATGGGAATCATGCGGATTGGTGAAAAAGGTGGTGTTGTAGCCGTAATTGCAAGGGGTATCAGCCCACTATTCACTAAGATCTTCCCAGAAATCCCTAAAAACCATCCAGTATTCGGGCCCATGATGATGAACTTCTCCATGAATTTCTTGGGTCTTGATAATGCCGCCACCCCATTAGGTTTAAAGACAATGGAGGGCTTGCAAGAGCTAAACCCTAAAAAGGACACTGCTTCTAACTCACAGATCATGTTCTTGGTGCTGAACACTTCAGGGCTAACACTAATCCCTGTGTCCATCATGGCCTATCGTGCCACAGAAGGTGCTGCTAATCCTGCCGATATATTCATCCCTATACTCCTAGCGACCTATTTCTCGACTTTAGTAGGTTTGATTACTGTATCCATCTTTCAAAAAATCAACTTATTCAATAAGGTAGTCTTGGCTTATGTAGGAAGCCTAACAGTACTAATTGTTGCTGCCTTATTCTACTTTCAATCTATCCCACAAGAACAAGTCACGACCATTTCTAATACTGTAGCGGCAGTTATATTACTAGGCATCATTTCCATCTTCATAGTCATGGCCATGAAGAACAAGGTCAACGTTTATGAATCACTTATTGAAGGCGGAAAAGACGGCTTTAACGTGGCGATTAAGATCATACCCTACTTGGTTGGAATACTCGTTGCCATTGGTGTCTTTAGAGCTTCAGGTGCTTTAGACTTTATCAATGATGGGTTTAGGCTCTTCTTTGAGTTCCTTGGTATGAACACTGACTTCGTTGACGCCTTGCCAGTCGCATGGATGAAACCATTAAGTGGGTCTGGGGCACGTGCAGCCATGTTAGAGACTTACACCAACTTCGGTGTTGATTCTTTTCCTGGCCGAGTAGCCAGTGTGTTACAAGGCTCGACTGAAACTACTTTCTATGTCTTGGCAGTTTACTTTGGAGCCGTAAAAATCAAAAACTCACGATATGCCGCAACAACTGGTCTCATCGCTGACTTTGCAGGCGTAATAGCAGCAATTATCATCTCCTATATCTTCTTCTATTAGTTAGTTTCGAACCATTGTTGAATTTCACCCGTTAAAAAAGGTTTGTAAACTTAAACAGAACCATGAAGAGATCATTTTTATTAATCACACTTGCCCTTACACTTATTGCATTCGGTGCAAACGCACAGAAATTCCCAGGTCTTGACCCAAGCCCAATGGATGTTGCATTTTTCCCTGGAAATTCAGCAAACGCTGAGTTCAATGGCCCAAGAGTTAAAGCAAAAATCAAACTGTATTATAGCCGTCCACAACTTAAAGGACGTGCTCTTTCGGAATTAATACCAAATGACAAAGCGTGGAGATTTGGAGCAAATGAAGCATCAGAAATTACTTTTTATCAGGATGTAACCGTAGGAAATTCTAAAGTCAACGCTGGAACTTATGCCGTTTTTGCTGAGGTGAAAGATGGAGAATGGACATTCTCGCTTCATTCTAAGCTTAATACATGGGGTAATTTCCTTATGGATGGTAACAAGGAAATTGCGAGTGTTGGTGGTGTTGCTAGTACTAATAGCGAGACTGTTGAAGCACTTTCAGTAATATTTAAAGAAGTTGAAGGTGGTGCCCACTTAGTTGTTGGCTGGGGAACAGTTATAGCTGAGATGCCTATCAAGTTTTAGTAACAAAGAACATAAATACCAAGGCCCCACTCCTACACTATGGAGGTTGGGGCCTTTTTTATTTCCGTTTATCCCAGTAATATCGTGTATGGCAGAAACAGGTTGCAAAAATCAGATTCTGGCTCTAAACTTAGATATCAAATCAATCTTACTATGAGAAAAACTATACAACTAGCAATCCTTGTGTTGTTTTCCTTGCCTGGGTTAGCACAGGAATACAAGGCGAACTTCAAGGCAGCGGAAAAATTCAAATCGACCAACATCAGGAAGATGTTGAAGACTACAAGGGTCAATCCCGGGTGGTTAAAAGACAGTGATAAATTCTGGTATACTTATACCACTACTGAAGGAAAGAAATTTTACATGGTCGACCCAGCTAAGAAATCCAAGACGATGCTGTTTGACAACCTGGACTTTGCTGCACAACTAAGTGAGTTAACCAGTAAACCTTGGGACCACAGAAACCTGGACTTAAAGGCCTGGAGGCTAGAGGATGACAATAAGCAATTCACTTTTATGGTGGATAGTGTAGATTATCACTTCGACATTAATTCTAAAAGGATAACAAAGGGCGATTCCACTGAAAAAGCAGATAAGCGCAACAACTGGGCGCGTTACTCTCCTGATAGTACCTACATCACTTTCGCTAAGAATTATGATTTGTACATGATGATGGCTAATGATGCTGATTCTACAGAAATCCTTTTAGCAGATGACGGTGAGCGTTGGTTTAGCTACGGTGCTGATCGTGGTGATACGACTAAAGACAAAAGATTTAGAGCGAGTGTAAGATGGTTCGAAGACGAGTCTAAATTCTACGTTAATCGTTCTGACGCTAGAAAAGTCAAAGAGCTTTTCGTAATCGATGACCTTAGTACTAGGCCGGAAGTTGAAATATATAAGTATGCAATGCCTGGTGATCAGGATGTACCGCAAGAATACCTTTCAATCTTTGAAGTACCTAGCAAAAAGCGGATTGATGTAGACCTTGATAAATACACTGACCAAACTGTTTCTACTTATCTACCTGGTAAAACTTCAGAACGAATGTTTGCCACAAGGATGAACAGAACAAGTGATTCCCTTGATGTAGTGTCTATTAACACTGCTACAGGTGAGGTAAAAGAGTTATTTACGGATGCCAATTATCCTTACTTCTACTCTGGTAGTGTTCAGCTAAGCATCTTAAATGAAGGCGAAGAATTGATCTGGTGGTCTGAAAGAAATGGCTGGGGTCAGCTTTACCTTTACGATGGAAATACTGGTGCACTTAAGAATAAGGTTACCAATGGTGGCTATTATGTCACTGGAAGGATCGCACAGGTCGACACTGTCGGCAGAAAGGTGTATTTCGAAGGACGTGGAAGAGAGCAAGGCATTGATCCTTACTACGCTTTGATGTACAAAGCCAACTTAGATGGTTCTGGATTCAAGCCTGTTAGTTTGGAACCTGCCAATCACTCAATGAACATGTCTGAGTCATCTAAGTATTATGTAGACAACTATTCAGCCACGGATATGGCACCTAGATCAGTCTTAAAAGATAGTAATGGTAATATCATTATGGACCTAGAGTCTGCTGATCTGTCTTTGTTATATGAAACGGGATGGAAAATGCCAGAACGTTTCACAATGAAGGCCGATGATGGCATTACAGACCTTTATGGAGTAATGTTCAAGCCTTTTGACTTTGACTCCACTAGAAAGTATCCAGTAATCTCTTATGTATACCCTGGTCCTCAAGTAGAATCGTTTGGTAATGATTTTAGTGCCACTTCAGGCTACAATACGGCAATGGCCCAATTAGGATTCATTGTAGTAAGTATGGGACATAGAGGCGGTAGCCCAATGCGAGACAAGTATTATCACACCTATGGCTATGAAAACTTAAGAGATTATGCTTTGGCAGACGACAAGCGCTCTCTTGAGATATTGGCAGATAGGCACTCATTTATAGACCTCGATAACGTAGGTATCTTCGGACACTCAGGTGGTGGCTTTATGTCTACTGCAGCCATGCTAATGTATCCAGACTTCTACCATGCTGCAGCGTCTTCTGCTGGAAATCATGATAACAATGTCTATAACAAATGGTGGGGAGAAACGCACAATGGTGTGAAGCGTGTTGACAAGAAGAAGAAAGACGAGGACGGAAATGAGTATACTGAGACGACTTGGGATGCGAAAGTGAAAACTAACCCTTCTATCGCTAAGAACTTGAAAGGTCACTTGCTGATCACGCATGGTACGCGTGATAATAATGTGAACCCTGCTAACAGTTTACGTTTAGCGAATGAGCTAATGAAAGCTGGTAAAAGGTTTGATTACATGCCAATCCCAGGTTCTAGACATGGCTATGGTAGTAAGCGTGACTATTACGAGCAAATGATGTGGTATTTCTTCGCTGAGCATTTGCTAGGTGATTACCGTAGTAATGTAGAAATCAATTTACCTGATGGTAATTGATAGATCATAAAAGCATAAAAAAAGCCATCCTTCAAGGGTGGCTTTTTTTATGCTCATTTTTTACTTATTCTGCGGCCATGACTAACTAGCCTCCGCAACGCACTCAATTTCTACTAAGGCATTCAGCGGAAGGCCTACAACTGCAACCGTTGTTCTAGCTGGTGTATGTCCTTCCAGCATCTCGCCATAGACCACATTCATCTTTTCGAAGTTGGCCATATCACTTAGATAGACGTTGCATTTGACAATATGCTGGAGCGTCAAACCTTGAGCTGCCAATACAGACTTCAAATTCTTCATGACTTGCTTAGTCTGCCCTTCTACACAAGTTTTATCTACTTTCCCCGTCTCGGGATTGATACCCGTCTGACCTGAACAAAAGATTAAGTTGCCTGTCTTTACTGCTGAAGCATAAGGCCCTAAGGCCTTCGGAGCAATTATCTTTTCCAATTACTTTACGGTTACCGTAATCGTCTTACTCCAATCTGGTCCGAATGACTGATGAACACCATTGGCAAACTGAAGTGTTAGCGTATGCTCTCCAGGCGCCAACTCCAAGGTAGTCTCTGTCTGTCCTTTACCGAAGTGTATATGTGTCTTATCCGCTGGAACCATCTCACCTAGCGCTACTGATGATCCATCAATGATGATATGGTGATGACCAAACCCTTTCTCAACTTCTCCAGCAGGCTTTATTTCCATGCCGCTCACCCCCATCTTTACGAGTACTGAGGTGCCTACCTCTTGACCGTCTTCAAGGTTTTCAAAGTAAACCCCTTCCTTTTGTCCGCAGGCCATTACAGTAAGGGATAAAACAAGGATCAGGGAAAGGTTTTTGAATAATTTCATATTAAGTTTTGTTTAAGGTCTCGTTTGAAGGCGCTAAAATAGAAAGCGATCTTTAAGAATAACACTACTGTGTACTTAAGGTTTTGAATAATTTTGGTTATCTCAAAGACACATTACACTTTTCAATCTGAACTAGTTCCATAGCTTTGTTGTAATTAGGGAGTATGAAGAAGCCAAAGAAAGCTAAAGTCACAAAAAGAGACATTATCGAGTTAGTGGTTATTGTTGGAATTTTCGCAACAATTTACCTTACTGGATCGCAGGCCGAAGTCTTTGGCAAAGTTCAGCAAGTCTTTTTAAAGACTGGCGTAATGAACGCTTCTGAACTTAGTACTGAATCATACGAAAAAGCAGATTTCAATTTTAAATTGAGAGACACGGAAGGCAACATTCTTGACGTTAAGACACTCAAAGGCAAAACGATATTCATTAATATTTGGGCTACTTGGTGTCCACCTTGTGTGGCAGAAATGCCGGGAATAAATGCATTAAGAGCCAAATTCAAAGACGATCCCAACATCCATTTCCTAATGATATCAGAAGATAGAGATTTACAAATCGCTATTGAATGGGTAGAAAAGAAGGGATTTGATCTACCGATTTACCAAACTTCAACGCCTCTACCTGATATTTATGAAACTGGTTATGTGCCCTCTACCTTTGTGATTTCCCCTGACGGTGAAATAGTCGTTAAACACACCGGATTAGCTAATTACGACACTCGTAAGTTTAGAAAACTACTTAGTAAGCTTTCGGCTCAAAGTTCAGTGCCTAATTAAAGGCTCCACTCTTCAGTTTAGCGAAATATACCTTAGAAGCCTTTACCACTTTTGGAGCTAAGAGTACTGCCGAAACCATAGTTGGTATGGCCATCAGGGCAAAACTGCCATCAATCAGGTTTACAACAAAGCCAAGAGAAGTCACAGCCCCAGCCACGATTGTTCCAATGTAGATGTAGTTATATAGATTACCTTTTTTCACCCCAAACATAAATGACATACACTTTACACCGTAGTAAGAGTATGAGAGCAAGGAGCTTACTGCAAAAACTAGGATACACAAACCAAGTAAATAGCCTCCAGCACCAGGAATGGCAGTATTGAATGCCTCCAATGTCAGGGTTACACCAAGTAAACCAGTGTCTTGGGCACCTAAGTAGGTTTCATGCACCCCAGTGCCTAATATGACAAGGGCAGTTAAAGTACAAACCACAAGCGTATCAATCGCTGGACCCAGCATTGCTACAAGCCCTTCTCTAACCGGCTCATCTGTTTTAGAATCCCCGTGAACTAAAGGAGCTGTACCTATACCAGCTTCATTGGAAAATGCAGCTCTCTTTGCACCGATGATAATTACAGCACCAAGTCCACCACCTAACGCTGCATTGCCTGTAAATGCTTCACCCAATATCTCAGCAAATATGCCAGGAATTTGACCTACGTTTTGAAGCAAAATATAAACCACAAGAATGAAATAAAGCACTACCATAGAAGGCACCAAGCGCGCAGCCACTTTGGCAATTTTCTTAATACCACCGAAAATAACTGTCGATACTAGAATAGTTAAGATGATACCAATTATTGAAGAAGCGTATGAAATATCGACACCAAAGAGTTGAAATGAATCTGTAGGATCATAACCTAAGCTAGGCCCTAAAACAACATTAAGGGCTGCAGTAAGTTGGTTGGCTTGAAAAATAGGTAGTGCCCCGATTAAAGCGAAAACACAGAAGAACACGGCTAGAGGTTTCCATTTCTGGCCTAAACCTTCGGTAATCACATACATTGGTCCACCTCTTACTTCTCCTTCAGAGTCTTTGCCCCTGAACATCACTGCGAGCGTACAAGTGTAGAATTTGGTAGCGATTCCGAAGAAAGCTGAAACCCACATCCAGAAGATAGCTCCTGGCCCACCCATAGTGATAGCCACTGCAACACCGGAGATATTACCCATGCCTACAGTGGCCGCTAAAGCCGTTGAAAGCGCCTCGTAATGACTTATTTGGCCTTCTTTATCTTCTTCATGATATTTTCCTGCAAGTACCAGAATGGCATGTTTAAAATAGAGGAATGGCATGAAGCGGCTATATACCATAAAAAATAAACCTCCACCCATGACTAGGATAAGCAGAGGAATGCCCCAAATCCAATTACTGAAATCTCCTATTGCCGTTTCTATTAACTCCAAAGCTTATATTTTTATTAAAACGCTATAATAGGCCAATTGAGCAGAAGCGACAAGGACTAAGATGATTTTGTAGTGAAACTGAAGTAGTAACGGTAAGGGAATTGATGCCGCTTCCCTATTCTAGGAAAGCATCTTATGTCCTGGAAGCATGGATCGAGTCCATCAATCTCCTCTGGTCTAAAAATAATATTCGTTTTAAACTAAATAAATAGTTATGTTTAACCCATGCGACAAACCCCTCTAACCCGTAACCTTATTCTTGTACTAGCTATCGTACTTACTCCTGTACTTTTTATTGCACAATCTTCTGACCCGATTATTAGGTCATTAGAACGAGAATATGCCTTAAAGAGCACTAACATCGATATCGATGAATCGATTACTGTATTTAAGAGACAGCTAATTGAAAAACAAATACTTACAAAACTTGACTTAGACGATCCATCGAAGATCTATCAGAAACTGGATGCGGTACTACCAATTATTCAACCTGAAGATTTTGGTATTTCTGTATTTGTGCCCAAAGCACCACTAGTATCATTCCTCGCGCATCAAGACGTTTTGAATGCATCCATAAGGGATCAATCGACCATTGCTCTTTTCACTTACTACCAACTCATTTCAGCGAAACACACAGAGCTCCAGTTATACCTGACTGATTCACGACTTGTCCAATTTAAAGGCGAAGACTTAACTATTAACAGCTTCGAATCTGTGCTTTTTGAAGAAATCAATAATAGAAAGGATCGAAACGTTTCACTCAATAACATTAATATCGTTTTTAAAGCCGATCCAGCAACATCAACTGAATTCGTAAACTTCATCACAGGAAAGCTAAGGTCAATGAATATTAGGAAAGTAACTTTTCTGCGAATAGAATAGTTGCTCAGTGAATTACTGCTAATAATTTTTAAACTCTAAGTCACCCTGACTGACGCCAAGCAAACTTACAAGGCTATATAAAGCCCTTGCCCCTACATTAGCATCCCATTCATCGGTACCAGGGGAAACCTCATTGAGGTCTGCTCCTATTATTTTTCGGCCACTCTGAACAACCTTTTTGATCAGGTAATTGACTTGTTCTAACTCAAAGCCTCCTGGAACTGGCGTTCCTGTATTCGGACATAGTTTAGGATCTAATCCATCGATATCAAAAGAGATATAGACCTTATCGGGCAATTGCGCTACAATTTCATCACACTGCTCGTTCCAGGTCTTACCCTTGAATTGAGCTTCCTTAATGTGCTGATCAAAAAAGGTAACTACTCTACCATTTGAAGCATTGATATAGGCTCTCTCCTCTTCACAATAGTCTCTAACCCCTACTTGGACCAGTTTGGTGACTTCAGCATGCTGAAGCACATTGTACATGATACTTGCATGTGAGTAGTCAAAGCCTTCGTAGGCCTTTCTTAAATCCGCATGCGCATCTATCTGCAGAATACCGATCTCACCCTCCCGCTTAGCGCAAGCCAGAATATGTCCTAAAGGTGTGCTATGATCGCCTCCAAGCAAAACGGTTGTCTTCCCTTGCTGGTGCCAATATTCTGTCTCTTGTTCTACGTAACGCATCAATTGAGCACATTGCGCATTGACCTTGGAGAGACGTTTGGTCATCTCTTCCTTATCAGCTGGATCACTACCCGCTTCTAACCAGTCAATATAAATTTCTGACTCTACCCTGAGGGATTTGCCAAGAGACTCCCAGACCTCTGGGATATCCGCCATGGCGACACCTAATTTCCAGGCATTCGGAATATCAGGGATTTCGTAATCTATTTGAGCCGAAGCTTCAAGTATGGCTGCTGGCCCTTGAGAAGTACCCGAACCGTAAGAAACGGTGACATCCCATGGAATGGGTATCACCACTACTTTGGCATTTTCAGTGTCAAAGGGTAAACCAAAAAGGCTTCCCTTGACACCTACACCATTTGGGTTAAAGTCTTCTAATTGACTCACTACTTGATCATTTTCTTCACAAAGTTTGGCAAGGCAAATGCCGATTCGTGAATACCTTCATTGTAATAGCTTAAATCTTGCTCGTCAGAGAATTTCTTACTCTTTTCTTTATTGAAATCATTCAATGGATGAGCATCACCCTTTGCACTGTAAGAGAATGACCACATGCCTGTCGGGTATGTAGGAATATACGCCAAGTAACAGTGTACTTTATCTTTCCCGAAAATAGACCCATACACTTCATAGATCTCTTTGAAGACTTTATTGTTGAAGCGTGGCGACTCACTCTGGGTAATCATAATGCCATCATCGCTAAGAATTCTGTACACTTCTTTATAAAAGTCAACTGAAAACAAGCCTTCCGCTGGCCCCACTGGGTCAGTAGAATCAACGACCACTACATCGAAGCTACCACTGGCGGCTTCTTTCACGTATTTGATGCCATCATCTACAATCAAGTTAAGCTTCGGGTGATCCAAAGCCGATGCAATTGACGATAAGTGTTCCCTGCATGCTTCAATCACCTTGTCATCAATCTCTACCATTACTACTTCATCGAGACCTTCATGACGAAGCATCTCTCTGGCCGTTCCACCATCTCCACCACCGATAATCAGGGCGCGTTTAGGGTTCGGATGTGTCAGCAATGGAACATGCGTAATCATTTCATGATAGACATACTCATCCTTTTCGGTGGTCATTACCATGCCATCAAGCGTTAGCATATTGCCATAAGCTTGTGTATTGTACACTTCTACTCTTTGAAAGTCAGACTGAACATCGTAGAGTTTACCATCATGCTTTAAGGATAAGGCTATCTTATCATCTCGTTCTGTAAACCATATATCTTTGGTACGGATAGGACTTCCGTCATCCGAACTTTTGTCGTCTCTGAGCTGCTTTACATCGAACTCCTTACGTGTCAAAAGAGCCATCTCACCTCTTTTCAGCTCCACAGCAGAGCCATGATCAGCCTTAAAAGCTTTTTTAAGAAATTGATAAGAAATCCACGGATCGACTGCCTCTCCGCAAGTAAAGATGTCAACAGAAGCATAACCGAATTCGGGCCAAGTGTGAATTGCCAAATGACTTTCTTCAATAACAACTACTCCAGAAACTCCGTATGGAGAAAAATGATGAAATGTTGAGTTGATAATTGTTGCACCTGCTATTTCAGCTGCACCCTCCATGCTTTCTTGAATAAGAACAACATCGTTCATAATCTCTGGAGCACAATCATAATACTCCACAATTATATGTCTACCTAATGACGCCATGCGTCAAAATTAAAACCAATTCTCGTTGGTTGTTACTTCCTGATGAAAATATTTATTGTTAAGACATTCCTGGGTAGTAATAGTCCTTCTCGATTCCCATGTCTGAAGAAACAGCGGACCATTCATTTACGGCTAGCGCTACCCATGCACAAGTGGCAGGTGAATAAGTTCGAATACTCCTAGTTAAATAAGCAAATAGCTCAGCGATGGACGGGTTATGTCCTACAATGGCCACGTGCTGGAATTGTGGGTCCATGCGATTTACGAAAGCCTTCATTAGGTTTTCCGTTGCGTCATAAAGCTCTTCAGCATCCATTAGTCTTGGCGTATAATCAACTTGCTCAGCAATTAACTTGGCAGTCTTTAATGTTCTAAAGGCTGGACTGATATATATGGCATCGAGTTTTAGAGGCAATTTATTAATATACTCACCAAGAATAGTAGCTTGATTCGTCCCATTAGCCGTTAGGTTCCGCTCAAAGTCACGCGTATCGCTGTCGGGAAATTCAGCCTCCGCATGTCGAATTAGCAGTAAATTTTTAACCATTATATAGTTGTTTCAGTTGTGTGTCAAAGAACGACAATTTTCCTTTGTTGATATATTCCTATCAGCTGCTCAAAGGTTTAAGTTTGTTTTTATGAAAGTTTTTTACGCATCTTTGAGCGCCCTGAGTTAAAACACATAGCATAGAATGTCTAAAAATCTTGTCATAGTAGAGTCCCCCGCTAAAGCAAAAACAATAGAAGGTTACCTTGGTAAAGACTTCAAAGTTGTCTCCAGTTACGGACACGTAAGAGACTTACCCAAAGGCGATAAGGCGATAGATATAGCAAACAGCTTTAAACCGACCTATGAGGTGACTGCCGACAAAAAAGAAGTCATCAAACAACTTAGGAAACTCTCCAAAGCAGCTGAAACTATCTACCTAGCTAGTGATGATGACCGCGAAGGAGAAGCCATTAGCTGGCACCTAAAAGAGGCTTTGAACCTAGATCCAGCCCACACCAAAAGAATTGTTTTCAGAGAAATTACAAAATCTGCCATTCAAGCAGCGATGTCTAGTCCAAGAGAGATAGACGTTGATTTGGTAAATGCTCAGCAAGCAAGAAGAATATTAGACAGACTGGTAGGATATGAATTATCTCCAGTACTGTGGAAGAAAATTAAACGTGGCCTCTCTGCGGGTAGAGTTCAATCTGTTGCCGTAAGGTTGGTAGTAGAAAGAGAAAGAGAAGTAGATGCTTTCGATGCCATATCGTTCTTTAAAATAACAGCAATTTTCAATGTCGAAGGACGTGAAATGAAAGCTGAACTGCCTAAAAGATTTGATGCTGAAGAAGAAGCGCAAGCTTTCTTGGACCGTTGTGTTGGAGCAGATTACACGATCGATAACCTAGAGAAAAAGCCTGCCAAGAGATCTCCAGCAGCCCCATTTACGACTTCTACCCTCCAACAAGAAGCAAGTAGAAAACTAGGCTTCTCTGTTACACAAACCATGACAGTCGCCCAAAAGCTATATGAAGCGGGTAAAATCTCCTACATGAGAACTGACTCATTGAACTTATCAGACGAAGCTGTAAAGGGTGCTGTGAATCAAATTAAGTCTGCTTATGGTGAAGAATTCGTTAAGACGAGAAAGTTCAAAACGAAATCCCAATCTGCTCAAGAAGCACACGAAGCCATCAGGCCAACAAACTTCTCGAATCAATCCGCAGGAAAAGACTATAACGAACAACGACTTTACGACCTTATCTGGAAACGTGCAGTAGCCTCTCAAATGGCTGAAGCTCAACTGGAGAAAACTGTTGTAACCATTGGTATCTCATCTACTGACGAAAAGCTTGTCGCTCAAGGTGAGGTCATTAAATTCGAAGGTTTCTTAAAAGTATACATCGAATCTTCAGATGACGAAGAACCAAATGAAGAAGCTAAAGGTGTATTGCCTCCATTGAATATTGGTCAGGCGCTGGTACTAGACCATATCACTGGCAAGGAAAGTTTCACTCGACCTCCGGCTCGTTTTACAGAAGCAAGTTTGGTTAAAAAACTTGAAGAATTAGGTATTGGTAGACCGTCTACCTATGCGCCAACTATCTCTACTGTGCAGAAACGTGAATACGTTGTAAAAGAGCATAGAGAGGGCGTAGAAAGAAAGTATACTGAGCTCACGCTAAGAAACGATCAGGTAATCAAAGCGGATAAAACAGAGATTACAGGAGCTGAAAAAGCTAAGCTCTTCCCTACCAACATCGCCATGGTAGTCAACGACTTTTTAGTCGAGCATTTCCCTAATGTAATTGACTATTCATTTACGCGAAGAGTTGAAGAACAATTTGACGATATCGCTAACGGTGGACAGCAATGGGAAGTAATGATCAAAAACTTCTACGGTGGTTTCCATGAAAGAGTGGAGGCTACTGAGCTAATTAGCCGTAGCGATGTAGGTTCAAGCCGAGAAGTTGGTATCGATCCTGAAAGTGGAAAACCAGTTATCGCGAGACTAGGAAAGTTTGGTCCTCTCGTGCAGATTGGCGAAACTGATCCTGATAATCCAGAAAACAAACCTCAATTCGCAAGCCTAAAAGCTGGTCAGTTTATTGAGAAGCTTACGCTAGAAGATGCGCTTGAGCTCTTTAAACTACCGCGTGTAGTTGGTGCTTATAAGGAACAAGAAATCGTTGCTGCAATCGGTCGTTTTGGCCCTTACTTAAAATTTGAGGAAAAGTTTGTCTCTCTCCCAAAAGAAGCTGACCCTTTGAGTATTACAAAAGATGAGGCCATAGTACTCATAAAAGAAAAAGAGGCTGCTGATGCACCAATATATGTTTACAATGATGAACCCGTTCAAAAAGGGAAAGGCCGTTTTGGCCCATTCATCAAATGGAACAATATGTTCATCAATGTCAATAAAAAGTATGATTGGTATAACCTATCCGACAATGACATTATTGAACTGATTGAAGATAAAATCCAAAAAGAGAAAGACAAGGTAATTCACAATTGGGAAGCCGAAGGCATTAGGGTTGAGAAAGCCCGTTGGGGCCGACATAACGTCATTAAAGGCAAGCTCAAGATTGAATTGGCCAAGAACATTGATGTCACTGACATGTCTCTAGAAGAGGCTGTAGCTCTTGTTGAAAAGAATAAGCCGGTTAAGAAAACCGCAAAGAAGAAGAAAAAATAGTCCAGATACCTTACTACTTTTTATAGTTCACGCTGATTTTTGTACATTTCAGTAACAAGCTGCTATGAAAAATCTGCTTATAATTTATCTATTGTTTGCTGGGTCAATTGCCTTCAGCAATGCTCAATCCTATCAGGAAGAAGAGGTTACGCTATCCGTAGAAAATGGAAATCTAGGAGGCATCATTATGTTGCCTGAAGGTAAAAAGAAACAGAAAGTACCTGTCGTAATGATCATACAAGGCTCTGGTCCTACCGACAAGGATGGGAATTCTGCAGGAATACCTGGCAAGAATAACTCCCTAAAAATGCTAGCCGAAGCGCTAGCCGAAGAGGGTATTGCGAGTTTGCGTTTCGACAAGCGTGGCATGGGTTTAAGCCAATCCGCTGGTAAAGAAGAACAAAACCTAAGCTTCGATGATTTTGTGGCAGATGCTTCTCAATGGTTTGACTATTTAGCCGAACAGAAACGTTTCACCAAAGTTGGCATTGCGGGACACAGCCAAGGTGCGCTAATTGGTCTACTAGTAGCCCAAGGTAAATCTGCCTCAGCTTATGTATCCATTGCTGGTGCCTCAATAAGCATTGGCGAGACCATTATGGGACAATTACGCGCTAACCCTGCAAACCCTCCAGCAATCATCGAAGAGGCTAAAAACATTATGGATGAGCTTCAGAAAGGGAATAAAGTAAGTGAAATCCCTCCCTATTTTGCTAGTCTGTTTAGGCCTAGTATTCAGCCATTCATGAGTTCATGGCTGAAATACAACCCACAAGACGAATTTAAGAAGCTGAATATCCCAAGCATGATCGTGAATGGCACTACTGATATCCAAGTAAGTATGGACGATGCCAATCGACTAAAAGCTGCTAAACCTGATGCGGATTTAATTATTATTGATGGAATGAATCATGTACTGAAGGATGCTCCTGCGGAACGAAATGCAAATATTGCAACGTATAGCAACCCAGAATTACCTCTAAATCCTGACTTTAAATTAGTCATCACTTCATTTTTCAAAGAACATCTCATTACGACCAAATGACAAGAGAAGAAGCCCAAGTGATACTTTCCTCTATGACCAAAGGAGAAAGCTTATTAAGACATGCTAGAACCGTAGAACTGGTAATGGAAGCCTACGGCAGGCACTTCAATGAAGATCCTGAAGAATGGGCAATCACTGGTATGCTACACGATGCCGACTATGAGGCCTATCCAGAGGAACATCCCAATCGAATTGTCAATCTGCTTAGAGAAAAGGGGGAAGATAAAATCGCTCATGCCATTTCAGCGCATTATACAAAGTGGGAAGTATCCTATGACACGCTCCTCGATAAGGCATTATTGGCGTCAGATGAGTTGACAGGATTCATCGTTGCGTGCTGTCAAGTAAGACCCGAAGGCATTGTTGGATTAACACCGAAGTCAGTCAAGAAGAAGTTAAAGCAAAAGAGCTTTGCAGCGAAAGTTGAGCGTGACGAAATTCAAACGGGAGTAGATTTATTAGAGGTTGACCTTACAGATCATATTCAGTTCATTATCAATGTTTTAAATGACAATAAAAATGAACTTAAAATTGGTGAGTAGATTAATAAAACCTCATTAAATACCTCATTAACTTATCTATTTCATCGCTTCTTAAAACACTAGGCATAATGCAAAAACTTGTAGCCCTTACTGGTGCCGGTATCAGTGCTGAAAGCGGCCTTAAGACATTTAGAGATTCTAATGGTCTATGGGAAGGGCATGACGTGATGGAGGTTGCCTCACCTGAAGGCTGGTTAGCCAATCAAGCTTTGATATTAGACTTCTATAATCAGCGAAGAAAGCAGGCCCTTACGGCTCAACCTAATGATGCGCATCTCATCTTAGCTGAACTGGAAGCGATCTATGACGTCCAAGTGATCACACAAAACGTTGATAACCTTCATGAAAAGGCTGGTAGCACAAATGTGCTGCACTTACATGGTCAATTATTTGAATCGAGAAGCACAGTAGACGAAAACCTAGTCTATCAAATGACAGATTGGCCTTTGAACCTTGGTGACCTCTGCGAAAAGGGAAGTCAATTAAGACCCAATATCGTGTGGTTTGGGGAAGCAGTACCCATGATGGATACCGCGATGCATATTACACAACAAGCTGATATCTTTTTAGTCGTGGGTACATCCATGCAAGTCTACCCTGCCGCCAGTTTAATTGATTTTGTCAGCCCCGGAAGTAAGAAATATCTCATCGATCCGAACCCTCCACGCAATCATTCAGACCTTATGTATATAGAGGAAAACGCCACTTCCGGCATGAAAAAGCTCCAAAAACTACTTGAGCAATGATATGAATTTTGAAATTCTAATTAATTAGCCTTGATTTGTCTCACTATGAAGTGAAGAGAATTAATACGTTCATATCGACAGCCACCACTGAGCTGCTATTGGACGTGAGTTGCCAAGCAACTTACGAGCATCCCCGCTTTTACTTTTTATGCTTACTAATTCTCATTAATGACTCAATCTAATAACAAGATATATCGGTATTGGCTATACCTTAAAATGGCTATAGCTGGTAATCAGGAAGACTTTACTACAGGCAGTATGCGCAAGGCCATCTTCATGTTGGCCATTCCCATGATATTGGAAATGCTTATGGAATCAACCTTTGCGCTGGTTGATATTATTTTCGTTTCAAAAATCTCAGTCAATGCAGTAGCGACAGTTGGTTTAACAGAATCGGTCATCACTTTGCTCTATGCAGTTGCTATTGGTTTAAGCATGTCAGCAACGGCTGTGGTTGCGAGACGTACAGGTGAAAAGGACAAGCCTGGTGCCGCAAAAGCAGCAGTACAGGCAATCTTCCTTGGTGCCGCAGTTGCAGTTATTATCGGAATCATCGGAATCATTTATCCTAAAGAGATATTAGGCCTTATGGGTGCTGAAGAGAGCCTAATCGCAGAAGGCTATGGCTATACTCGCATCCTGATTGGCGGTAACATCACCATCATGCTTTTATTTCTGATTAATGCAGTCTTCAGAGGTGCGGGTGATGCCTCCGTTGCGATGTGGACACTGGTGCTTTCGAACGGGTTAAATATCATTCTAGACCCCATATTTATCTTTGGCCTCGGCCCTATTCCAGCTTATGGTGTTGAAGGTGCCGCTATCGCAACAACTATAGGGCGAGGTGTAGCCGTTATTGGCCAGTTTATGATCCTCTTCTTTGGCTGGGGACGTATTAAAATTGGTATTAAGGATTTCGTCATCAACCTTCCTGTAATGTGGAGTTTGATCAAAGTATCACTCGGTGGTATTGGTCAGTTTCTGATCGGAACATCAAGTTGGGTATTTCTCATGCGACTCGTATCTGAATTCGAAAGCGAAGTCTTAGCAGGATACACCATTTCGATCCGAGTTATGATGTTTACGCTTATGCCTGCTTGGGGAATGAGTAATGCGGCAGCAACCTTGGTTGGACAAAACCTTGGGGCCAAGCGACCTGAAAGGGCAGAGATATCCGTTTGGAAGACTGGAAAGTACAATGCCATTTTCATGGCGGTCATATCAGTCATCTACTTGATCTTCGCGAAGTATATCATTGGCTTATTTAGTGATGTTGCAGACGTGGTGAACTATGGTGCACTCAGCTTACAAGTGATTGCCGCTGGATACATCTTCTATGCTTATGGTATGGTGGTTACACAATCCTTTAATGGTGCTGGAGACACCAGAACACCTACGGTGATCAACTTCTTTTGCTTCTGGGTATTTCAGCTACCATTTGCCTACTTGGCAGCCTTCACTTTTGATTGGGGACCATCGGGAATATTCATAGCCATCACTTTAGCAGAGATACTCATCGCTATGGTGTCTGTCTGGCTCTTCAGAAAAGGTAAATGGAAAACCGTTCAGGTGTAACTTAACTCATCAGATGTTAGGGGCGTTTTGAGAACTTATAGCTTCTTACTTCATCATTATTCGAAGTGACTAAAAGGTATTCTTCGTTTTGAATGGTTACAGTTTCTAAGTCTCTAACATCTGAATTTAAAACCAATCCGGATGCTTCCAATGAGAGTGTTTCAAAATTGCCATTGCCTTTGTTGATCACGATAGATCCAAAATTGGAATCATAACGGACTGTTTCAACTTCTGAACCATAGAAGTTACCACCACAAATGAAATCCATCAATCCATCCTTGTTAACATCCTTGATAATAACGTCTCGCACAGCACCAAATTGAGATAATGAAGGCAATTCCTTGAACTCAAAGTTCATGTCTCCATTATTGATCAGGATACCTGAAGCAAAGTTGTTCACCTCTAACTTCAGGGAAGCATCAAGTCTTTCTTCAGAATAGATAGCGGTTAAATCGGCATTGGCAAACTTCTCATAGTTATCAAATTTCTCTAGAATGAACGGCATTTGCTGAGAGCTACACTCCCGCCCTCGCACGGGTAGCAATTCATCTCCATTGCTCTTAGACAATACAATATCACCTATACCATTCTCATCAAAATCATTATAAAACAAGTACAACGGAGAGTCAGGCTTTGGATGAAACTTGTTATTCAAACCAATATTTCCGACTACAAAATCGATATCTCCGTCATTATCAATATCGGTAGGTTTCACACTCTGCCACCAGCCTTTAAGGTTATCCATGTCAAGTTCTTCCTCTTCAAACTCCCCTCCATCATTCATAAATATCTTCGGACTCATCCATTCACCAACAACGACTAAGTCTTCGAAGCCATTCTGGTCGATATCAATCATCACACCGTCCGTTAGCATCTGTGAGGTTTCATAAAAGTCTGTAGACACATTCTTAGTGTCATCGACAAACCGACCGCCCTCGTTGATATAAATAAAGCTTTTGGCTCCTTTTGGATATTCTCCAGGCACATTTCGGTTGATGATTATCAAGTCCTGATCGCCATCGCCATCAATATCTGATGGCAATGCCTTACTACCGCCTGCCTGATCATTCGGTAAAGCATCTGCAGCAGCGCGTGAATAGTTACCCTTACCATCATTAAGGTAAAGTCTATCTCTCAGCAAGCGGCTATTGCCTTGATAAAACTCTCCACTTCCGCTGACAACATATAGATCCATGTCCTTATCGCCATCAGCATCGAAAAATGTAGCGTTCATATCCTCATGCGCTCGATCTTTTAAGAAAGTCGCTTGAGAAGACTTACTATACTTACCATCGGTTGTTTGCACAAAAAGACTTCCTGACTGATCTCTCGCACCTCCTACGTAAACATCCTCCAAGCCATCACCATTGACGTCACTCTTCGAAATAAATGGGCCGTGCTCCGACTGTCTGTGCGGTAACAATATCTCCTTTATGAAATCATCAAATTGATTCTCCTCATGCTTAAAGTCAATGATTGACTTATCAACCTTAGTCAAATAGCCTTGCACTTGATCCTTTTTAATGTTCTGAAAAACTGCGTCCTCAAAGTCAATTGTTCCCTTCGCCAAATCTTCAGCCGATTTGAGAACAGAGGTTTGCCCCGTTGGCCAAGTCACTTCAATCTCTTGTATATCAAGGCTTTCTGCAACATATATTGCTGGGTCAGAACTCGATAAATAACCTCTACTGCCTCTTACCTTCTCTAAGACTTCTTTTCCGTCAGACGTTTTGATTCTCAGCGTAGTTCCGAAACCTTCTCTATTTCCTTTCGGACCTTTAACATCGATTCTCCGAAGCTTCTTGTTTTTATTCTCAACTGTAAGGTTCTGATAAAGCGTACACATCAAATCCATATTATTGGTGATGATTTCCAAATCCCCATCATTATCCAAATCAGAATAAACAGCACCATTTGAATTGAAAGCTCGTTTCATGCCCCAATCAATATTACTTCGCTTGAATTTTAAGCCGTCTACATTCTTAAAGGCTGGGTTTTGTAGGTTCTGACTTGGCAGAAGCTTCAGCACTTGACCTAAGGCCAATTGCTTGCCTAAGGCATAGAGGCTATCCGTTGACGCTGCTGCATCATTGTCAGTGATGTCCTTTCTAATGCCATTGGTTACGTACAGGTCTTTAAGCCCATCGACATCATAATCGCCAAACAAGGCCGTCCAGCTCCAATCTGTTTTATCGATGCCAGAAACTTGTGATACTTCACTGTAGTTACCACCTCCATGATTGTACTGTAATGTATTGATCATGTATTGATGCTGTAAACCCTCATCAACCATTGTTCTGAAGAACTCATTACTCATACTGGCCATAAGGCGTTTAGACCTTACATGATCTTCTGGTGCCATGTCGAGGGTAACCAAATCAAAATGGCCATTATTATCAATGTCTGCCCAATCACTGCCCATACTAAAGAAGGACATGTGCTGGAAATAGTCTTGGATTGATTCTGTAAATGTTCCGTCCTGATTGTTGATGTATAGGAAATCAGGCGTGAGATAATCGTTGGCTACATAAATATCCTCCCAGCCATCTTCGTTAAAGTCCCCCATCACGGCACTCAAACCCCAAGCACTATTAAAAATACCTGCGTTATTTGACACATCGACAAAACGACCGCCTTTGTTCTCATAGAGTCTATCTCTGGAATAGGCATCGTAATCCTCAGGCTTTTCGTTCCTAAGGAACATGATTGTGTTTTTGTTATTGAAATCAAGCCGGTGATTCATTTGGTACAGGTCTAGGTCTCCATCTCTGTCATAGTCAAAGAAATAAGCTTGTATACCATACCCTTTATCTGCCAAGCCATATTGAGCAGCACTTTCGGTGAAAGTCAAATCACCGTTATTGATATAGAGAAAATTGGCTCTTTGGTCTGGGTCTTCATATCGACCCGAACGTGATAAGTAAATATCATCAAGACCATCTTGATTAATATCAACGACAGTCACTCCATTCTTCCATCCTTTAAGTGCTGCTACTCCGGCAGAATCGGTGATGTTCTGGAACTTTAAATTCCCTTTGTTGAGAAAAAGCTTGTTTTTTGACTGATTTGAAACAAAGTATATATCCTTAAGGTCGTCATTATTAAAATCGCCTATGGCTAGGCCTGACCCATTGTAGATGTAGTTGTAATTGAAAAAATTATGGGTTTCATCCTCGCGGATAGTATTCAAGAAATTGATTCCTGACTGAGTGAATGATATCTCCTTAAAAATTGGCTCCGGAAGTGTAGCGCTAGTTTTACTTTCTAATTCACTTTCTCCTCCGCCAGAACCACATGCTGAAATAACTCCCAACATTAAAATCACGGAAAAAGTAAAAAACAGCTGCTTGCAATTAGTACTGCATTCTCGTAACATTACACCTCTCATCACCATATATGCCCAGTAAAGATTCTAATATATACTATCCCTCACTTAAATCCACTTTAAACGGTAAAAAAAGGGGATTTAAGGCTTATGTAATTTTATTCTCAATTCTTGGAAATATTTTATTATCAGTAAGCTGTAACCCTTCAGGCAACCAAACAGAAGGACTAAATCGTCTAAAATCAGAGCGTAGTCAATACCTGCTTCAACATGCCTCTAACCCTGTGGATTGGTATCCTTGGGGTGATGAAGCTTTTGAGAAGGCCAAAGCCGAGGAAAAACTACTGATCATTAGCATCGGTTATTATGCATGTCATTGGTGTCAAGTGATGGAAAAGGAAACCTTCATGGACACCACTGTGGCCCGTTTAATGAACGATAACTTTGTATCGATTAAGGTAGATAGAGAAGAAAGACCCGATATCGATCAGGTGTATGCCGAAGCCTCCAAGAAAATGATCGGTACGTCAGGTTGGCCTTTAAATATTATCGCAACAGCAGACGGAACTCCCCTTTTCGCTGGTACCTACTTCGAGAATAGCGACTGGCAAGCGATCGTTCAGCGTGCAAGCTATCTCTATGATGATAACCCAGAAGAAATTCTCGCACAGGCAAGTCAACTGGCTGAAACACTTAGTCAAAAAAGAGCAGTCGAGAATCAAGCACTAAACCTGACATTATCTGAAATTGAGCAAGCTTGGCTTACTCAAAGCGATACCCTCAATGGTGGAATCAAGGGTGCTCAGAAATTCCCTAACTCACCTTACCTATCTGCCTTATTAGACTTCACATATTATCAACCTAACAAAACACTCGATCGATTTATAATCAAAACACTTGATAATATGGCACTTGGCGGTATGTTCGATCACCTTGGTGGTGGCTTCACTCGTTATGCTACGGACAGTGAATGGAAAATTCCTCACTTCGAAAAAATGCTCTATGACAATGCCCAACTCATGGGTATCTATGCGAAAGCCTATCGAAAATTCAATGACCCCTTTTACCTCTATATCGCGAAAGAGACGGCCAAATCTCTAGTGAACGAGTTCAAGGATTCAAAAGGAGGATACTTCTCATCGATCAATGCAGTCAGTGATGAAGAAGAAGGTGGCTACTATACTTGGACAGCTGAAGAGATCGAAGATCTGGACCAATCGGATGAAATCATTAAGCTGTTCAACATTACCAAAGAAGGAAACTGGGAGAATGGCCAAAACGTGCTATTCGCGCTAGAGAAAGATAAAAAAGACTACTTACAATCAATGGAAAGCGGCTTTAGGGAAAGCATGCTCAGAAAAAGAAGAAGACGTGAGACACCTCCGAAAGACGAAAAAATTATCACTGGATGGAATGCCCTTGCCTTAGAAGGTTTCGTTGAATTGTACAGAGCTACTTATGACAAAGAGTACCTCCAGTATGCAAATGAATTGGCAGAATACCTTGTTGAGCACCATACTTCCGAAGACCAAGCCAGCGTGTCTAGAACTGCAGACCCCAATCAGGAGGGTTTTCTTGGGGATTATGCAATGGTTGCTGGGAGTTTGATCAAACTGTACCAAGTGAGCTTTGATGAACAGTGGTTAAAATATGCTGAACGTATTTCAGCAAGTATGCTCGAAGTCTTTACATCAGATGACAATGTTCTTCTTAATCAAAGCGCACAATCAGGTCAATTATTCATGAATAGCATACCCGTTTTGGATACGGACCTTCCATCAGGTAATGCCCAAGCCGTTAACAACCTATTGATGCTTTCTGAGTTTTATTACGATACGCGTAGCGACTGGAAATCAACTGCCGAGGCCATGTTAGCTGTTGGACAAGCCGAAACCGGAGCTGCTCCAGCTTTTGCTGGCACATGGATACAAGCCTTACTACTAAGCTCTAACCCTCCTTTTGAGGTCGCTGTTCTGGGTGATGATGCAGTGATTGCTCGAAACAACATGGACTTGGGTTTTAGACCAGATGTTATCTTCCTTGGCGGAGCATCTGAAGGTGAAATCCCCTTGTTGGCCTACAAACTTGTGGAGGGTAGGACAATGATCTATGTGTGCCAAAATAAGACATGTAAGTTTCCGACAGACGATACGCAAGAAGCTTTTGAAATGATGATACCCAAAGTAGAATCGGCTAATTAGTCAACATGGACTAAGCTAAACTGAATTAACCCTGTCTCATTACAAATACTTTTTATGCCTAAAAACCTACTCTACTCATTATTGATCCTTATTCTATTTTTTGGTTGTTCACCTGATGACAACTCAAACAATGATGCAGACCCAACAGCATCTGGTGACACCAACATTCTCCTCATTATCGCGGATGACCTCGGCCTTGATGCACTGAATGGATATTCTGAGGGTAGTATTAAACCCAATACGCCAAACTTAGATGATTTAGCGGCTAGTGGATTAGTCTTCAATAATTTCTGGACAAACTCAGTCTGCTCTCCTACTAGATCAACCATCCTAACGGGTAAATATGGTTTTAGTACAGGCGTTAGGTCTCAAGGTGATGAGATTTCCTCAAGTGAAACATCGCTTCAATCCTACATCAACCAGTCAAATGAGTACGCAACAGCCATTGTGGGTAAATGGCATCTTTCGGGTAATAGGTTCTCCTTGAATCCAGAAGATATGGGCATAGACTATTACGCAGGGCTATATTCTGGAGCAGTAAGCGATTACTATAATTGGAACCTCACCGAGGATGGTGTAGTTACTACTCAAACTGAATATGCAACCACAAAATTCACGGACTTAGCGATTGATTGGGTGGCTGCCCAAACCAAGCCCTGGTTTCTTTGGCTTGCATACAACGCCCCTCACACGCCATTTCATGCACCGCCTGCAGCCATGCATTCTCAGGGAGCTTTAGCTACTGATCAAGCTTCTATTAATGCTGACCCTATGCCTTACTATATGGCCAGTATTGAGGCAATGGATTTTCAAATTGGCAGACTGCTGGCAAGCCTAAGCACTACAGAAAGGGCAAATACCGTCATCATTTTTATGGGTGATAATGGCACGCCAATACAGGTTTCCCAAGTACCTTATGGCACAGGAAAAGCCAAAGGGACAATATACCAAGGCGGTGTAAATACACCTTTGGTCATTGGTGGTAAAGGAGTAAGCCGAACGGGAATTGATAATAACTTGGTTAACTCTACCGATTTGTTTGCAACGATTGCTTCCCTAAGCGGTGTGAACATTTCAGAAATCAATGATAGCAAGGACATTTCTCCACTACTAATCTCTTCTGTAGAGAACTTTAGAGACTATACCTACGCTGAGTATAATGATGGTACAACAGATGAGTGGACAATCAGAAACACCAGCTATAAGCTGATTGTAAATACTGATGGAAGTCAAGAGCTCTACTTCCTCGATGACGATCCCTATGAGAATCAGAATCTCCTATCTAATACCTTATCAATTCAGGCTCAAGCAGCAAAGGATTTGCTAGAAGCTAAGCTGTTTGAGATCAGGCAGTAAGCATTAGGTTTATACAATCTTAGCGAGACGTTAGGACGAGTGGTATGGAATAGCCTAATTTTGTCATTTATGATTATTCTTGTGCCGTATTGGGCATACACAACTCGGAACCCCGTAATTACGTAACACGTTACGTAATTTGCGGTACTTAGGACCGTCACAAATTTTTTAATACATCAGATACTCAAAAACTCAAAACAACACTCATGCTCAAAAATTATATAAAGGTTGCGCTTCGTAGCCTAAAAAGGCAACCTGGCTATACTGCCCTTAATATTATTGGACTCACAGTTGGAATTGCCTCTAGTTTAATCATCCTGCTGTACACATTTCACGAAACTAGTTTCGATAAACAGCATTCTAAGGGTGATCGAATTTATCGGCTTTCAACACAATTTACTGAACCTGACAATTCTTTCAAGTGGGCAGTTATGACGAGGCCAGCTGCCTTCACTATTAAAAATGAAAACCCTGAGATCAAACAGGCCGCTCGAATGAACGGGCTAAGTGGTCAAGGTGGAATGCGATTTGATTTCAACCAAGTCGACTATTATCAGGACAATGTCTATGCTGCAGACTCAACTATTTTCGAATTATTTGACTACGATTTTGTAGCTGGTAATCCTGAAACTGCGTTAGCCGCTCCAAATTCGATTGTCATCAATCAGTCCATGGCAACGAAAATATTCAAAAATGAAAATCCAATTGGTCAAACCATAAAAAGTGGTGGGAATAGAGAAACGTCCTTACAAGTTACAGGGGTGTATAAAGACATGCCGCAAACGTCTCATCTAATCGCTGAAGCTTTGATCTCTTGGAAAACAATCTTCACAGGCGGAGATGGCAGCTGGGGCAACTGGGGTGTTTTTTCCTATGTTTTAGTGAATGAAGGGGTGACACAAGAAACCTTGCAGGTTAAACTTGATTCTACTGTTTCTAAATATATAGCTCCGATTTTTGACCCCATTAATATCAAGGTTAAAATGATACCAGTCCCATTAAAAAGTATCCATTTAACTTCGGACTTTGAAGGAGAACCTGTACCTGCTGGCGACATTCAGTATGTTCGGATTTTCACTGCCATAGCCATTTTCCTCATCATTATTGCCAGCATCAACTATATGAACTTGGCCACAGCCAGGTCTGCCAAACGATCCATGGAAGTGGGTTTAAGAAAAGTAATGGGTGCTCAAAGAAGTGGTTTAATAGGGCAATTTTTGGCTGAATCCATTCTGATTACGCTCATCTCTTTAGTCTTAAGTATTCTTGTAATGATAGCTGTAGTGCCTAGCATAAACAGCATTGTAGGTACTAATTTGGCTATCGAGGGATTACTTGACACGAATGTGATATTGGCGGTCATCGGTATCGTATTTGTCACAGGATTTCTGGGAGGTTGCTACCCTGCTTTCTTCTTGTCTTCTTTTCAGCCAGCGGCTGTGCTTAAAGGTGGCGGAGGAAAATCTGGTAGCAAATTATTGAGGAAATCTTTGGTAACAATTCAGTTTGGCATTTCCATCTTCATGCTGATTGGTACTTTGATTATTTATAGTCAAATGCAATTTGTCAGGAACAAAGATTTAGGTTTTGACAAAGAGCAGATGATGCAGATCGACTTTAGAAGTAGAGCAGATGTAGTGAAATGGAATGTTCTTAAAAATGAATTGGTTCAAAATGCCAATATCGGTGGTACCGCATCTTCAAGTTCTACTCCAGGTAATGGATATGGCAAGTTAGTTTTCTCCATTGAGACGGAAGAAGGACCAATGGACCCACGCGGATTAGACAATTATCGGGTTGACTATGATTTCTTTCCTACGCTAGGTGTTGAAATTGTTGAAGGAAGAAACTTCTCCTTGGATTACCCTTCTGATTCTTCACAAGCAGTAATGGTCAATGAGGCCATGGTGAGAAGAATGAATTGGACAAACCCAATCGGTAAAAGAATTAATTTGACTGGAAATGATTCTATACCCTCTGCCCTAGTAGTTGGTGTGGTGAAAGATTTCCATCAACAATCACTTTACGATCCAATTTCTGCCTTATTATTCATCCCAAGTCGTATTAATGGTTCGGCTATTGTTAAAATCACCGGAGATGTATCATCTACTATTGATTTTATTGAGGCAGCATGGGAAAGAACATACCCTACTACCGCATTTGAGTATGTGTTTATTGATGAGCAATTCATGGAGAATTACGAGGCCGATCAAATCCGTGGTCAATTATTCTTAGGCTTTTCTGGCATGACCATCTTGATTGCTTGTTTAGGGTTATTGGGCTTGGCTTCATACACTGCAGAGCAACGATCTAAAGAAATTAGCATCAGAAAAGTGCTTGGTGCTAAAACACAAGGGCTAATTGGTCTGCTCATTAAAGATTTTGTCATTCTCATTGTCATTGCTGCTATACCAGCATCCGTATTAGGCTATCTTGCCATGATAGGCTGGCTGGAAAGTTTCCAATTCCATATAACTCCAGGGTTTACAATATTCGCAAGTGTAATTTTGGGCACTATTGCCATAACGGTATTGACGACTGGTTATCATGCCCGTAAGGCTGCTACCGCTAATCCTGCGCAGAAGTTGAGAAGTGAATAAAGAATACATTGATTAAAACTAAAAGGCTCATTCCGTTGATGGAATGAGCCTTTTTTATGTCATCAAAATAAAAACAGGAATCGGCATGCGCCAATTCCTGTTTAATAGTTATTTCAAACTGTTACTTAGCTTTTTGTCTTTCGGCAGTAATAGCAAGTGCTTCTTCTCCAGTGTAGACCGCACCTTCCATCTCATCACCATCGAATTCAAACTCAATAGACATTGACTGACCTTCAACCGCTATCTCACCTTCCATGACCATTTTTTCAAAAGTGATATCAGACACTGATAAGTTGCCATATGTAGCGCTCTTAATAAGCACTTCATATTTGCCTTCGACCAGTTTAACAGTCATTTCGCCTGTCATATTGCCATCAGGTGTTTCTACTTCATAGTCCCATGTTCCCGAAGGATCATATGTAGTTTGCTGAGACAATTTTTCAGCACTGAGAGATACTGCTGCTAGAAATAACATAGCACAAGCAGCTGTTTTTAGGATACTTGATAAATTTTTCATTTGAATTGAGTTTTTGTGTTTAATACTAGATGCTTATTGGTTAAAAAAGGTTGCTTCTATTGACTCAAAAGAATAAAAAGGTAAGGGTAAATCAAGTATTCGGAGAGATATTTTCTACCTGCAATGCTTAGCCAAGGCAGCCTTAGCTTCGTCAGCACCAAGCGCCAATGCCCTATTCAGGTCATTACATGCACCAGTTTTCTGATTAAAGACAATCCTCAGAGCACCTCTGTATAAATAAGCTTCAGCATTTTTTCGGTCAAAATCGATGGCTAAATCATAATTCTTTCTAGCATCAGTAAACTTTGACGTTTGGTGTAAACAACGTCCTTTGATCAAATAAGCCATGGATTCACGGCCATCTGTGGCAATCACTTTTTCACTAAAAGCAATTGCCTTATTGTAGTCTCTTTTGTTATACCAATACTGCGCCATGCTCAGGTTGGCATTGAGGTTTTTGTTATCTAGGTCTAAAACACGGATAAAGTCTTTTCGCGCACTCTCTATTTCACCTAACTCTTCGTAAGCTCTGCCTCGATTGTAAATGGATTTGATATCCTTCGGGTTAGTAGATAAGTACTCATCGTATGCTTCTACGGCCTCCTGAAACTTTCCGTCTCGGAAAAATATATCCGCTTCTTCGGTTACCCCTGAATTACAAGAACTTAACGCTATAAAGAGCGCAATTACCAAAAATGTACTAAGTGATTTATATGTGTTTTTCATACCTCCTCAAATATGCGACCGCAAAGGTATGTGAATACCTTACATAATAAAAACGAAGTGAACATTAAAGACCACTTTATTCTGGAACGTAAAACCTCTGACATCAGGTTTCAAAACCTATTCATATGACTGTAAACATTTCATTTTGTTTATAGACACAAAAAAAGCCTCCAGATTAAAGAGGCCATTTTTCGAATATTTCGTTTCCTCCAAAGGAGAGAAGTATGCTCAGCAAGCTATACGGCTACGTCATTTTCTCTCAAAGCATCATTAAGAGAGGTTTTTAAGTCTGTGCTAGCTTTGCGTTGTCCAATGATTAAGGCTGCGGGAACATTGAATTCACCTGCTGGGAATTTCTTAACATAGCTTCCAGGTATCACTACTGACCTATCTGGTACATAGCCCTTATATTCAACTGGTTTATCACCAGTCACGTCAATAATTTTGGAACTGCCTGTTAGGGTTACGTTAGCACCTAAAACAGCTTCTTTGCCGATTCTAATGCCTTCTACTACAATACATCTCGATCCAATAAAGGCATTGTCTTCAATGATGACAGGTGCCGCTTGTAAAGGCTCTAAGACACCACCAATGCCTACACCTCCACTCAAGTGTACGTTTTTACCGATTTGGGCGCAGCTCCCCACAGTAGCCCAAGTATCGACCATTGTTCCCTCATCTACATAGGCACCGATATTCACATAGGATGGCATCATGATCACGCCTCTACTCACATAGGCACCATATCGGGCGATGGCATGAGGTACAACCCTCACTCCTTTTTGAGCATACCCTGTTTTTAGCTTCATTTTATCATGAAATTCAAAAGGCCCTACCTCTATGGTCTCCATTTTTTGAATGGGGAAGTATAGGATTACTGCCTTCTTGATCCATTCATTGACCACCCATCCCTCAGGAGTTGGTTCGGCCACCCTACGGTCGCCATTATCCAAATCTTCGATAATGGTTTTTATCGCCAAAATCACTTCCTTATCTTTCAACAAGCTGCGATCATCCCAAGCTCGTTCGATGATATCCCTCAATTCCATAATTCCTTCAGAAAATTTATAACTTCATAAACCTTAATGAAAAAGACAAAAGTAGTAATTGCCTCTTTGCTCAAACCAATTGACGACACACGGATGTTCGAAAAATTTGGCCTTTCATTGGCTGAAACAAGTCAATATGAGGTTAATATCATAGGCTTTGATTCAAAAAATATCAAGAGCACAAAGGACATTGTCTTTCACCCGATAAAACCATTTGATCGATTGAGTTTTGATCGGCTATTCAAGCCAGTAAGCATCTACAAAAACTATATTAAAGTAAAGCCTAAGATAATCATCATTAATACACATGATTTACTGATAGTTACATGTCTATACAAAATATTATTTGGTTGCATTATTGTGTATGATATCAGAGAAAACTATGCTAAAAACATCCAAAGCACAGCAGTATTCCCAGCCCTATTAAGACCTTTTATCGCTGCTTGGGTTAGGCTTAAAGAATGGAGTGCAAGGCCTTTTATTAAACACTTTATACTCGCTGAAAGTGTGTATGTAAAACAGCTCCCCTTTCTATCGAAGAACAGAACCGTTATCGAAAACAAGTATGCGCCTCGTGAAAATGAACAAACGGCCTATCGTAACCCCGACCCTAATTTCATAGACCTAACCTATACAGGGACCATAGGAGCATCGAATGGTATTTTTGAGGCGATCGATATTACCAAGAAACTTCATGACTTAGATAATAGGATCAGATTAAGAATTGTAGGCTACTGTGCACTAAAGCAAGATTTAGTTCGGCTAAAGGAAGAAATCCAGGACTTCGACTACATTGAACTTAATGGTGGAGACCACTTAGTACCACATTCCGAGATCGTAGAAGCGATTCAAAAAGCAGACTTTGGCTTTGTGCTCAAGAAACCGAGTAACGGTATGAATGACGAGAAACTACTTACAAGGCTTTTCGAATACAGCGCCAACAAACTCCCAATACTCTTACTAGATAACCCAACTTGGGTTGAATTCTGTGACCAATTCAATGCAGCCATTGTTTTGGACCCTGACTATTTCAATGCTGAAGACACGCTTCAAAAGATGACAGCGGGACAATTCTACAACCAAGGCGACACCTCTACCAGTCTTTGGGCAACAGAAGAACCAAAGCTTATAAGCCTAATTGAAAGCCTCTAACTTTTCATTTTAGATTTATCTAAAAATATTATACTGATCTGCTAACCACTTAATTTAATGTTGATTAGATCAATTATTCTTTGATTTAGATTGAGCTACTATTTTTTTTAGAGTAATCTAAATACTACATTTGCTGGTGAACCAACACTGAAGTCATGTTCAGCTTTGTAGAAGAAAATTATTTAAAAGCCATCTATCACCTCTCCGATCACGGAAGGAAGAGTGTAAGCACTAATGCTTTGGCTGAAGAGATGCAAACCACCGCTGCCTCAGTGAGTGATATGATGGCCAAGCTTTCAAAGAAGAAGGCGGTGGACTATCAAAAGTATAAGGGAGTCAATGTATCTGGCAAAGGCAAAGAAGTCGCTCTAAGGGTAATAAGGAAGCATCGACTTTGGGAAGTCTTCCTTGTTGACCAATTAAAATTTCATTGGGATGAAGTACATGAGATTGCCGAACAACTCGAGCATATCAAATCACCCATACTAATCAGCCGTCTTGACGAGTTCCTTGGTTTTCCAAAGCACGATCCACACGGTGATCCTATCCCAGATGAAAATGGCGTGTTCTCGACTGTCAAAAAAGTGTCGCTCACAGAATTAGCGCTGAATACGCCAGCACAAGTAGTGGCTGTTAACGACTCCAGCGGGTCATTTTTAAAGTATCTAGACAAAGTAGGCATCTCCATTGGCACCAAAATAAAAGTAGAAGACACCAATGAATTCGATGGGTCGCTAGACATTACCATTGATCAAAAGAAATCACTCACCATCTCTCAAACCGCAGCACAAAACATATTGGTTGCCAACACATGAAAAAACTCATCACCCTACTTCTTATCATCACTACTATCTGGTCTTGTGATAACAACAAAGCTTCTGATACAGGCTTATTGACTGTTGTAACGACTACTGGCATGATTGCGGATATCGTTAAAAATGTCGGTAAGGACTCTGTAGAAGTTACTGCACTTATGGGCCCGGGGGTCGATCCCCACTTGTACAAAGCGACTCAAGGCGACCTAGGAAGACTTCAGCGTGCGAATATCATTTTTTATAATGGACTCCACCTAGAAGGTAAAATGGGAGAAGTCTTCGAGAAGCTTGGACGCATAAAAACCGTGATTCCAGTAGCGCGAGGCATTGATTCAACCTTCCTCTTGGACGATCCTATATATGAAAACGCTATTGATCCACACATCTGGTTCGACCTTAGTATTTGGGCCTCAACGATTGTTGAAGTAACCTCCACCCTAATCGAGGCTGACCCAGGCAACGCGAAGTACTATGAGGAAAATGCAGCTTATCACACGAATGAGTTATTGAAACTGCATGAATGGGTGAAAACCGAGATTCAGAAAATCCCTGCAGACAAAAGGATTCTGATCACAGCCCATGATGCCTTCAATTACTTTGGCAGGGCTTATGACATAGAAGTGAGAGGGCTTCAGGGTATCTCTACTCTCTCTGAGTTTGGCCTTAGAGATCGCGTGGATTTAGTGAATTTCATTGTTGAAAGGAAAATAAAGGCTGTTTTTGTCGAAACCTCAGTTTCTAAAAAGAACATTAATGCCATAGTTGAGGGTTGTAGACAAAAGGGACATGATGTGATCATTGGCGGAAGCTTGTTCTCAGATGCTATGGGTGCTGAAGCAACGCCAGAAGGCAACTATATCGGTATGGTTATGGCGAATGTGAAGACGATTGTAGAGGCGCTTAGATAATTGGGTGATTGGGTGATTGGGTGATTGGGTGATTGGGCAAAAATAAAATGAACATAACACACTCACAATGAGAGATTTTAAAGGTGAAGAAGTGAAGAAGGTAAAAGTTAAGAAGAGATGAAAATTGATGCCAAGAATCCAGTAGTAGAATTCCATGATTTAACGGTCTCTTATCACAAGAAGCCAGTTTTGTGGAATATCGACATGACTCTTCCGCAAGGAGCGCTGATTGGTATTATTGGTCCTAACGGTGCTGGTAAGTCCACTTTGATCAAAGCCGCGATGGGTTTATTACCCTTAGCGTCTGGGTATGTACGCATGTTTAATGAGTCCTTAGACGAAGTACGCCATAAGGTGAGTTACGTGCCGCAACGAGAAACTGTGGATTGGGACTTCCCTACTTCTGTTATCGATGTGGTAATGATGGGCAGGTACTCAAAACTAGGTCTACTCACCCGCCCTAGGAAAGCAGATAAAGAAATGGCGATGAACTGCCTACGCAAAGTGGGCATGGAAGCTTATACCGATCGGCAGATCTCCCAGTTGTCAGGTGGACAACAACAAAGGGTGTTTCTCGCCAGAGCATTGGCACAAGAAGCTGACCTCTACTTTATGGATGAGCCTTTTGCCGGTGTAGATGCTGCTACTGAAGCTGCAATATTGGCCATAATGCAAGAAATGACGGCAAGCGGCAAAACGGTTATTGTAGTACACCATGACCTGCAGTCGGCAGCTGAATTCTTCGATTGGATCGTGCTTTTAAATATGAGGTTAGTCGCTTCTGGCCCTATTGAAAAGGTCTTTACTAACAAAATGCTTCAAGAAACTTATGGTGGTAAGCTGACTGTTCTGGCTGAAGTCGGTGAATTAGTTAGAAAACGTCAAATGCCTAGCAGGGAGAAATACTAGATGGAGACTTTTAAGGAATTCTTTTCTTTTAGCGATCCGAGTATCGTGTCGGTGGTGGTGGGTGCTATCTTACTGACGGCTTCTTCGGCTGTGGTGGGTACGTTTACCTTCCTCAAGAAGAAAGCCCTTGTTGGGGATGCTGTAGCACATTCTGTATTACCAGGCATCTGTTTAGCCTTTATACTTTCAGGCACCAAGAATCCAATCTGGATGATATTAGGAGCTTTTTTGACGGGATGGATCTCGCTTGTCATCATTGATCACATCACCACCAAATCCAAAATCAAGGAAGATACCGCCATCGCTTTGATTCTGTCCGTCTTCTTCGGTATTGGCATTTTAATGCTCACCAATATTCAACATTCGGGAAATCCTGCACAAACTGGACTTGACTCCTTCCTCTTCGGTAAAGCAGCCGCACTGGTAGGCCAAGACTTGATCGTCTTCGGCATCGTGGCGGTGATCTTAATTATCACAGTCGCTCTCTTCTTCAAAGAATTAAAACTGATCGCCTTCGATAGCAACTATGCTAAGGCTTTAGGACTGCCCGTAAAGGCGCTAGACCTGCTACTGACCTCATTAACCGTACTAGCTGTAGTTACAGGTATACAAGCCGTTGGTGTGGTATTAATGGCAGCTATGCTCATTACACCAGCTGCTGCAGCACGCTTTTGGACGAATGATGTATTTAAAATGACCTTGATCGCGGCCATCCTAGGTGGAATATCTGGACTATCAGGAGCCTATGTCAGTTATGTGGCTCCGGCCATGCCCACTGGGCCTTGGATTGTAATTATCATTTCGGTTATCGCGATCGTATCGTTCTTCATAGCGCCAAAGCGAGGGATTTTCGCCAGAAGCATCCAACAGCGCAGGCTTCAACGCTTGATCATGGATGAGAACCTTTTGAAGGAACTTTATCATCTAGGTGAAAAAGATGAAGACCCCTATAAAGGCAGAACGGTTGATGAAATCATCGAAGAAAGATTCTTCCCCAAGAAAAAGCTCAAAATAGCTTTGATGAGGCTGAAGAGACAGGGATTCCTCGAAAAGAAGCAAGGCTATTGGAGCTATACGGAAGCAGGTAAGATCAAAGGCCAACGGGTTGTGAAACTTCACAGGCTATGGGAGCTATACCTGTCTAAGTACATGAAAATTGCTCCGGATCACGTGCATGAGGATGCTGAGACGGTAGAACACATTATTACTCCTGAGCTAGAAGCGCGATTAGAGAAGATGTTAGAATACCCAGAGTTCGATCCACACGAAGAAAAAATTCCTTACTAAGAATGTTAAATGTAGAATGATGAATGTTCAATTAAAAATGGCTAGCAAAGGTCAGTGCATGGAAAAGTCTTCGGGATTCAATTCAGCATTTAAAATTCTTAATTCATAATTTAAAAGATGGATGCAGTTTATATCATATTGACCTCTTCCCTATTTGCCATTTCATGTGGCTTATTAGGCTGCTTTCTGATCTTGAGAAAGATGGCCATGGTAGGCGATGCGATCTCTCATGCCGTACTTCCTGGAATTGTAATTGCTTTTCTTCTAACAGGAACGCGTGATTCTTTCGAAATGATCATTGGCGCTGCCCTACTGGGTATTTTCTGCACCTTTTTGATCGAGTTCTTCCATAAGAAAGCAAAGCTGCAAACTGACGCAGCGATCGGGGTAACTTTTACCTCCTTGTTTGCACTGGGGGTAATCCTGATTTCAGTATTTGCTGGCCAAGTCGACCTTGATCAAGAATGCGTATTGTATGGTGAAATCGCCTACGTTCCGATAGACCTGTGGATTTCAGATTCAGGTCAAAACATGGGGCCAAAAGCCCTTTACGTGTCCGCATTGACCTTAATCGTTAATATTCTCTTCATTCGTGTAGGCTTCAAACAACTCTACTTAACCACTTTTGACCCTGCCTTTGCAGCTACAACAGGTATTTCGATTGCACTTTGGAATTACCTACTGATGGGTTCTGTGTCCATGACCACGGTAGCAGCGTTCGACTCGGTAGGCGCGATTCTAGTCGTGGCATTGCTAGTCGCGCCACCTGCGACCGCGTATTTGCTCACCGATAACTTTAAGAAGATGCTTTTAATTACCTGTGTGATAGCGATCATCATTAGCATCTTAGGCTATTACTTGGCTGTGATGTTAGATGGCTCCATTGCAGGCGCTGTGGTAACTGTAGCAGGCATCTTGTTCGGATTAGCCTATCTGTTCTCTCCTAGCAATGGCATTCTGTTCAAACGGATTGTTCAGCAAAGAGAAGCACAAAAACTCTCACTAGAGAAATCGTAATCGAGGCAAGCCTTTTTACTTCAAGTCCCTAAGCATATCTTTGCAGCCTTATGCAGTCAATACTACAGAACGAAGACACCATTATCGCATTGGCCACACCACAAGGTGTTGGCGCTATTGGCGTAATTAGACTTAGTGGTAATGATGCCATAAAGCTTGTGAACGAGGTTTTTAAAGCTAAGGATCTAGCGCAGCAAGAGTCGCATACGATTCATTTTGGCACAATCAGGGATGGCGACAAAATCTTGGATGAAGTGCTTATATCACTCTTCATTGGCCCTAACTCCTTTACTAAAGAGAATGTAGTCGAGATTTCTTGCCACGGATCGAACTTCATTATTCGCCAAATCATTCAGCTTTTCATTCGCAAGGGCGCTAGACCGGCTAAGCCAGGTGAGTTTACCAAGCGTGCCTTTATGAATGGGCAATTCGACTTGGCGCAGGCCGAAGCCGTAGCCGACTTAATTAATGCAGATTCCGAAGCAGCTCATCATGCGGCATTAAATCAAATGCGAGGAGGTTTCTCTGGAGAGATCAAAAACTTGAGAGAAGAACTGATCCATTTCGCCTCCATGATCGAACTAGAGCTCGATTTTGGCGAAGAAGACGTAGAGTTTGCGAGCCGTGATGACTTGAAGACACTGGTCAACAAACTTCAAATAGTGATCAATGCCCTTATTCACTCCTTTGACCTGGGGAATGTGATCAAGAACGGTGTACCAACCGTAATTGCAGGCAAGCCGAACGCGGGGAAATCCACCCTACTCAACGCTTTACTCAACGAAGACAAAGCCATCGTCTCTGAGATTGCCGGCACCACGAGAGACTTTATCGAAGACGAAATCATCATCGGTGGCGTGTCTTTCCGCTTTATCGATACGGCTGGCTTACGTGAAACTACCGACACCATCGAAGCCATTGGCGTAGCCCGTACACAGGCTAAGATGAAGCAAGCTTCACTTATCATTTATCTGTTTGATTTAGAGCTACTTGATATAGTAGAAATGAACAAAGAGATTAATATACTCGAGAACGCTGGCGTGCCTTTCTTGAAGCTTGGAAACAAGGTAGATAAGGTTACTGAATCCTTCGTGGAAGGCTTACAAAAGCAGCATCCCGATATGCTCTTTCTTTCTGCCAAAGATCCTGAGCAAGTCGAAACATTAAAGACCCGCATCTTAGAACTCGTCAACCTCGACAAGTTCAAGCGTGGCGACACTGTAGTGACCAACATACGGCACTACGACTCACTCCTACAAACCAAAAATTCCTTGCAAGATGTAATCAATGGCATTGATGGAGAAATCACCAATGACTTTGTTGCTATGGATATTAGGCGTGCTTTGCACTACCTAGGAGAAATCACTGGAGAGATTACTTCTGATGACCTTTTGGCTAACATCTTTGGGAAGTTCTGTATCGGAAAGTAACCGATGATAAGTATCTAAATAGAATCCAATCAAAAACCCGCTAATAACGCAAGTGTGCAGGGGTTTGATAGTCTTTTAGTTTATGACGGTATTTATATGTTAGACCCATACATAGGACATAGATTTCAAATTGACAAGAATGAATTATGCAGTTAAACGATAGAAAAACACCAGCTGCCAACAGCGTGCTGCCTCAATTGGTGGTGACCAAAAAGTAGCCTGGCGATAGAAAATCAGATATTAATTCGTCATCAAAATCAAAGCCTTTTGCGAATTGTGTACGGAAACTAGTTTCAAAAAATGCAGTCCATGTTCCTTTATTCAGATAATAATCGATTTTATTACTGATCAGAATCATATCTTCAGTTTTTTCAACCCCAATCTCTTTTTGATTAACCTGTCCAAACCTTAAGTCAGCACGTACGGTGTTTGAGAATTTACTACCAGTATACTTTGCCTTGAACCGAGTAGATAAAACAAAAGCAGATGAATTAACGCCTCCCGGACTCCAGTCCTTATAGTTTGCCTGATTCCCCCTTAAACTAAGGATCCATGATTTAGTCCAAGGAGATACTATTTCTGTTTCGGTAGTATCACTAGGCGCTGATGGAGCAAGAGCTAGCGTTGAAAAAAGTAAAAGTGACGCGACTGTAAAAAACTTTATCATTGCGATGTCAATATAATAATTACGTTTCTACTAGGCGCAAGACTGTGAATAGAAAAAGCAGACAAACAACATCATCCATAGTGTTGGGATAGTAGAATACAGAAACAGCTCCAAACTGACTAAATGGACTTGATGCTGATTTTGATAGATTCTATCATGTGGTAAACCATGCTTAGCTCATGTTGCAGAAGTGATTTTGGCTATATTGCTTTTACACACTCTTTATAATCAAACTCAACTATTCTACTATTCACTAAATCGTTGTTCTCATGAAAAACCTCACTGTACTACTCTTAACGCTATTCATCTCATTTCATTCAACTCATTCGACTCAAAGATATATCACAGCTTCGGAGGATACGCTCCAAGCCGATAACCGCATAGAAGAGCTTAATCGTTATTGGGCAGCCCTAGGCAGAACCGCCAAGGAGGGTGATTTTGATGGCATGAAGGCCTTGTATCACGAAGATGCGGTTATGGTTAAAACGGATACTACTATCGCCATTTCAGATGCGTTCAAATTTCGATGGAAAAAGGAAATTATGCAGGTAAAAAACGGTGAACGTGCCAATACAGTCGATTTCCGATACTCGAAACGCATAGGCAACGACATCACTGCCTTCGAAACTGGAATTTTTCACTACACTTCTATTGAAACATCAACTGGCAACTCTCTTGGTGATAGTTATACCCATTTTGAGTCCCTCTTAGTGAAAGTGAATGATCAATGGGTTGCCTTAATGGAATATCAAAAAACAGAAGCCACCGAGGAAGAGTGGAATTCGTTGCAGCGAAAATGAACATTACCTTTTTGTATTGGAAGGTATACTCTTTTAGAAAGTATATCCAATCTTAAAAATCAAGTTCTGAGGAGCATCTAGTGATGCCCCAAATACAAACTTATTTGATTCTACAAATAATCCTCCAGCGTAGCCAAAATCAAGAATACTCTCTATGTAATCATCACCTGATTCATTTTTAAAAGCTGGACCAATCAAAACACTTAAGAAAAACCGTGTATCATTTTCTGGCTTACTAAAGTAGTACCGCACACCATAAAGCGCGTTGATAGCCAATACATTAGTTAATGAATTATCAAGGTTTATGAAATTTAGTGAGAGCTGTACATCAGACGTAAAACGTTCAGCATTTCTTTTATACATATTGGCACCGATATGAAAGCCCTTGCCTGTACCTCCAAATTGTTCAATTGCAGCCCTTCTGGCAAAACCTGTAGTAACAGCAAATTCCATTTTCTTTTCCTGGGCGAAGGACGCAATCACCATGATACAAAAGAAGAGTATGGTCAATAGCACCTTACTTAAAATTCTCATTGGATTTAATATTTGTTCAAGACGCGTTGAAACGTATTAATTTCAATAAACAACTACTCCTGCGTTAATGCAATTATGTTGCATAAATTAATTATTAGTTCTTAGCATTCAACCAAATTTCAATAATGAGATACGCTTTAGGAAATCTATTGCCTTGTTAGCGTTTTTTGAGAACTTTAGCATAGAAAAAATAAAACCACATGCCGATCAATTATAGTACAAAAAAGAATTCGCTCACCAACAACGATATTCTTAAAAAACTCAGAGTAGCCCATAAACTTCGCAATGATGACATTATCGCTATACTCAAACTGGTTGATTTTGAGATCTCGAAGGGTGCTCTAGGAGATATGTTTCGAGCCGATGATCACGATAATTATGTAGAAGCTGGTGATCAGATACTCCGTAACTTCCTCAATGGATTAATCATTCAACTGCGTGGCCCAATGCCTGATAAGAGATAAGGGTTTGAAAAAACCAGACTGACCCTGTATTAAGCCACTTACTACCCCCCAACGGATACTCACTAATTGTGAATTCTCTTTTGTTTTTTCACCTCAGGGGTTGGGTCAATGCACCCCGAACATATTGCTATAGTAACAAAACATAAATGTTATGAAAGCAGTAATCATAGAAACTAAGAACACTTTAGCTGCCATCACAATCTTAGGAGCAGGCATTACCTTCTTCCAAGTGCTTCCACTCATTATTCTATAGACTCGTCTCAGCCATATTCTAAATTACTTTGCGGTATTAATTTAATTAGATATGCTTAGAGGTAAATCCAGAATATTAGTTGAATGACCAAGCCACAAAAGAAATTCAGTTGATCAGATAAAGCTTCCTATATAGCTGTTCTATTAAGTATTACCGCCTTAGCTATCGATATAGTGGAAGCAAAGATCATGGCCGATCAACAAGACATCATGGCCCAACAACAAAAGGTAATGGTAGAGCAGCAAAAAGGCTCAGTTTGGCCTTATGTTGAAGTTAAAAATTCCATTCAAATAGAAAATCTCCTATCCTTTTCTTCATAAGCCGAAAACAAGGGTGTTGGCCCAGCCATCATCAAAGAGATAAAGATTGAAATGAAGGGTGAAACTTATAACTCATTTGACTCCTTCAAAACCTCATTAGACAGCATAATGGGCGAAAAAAACTATGAACTCACCGAGTTTGGTATAAGTGAAAATGTCAACTCTGTCTATGCACCAGGCAAAAAGGAAACACTTTTTGAAATAAGCTTTAAGGATCAATCTGTTCTTAAAAAACATCGGATTCTTTAGCCTGACCGTTGCGTATTGTTCAATATACGGTGACTGTTGGAGAGAAAATGGCCAAGACATTGAATAAATAGCCCTTTCTGGTGAAGAAGGACCAATATTAGTTAAAGATTGAAGGAGATTAATCTTCTCAAGAGGTTCATAATTAAGCCTAAAAAGTCATGTAGGGGCTAATGAAAAATTAAGATTTGGCATAAATTTATTCCTATTGGACAAACCTATGCCAATTCTGTAAAGCGATTTTTGATAATTGACTGAGGCTACCTAGTTTTCTTACCTGCGTTTTTGCCGTCTACCCATCGTCCAGCTTTCACTTCGCCTAGATAAGTAACCGTCTTGCTCTTTTCGTATTGGCGAACTGCAAACTCCATGTCTGCTCTTGTATCTCTTCTGATTTTAACTCCTGAGCCAGAGCCTTTACTCCGTACTTCTAAATAAAAACCTTCTTTTAAGGTAGGTGGTTTAGTTGCTGGTCTTCCCTTTTTCTCCATCTATTTATATAATTTTCTGTCTAAAGGCATGTTGAATAAGGATCAAATGCCAGTCGGCAAAAGTTAATCAAAAATCAGCTTATATCCTCTTAGAAATTTAGAATCTTAATTGAGAACCAACTTAATTCAGTCCAAGTATGATGCTAAACTTGCCGAGCTCACCTTGTTTCAACTTACTGGAAAAATCCAAGACGCTCGCTTCTAGCCTCATTTGAAACAGTGTAACGGTTGACGAATCACGAGATTATTCCTATGGACTCAGGTTTGAATAGCCAAATGAACTTCACATATTTGACCTGAATGCAAGCACAACCTGACGGTAATATTTTGAGAGAACTGGTCATCATGAAGATGCCCTTCGGAAAGTATAAAGGGAAGACGCTATGCGATCTCCCTATTCACTATTTAGAATGGTTTGCAGGTGAAGGATTCCCCAAGGGAAAACTTGGCATGCTACTATCTACAATCTATGAAATCAAGCTCAATGGACTTGAAAACCTTATTGCACCACTAAAAAGACAGGTGCAACAAAGGCGATAGACTCCTAATTGATAATTCTTACTGAATCCACCTTAAGCCTTAGCTTCAACCAACGTGATACCTTCTGATAGTCTGCTTTTGGATGATCCTCGGAAAAAGTAACCATTGCAAAGGTAATCGTATCGATTTTATTGCTGGTCAAACTCCTGACGTAGCCATCCATTAAACTGAATTCATTGAGGTCTTCATATTGAATTCTTAACTCCTCTGAAATATCACTCACAGGATATTGACGAGACTGCATTTGATTAATTTGCCTTTCCAATAGCTCAATCTGAGCAGTTTTATTATTCAATACTTCTTCATTCTTCTTATAGAGATCTTCAATCAATCCTGACTTAAGCGAAAGGCTCATTTTCTCCATTTCATCTCGGCTTGCAAGATTCTCTTCCTGATAAGCCTGCCTAACATTCAATTGGCTCTTGTCTAGTCCATAGTCTGCCAAATCCACACTGAGTTTATCAAGCACCTCTGTGCTTAGTTTTTTACCAAAGAGCGTGACCTCTATTCTGCCTCCATTCTGATCAAAAACACTTTCTGACTTAATTACTTGTGTATCAGGAAAGTCAAACTCTTGAATAATAAACGTTCTTGCCTTTTGCTCAAAGATTGACTTGCGTACAAGGTTGTATGCTAAGTACACGCTTGGGATAATCGTGATCACAACAAAAGCAGTCACTAATTGACGTACACGTTTTTCAATAACAGGACTATCAAATTTCTTCTTTCTATATTTCATAGCCCTTACAACCAAAAATGTACTTACACTAATGAATACACAGTTGATGAAGAACAAGAACAAGGCACCAAAAAAGAATGCCCAGTTCGCATGAGCCAAGGCATAGCCTGCAGTACACAATGGAGGCATTAAGGCTGTGGCAATAGCCACACCAGGGATTGCATTCGACTTCTCTTTTCGGGAGCCAGCAATAATACCTGCCATACCACCAAAAAACGCAATTAAAACATCCCATAAAGAAGGTTGGGTTCTCGAAAGCAGCTCAGATTGAGCCTCCGCTAAAGGTGTAATTAAGAAATAAATCGTTGAAGTAAGAATACTGATTACCATAGCAATCAGCAGGTTTCTGGCCCCCTTACGAATCAATGGCATATCATATACACCTGCTCCTAAGCCTATACCGATGATCGGCCCCATTAAAGGAGAGATAAGCATGGCACCAATGATAATTGCTGGAGAGTTAACATTTAACCCAATCGAAGCGATTAAGATGGCAAATATTAAAATCCACAGGTTAGCTCCTTTAAAGTCTGACCCCTTCTCAATATCAGCCTTGGTTACACTCTCACGCTCTTGATCGAGCTTAAGATTAAAGCGATCTTTTAAAAACGATTTAAGACTGCTGACAACCCTTGTCGCTTCAGTATCATTCATTGAGTTTTCCATTGTTCTAAAAAAAGTTCGCGAATTTAGTTCTAAATGCTATCCTCACAATGAGTGGAAGATGAAAAATATTCTTGTAACACAATGGACAAAAATCGACTACTGAGCTTGGGCCTAATATGCATTCTGAACTAGTCTAACCATCTCTCCGATCTTATTGGGCTCCAACCAACGCGTTACGATGACCACGTCATTGGCTTTATCGATCACAATGAAGTTCCCCCCAAAACCAGCAGCATAGTAAATGGACTCATCGGCTACGCCTTTCCATTTTCTAGCGCCTCTATTCAACCACCAAAGGTATCCATAGCTATCATTGGATTCTGAAGGTACCTGCACAGCATCAACCCAATCTTTAGAAATCAATTGCTTACCATTCCACTTTCCGCCATTTAAATACAGTAGGCCAAATCTTGCATGATCCATGGCACTGATAAATACACCGCCACCAGAATGTCCACCGCCAGTCACCGACTGCATTTTTACGCCATCGATATTGACCCATGAATTGTCATACCCAAACCAACGCCATGTTGTAGAGGCCCCGATAGGATCCATTATATTTTCTTTCAATACTTGAGGAAGCGGTTTTCTCCATACTTGCATAAGTGAGTAGGCTAAGACATTCACCCTAACATCATTATACTCCATGACAGTACCTGGTTCCACAGGCTTCTTAAACCTCCAATCGTCAAGACCACCGGTTCTTGGAGGACGATCAGCCCAATCTTGCAAACCAAATAATTCTCCAGACCAGGCTGAAGATTGATTCAGCATGGTATGCCAAGTTACTTTTGAATTATGCGCTCCATCATAGGTTCCATCCCAAACATAGTCTCCAACTTTATCTTGAACGTTTCTTATCAATCCTTGATCAATGGCTAAGCCTGCAGTAGTAGATAGGTAACTCTTAGTGACACTATGGGTCATGTCTACACGATCTACATCGCCCCATTGCGCAACGATGTATCCATCCTTAATGATTACTCCCGCAGGACCACCTCTTTCTCTCATTGGCCCCAAAATCTCATGGAAAGGCTCGCTTCTAAAGCCAATTAGTGAGGCAATTCTCGAGTCTTTCGATCCGCTATACTCATTGTCTTCAGCAAACTTTACTGCTTCAGCCAATGCTGTCGCATTAAGCCCTAAGGACTGAGGTGTTTTAGACGCCCACTCTCCTCTTTTGGGAAAGTAGTCTTGTGAGAAAGCGGGTTGTGCGATACACACAAAGATTAGAACAAAGAGCTTAATTATTAGGGATTTCATAGCTGTGAATTTGGAACGAGATAGGCAGATATCTCAAGAGTTTCAAGTAAGCTTTGATGAATGGCCTAAAACATGAAAGGAGGCCATGACACCTCCTTTCAACCTAATCAAAAACATGATACAAGATCATGTCTTAGAATATTTTTACCCCAGCTTTAGCAAACAAAGTTAACATGAATTGCTATATGTAAAGCAAACACAACAATTATTTAAACCAATTAAAGGAGGGCTATGGACTCCCATTAGCTCTAAATCATATATCCAGACTAGAATATATACCTTAGCCCTACTTGCATCTGCCATCTAGATAAAAGGCTGAAATCATCAATAAAAGTGGTCGGCACTACCGTTGAATAGATATAAGTAGGCTCGAATGTTGACGGGTTTACATTTATAGATAGCGGTTGAATATCTCTTGGATTCTGTCTAATACCCCACTCTGAGCTTATCATATTCCCCACATTCAATATGTCCAATGAGAATTGAACCTTGTTACCATTGGCCAAAGTCAAATCCTGAAGTACTCTCATGTCCCATCTGCTAAACCAAGGGCTCAGCGCTGCATTCCTTTCAGCATACTGACCTCTACGGCCATTCAAATACGGGTCTTGATTAATTAGGTCATTGAACCTTGATCTCTGAATAGACTGAAGAACTGCAGAACCTACAAAATTATAATCCGAGAGTTCAGCTGCAGTCGGTACATAGATCAAATCGTTAATAGCGGAACCGTCACCGTTGGCATCACCTGCGTAGGTGTAACTGTAACGACCACCTTCAGCATACTCAGCGAACAATGAGATTGTAGTTGTCCACTTACCGCCATACTCGAATACTTTATTAGCTGTAGCGACAACGCGATGTCTATTCCCATACAGTGAAGGCTGCAACACGGCTTGGTTCACATTATTAACGGCTGCATTTCTTTCGAATGCATCTCCCGAAATCTCCGCTTCAATAGAGCTGATATCTTGAGCATCTAGGAAGTTATAGCCAATGGTTGCATAAATGCCATTTGAGAACTGCTTTTTCACTTCAACCGTGGCGTTAATGCTTCGACCAGCATTCTCACTCGTAAATACATACGCGTTTTGACCAGCTGCTCCGAAAGGATCTGTTGCTTTGTCGGCATCTAGATAATAGGCTCTGTTGTCAACCCCTGTTAAGAATCCTGTAGGAGTCCTCAAACCAAAATTTCTTACCATCATCGCATTGATGTCTTTCGTATAAATCACGTCAGTCGACACAAACCAACCATCCCCGAAAGTTCTGTCATAGCCTATATTCGTTCTCCAAACCTGTGGGAATTGAAAGTCTGGGTCTGTGACAGTATAAAAGAAGAAATCAGGATTTGCTACCTGATTGCCTAACCACACAAAAGGAAAACGACCTGTGAAAATACCTGAACCACCTCTAAGTTGAAACGATCGGTCGCCATTCACATCCCAGTTGAATCCAACCCTTGGAGACCAAAGTATTTTATTGCTCGGCAAAACCGCATGATCAAACTGAACGGCTTCATTGTTTTCATCATAGTACGTTACACCTGGGGCATAGCTACCATCAAAGATGCCGTTTGCTGGATCTAATAGTCCCCCTTTACGGGCAATATTCTCCCTGATTTTATCTTCTGTATCGAAGAAAAGAGGTCTATCCGCACGCAGACCATAAGTCAAGGTCATACGATCGTTAATGGCCCATTTGTCTTGCACATAAAAGGCCAACTGACCAACATTCGTTTCCGCTAGTGCCCAGTTATTATTTGCATTATTATTTGCGGCTGTAGTCCGCGCATAGTCTACTACAGCGTCCATGTCTCCCCCATTCACAAAGGCTAAGAAGTCCGAAACGCTGACAAAGCCTTGGCCGAAAGTACCACCTGGATAGTTCACTCCAAAAGGTTCGTAAACACCTAAATTGAATGAGTTGTCGAATTGAAACTTCTCGAATGACGTTCCGATTGTGATGGTATGATCGCCTTTGTATATCTCGAAGTTATCGGTGAATTGAAAGACGCTTTGATCAAGGTTATTATTAATGGAGAATGGCTCGTGCCCTCCAATGATATATCTAGAACCATTTTGGAGAATGTTCAGCACCGGAAACGGATCGCTGAATGGATCTCGAGTGTCTTCAAATGTCGTATACCCTATTTGAAGTTTGTTTGAGAATTGGCTGCTTAACAGCGATCGGAGCTCCAGTATCCCAGAATTAATCTTGTTATTTATTCTGTAACCTGAGTTGAAAAACTGAAGCGTATTAGCATCAGGCCCCCTTCTTCCTAGAGCAGAAGGATGTGCGTTTTGTTCTCTAAAGGCATCAAGAAAATTGTATGTGGCAGTCAGTGAGTGCTTCTCGTTAATATTCCAATCTAATTTCAGGATTCCTTTCTGATTGTCTGTATTGTGTATGTATCCTTCGTAAGCACCCGTCTCATAACCGAACCTTGAGCTGAGAATATCACTTACAGCATCTAAATCTGCGGCAGACACGCGTGATATGTTTTCGCCTGTAATGCCGGGCCTATTTGCCCTAAAGTTTGTCCCCAAGTCGTCCCTTCTTTCTAACTCAAAGTTGGCAAAGAAGAATAGCTTGTCTTTGATGATTGGACCACCAAGGCTAAAACCTGCTTGAAACTGATTTAAGTCTGGAACGAATATCTCTTCACCCCGAACCTTGCTCCCTGTCATACTTTGGTTTCGATAGAAAGAAAAAGCTGTCCCCTTAAATTCATTCGTACCACTCTTTGTAACTGCATTTACTGCTGCTCCAGTAAAACCTGACTGCGTAACATCATAAGGAGCAATTGACACTTGGATTTGGTCAATAGCATCCAATGAAACGGGTTGAGCATTAGATTGCCCTCCCGGTGTTGCGGCATCGAGCCCAAACGGATTATTAAAAATCGATCCATCCAATGAGAAGTTATTAAACTGATCGTTTCTACCTCCGAATGAATTACCATCTGATGAAGGTGTTAAGCGATAAATGTCTGAAGCCGACCGACTGATCGTTGGGATGATTTTTAGTCGCTCATTGTCAATTACCGTAGCAACTCCCGTTCGATCCGAGTTAATCTCAACCGATCCAGCAGTTACAGTGACGTCTTCCAACACTGTAGTGCTCTCTTTCATTTCAAAATTGATCGTCTGGTTTTTTCCTAGCGTCAACATAAAACCTTGTTTGGTTTGCGTTTCAAAGCCAAGAAAAGTTGATTCTACTCTATATGGACCACCTACACGTAGGTTGGCAATATTATAGCGCCCGTTTGAGCGGGTCACGACTCCATACCTGGTACCTGTTGGCTCATGAATTGCTAAAACAGTAGCACCGGGTAATGGATCGCCATTGGCACCAACAACTGTCCCACTCATTGAGGACGTAGTAACTTGTGCATTTAATGTTCCGAAACCAAGGGTGCATAGAAGCATCAGGCTGAGAAAAAACCTTATAGATTGTATCATAACTGTCGTTTGTACTTATTATACCTTACAACACGAAGGTAGCCCTCACAACCTTACTTTGATAATAAATTAATAGTAAAATTATATAAGCCATTATGCCTAGCTCCTGTGTGCATCACTGGGTTCAAACAATACAGCAAAAATCACTTTAAGCACACAAGACTATGTTAATTATATTCTGCACCAACGAATATTTGCCACTCATAATTCTAAACATCACAGATTATTCAATCAATAGTTTTGTAAAAATCAATATTATCCGTAATTTATATAACCTTGCTACTTAATGTCAATGGATAAATTAAAGACAATATGAATTTCACAGGCGCAAAAACACCAGAAGCACCCAAGTCAGTTAACCAATACAGATCTGTTACTGAATATATGACCAAAGAGGTCATTACTTTTCATAAGGACCAGAGCATCACAGAGGCCATTGATACTTTTCTAGAACTAAGAATATCTGGTGCTCCAGTAGTAGATGATGAAGGCAAAATTGTTGGCATTCTATCTGAAGTTGACTGCTTGAAAATAATGGTTGATGAAGCCTATCACAATCTGCCTCATGGCAAGATCAGCGTAGAAAAATACATGAGTGACGCAGTAGCCACTATCTCCATGGATGCTGATGTCTTGGATGTCGCTTCAAAATTCCTAAGAACGCATTTCAGAAGATTTCCAGTGCTAGATCATAACAACAAGCTTATCGGGCAAGTAAGTCGCAGAGACATCCTTAAGGCGACTAGGGATTTAAAAACTTCTACTTGGTGAAAGGTCACCAAACGTCTTTCAATTTCGGATGCCTTTGAAGGGTGGCTTTAGCGAATGGACATAGCGGCAACATTTTGATTCCCTTTTTCCTTACAAACTCTACTGCATAGGCCACTAATTGTACGCCTGCTCCTTTTCCCCTGAGCACCTCGCTAACTTCGGTATGGTCAATAATAATGCGTACTGAACCAGCTTTTGAGTAAGTCATTTCGGCAAGAGTCTCACCGCACTCCTCGATATAAAAGCTCCCTTTGGTTTCAGTTTTTTTCTCTACTATATTGTAAACCATAATCTCAAAATACCTATATGCGCTCATATTTTCCAAGGATTGCCGTTTTATCAATAATAACAGTAATGTTCCTCTCTAGCACAGTGAAGCTCCATGGTCAGACACTGATTTACGATGCTTTTATTAGAGGAGATAAAGTGGGCGAAATGAAAGTCATTCGCGAAGTGAACGATGAGGCTACCAAAATAATAGTAGATACCCACATAGAAGCGCATATGATTGTGAAAATAGAAGTAGACTTTAAGAGCAGCTCTACCTACATGAATAATAAATTGCTCTTAGGCAAAGCCGAAACACGGACAAACGGACACTTAAAGTCTTCTGTCTACACTGTACTAAAAGATGGGCAGTACAACATTGACATTGATGGCGAATCCTCTAAAATCAACAAAGACGAGTTAGTTGGCGCTGATTATTATTACTTCGAAGTCCCTGAAAACGGAGCAGAGTCATATGCATTGGCTACAGGAGGTATATTGGATATGGTTAAGGAAGACCAAAACGAATTCTATTTCGAACATGAAGATAAGAAGGAAATTCACACCTTCAAAAATGGTGTGTTACAACAGTTAGAGATAAGCCATAGATTCTATACAATAACTTTTAAAAGGAGACTTTAATCCGTTTACCTCATAAACACCTAGTTAAAAGGATGTTATATAAATCGATTTTTACAATTGCCATTTCGATTAAAATATTGATCAATATTTTTCAGATTCATGTTTGCAAATCAGAAGAAGCATAGTACTTTTGCATCACCTTAAACGAAAGGGTTTATCAAAAGACATTTTGGAGCGGTAGTTCAGTTGGTTAGAATGCCTGCCTGTCACGCAGGAGGTCGCGAGTTCGAGTCTCGTCCGTTCCGCTTAGTAATCAAGGGGTTATAAGTTTTAAGACTTATGCCCCTTTTTTATTTGCATAGAATTTGTATAAAAATAATAGCCGAAATAGGAGTAAATTCGAGGGTTGTAGCCCGCTTCAGCTTCCCTGCATATTGACAGGAAAGTGCCACGCAGTCGGCTACTATTCTTATACTAAACGTTGGGATTAATGCCCCGCGAGGGGCATAGACTTCCGCTGCGCTCCCAGCCTATTCATTAATCCCAACGTTCGAAGCAAGACAGGCCGCCTTAACACTAACACCTCACAGATCTCACACCAAAGCACTAATACCCAACATTAGGTATAAACCATGATCAGCTGGACTTGTCAACCTATCTTATTCCCGGAATATTCAAAATCAACAATTTCAATCGTATCTTAAACCTTTAAAAAAAAATCGAAATTCAAGACAACTAAACTCACCCGACACTATTAATCTTCGGTTACCGATAAGAATTAAAAATGTCTTTGATGATGTATCAACAAGATTAGACTTGAATGATTGAGAGGTTTGGCGATTAGCACTAACTATTGGATTAGATTTTTTAACAGGTCAAAATCAACCTAGAATAACGACAGTGATTGCTTATATCTAGGTATGCGATTCAAATTGCACTCAAGGAAAATAATTGCACTCCGGATTGCAATCGAAAGACCATAGAACTAAGGTCATTTACAAATTCACAAACAGCGATTAAAGCATTTAGAGGAGGATTTTAGACACTAGCAAATCTAAGAACTATTTATTATTCTGCCTTGGAATGACATATTTAATATCCAATTAAAATAAATACAAAATGAAAAAATTATTATTAATAATTCCATTTTTACTGATAGCTACTGTTGTTAATGGCCAATGGATTCAAAATTCATCCTGTGATAAAAAAGCCAATATTGTGGCTAATCAAGCGATAGAGTATATGGCTAATTTAGAATATTTGCCTGCATTAGGCGCTGCAAATTCTGCACTGCTTTTAGATGAAAATTGTGGATGTGCAAAATTAATTTTGGCTGCTATTAGTAGTCAGAATCCAAAATGGGGAAGTAGAATTCAAAAATTAGATGAAATAGATACCTCAAAACTAACTGCCGAAGAAAAAGCGTGGTATGATTATTTAAGGATAGTTGACAATTTAAAATTGTCTGAATTTCAAATAACGATACAAAATAAATTTCCAAAGAGCCCTCTTATAAATTATTTAGGAACCTCAGTAAATGACTTTAATAGTTATAAACTATTTGCTGAAAAATTCCCAACATATTCTTCTTCGGCTTATAATATGATATCTTACGGTTATATGATGGGTGCTTTCGGCGAAATAAATATGGAGGAAGCTAAAAAGTATATAGAAATGTCAAAAAATACGCATTATGGGCCTAATTCTTTTGATTCTATGGGGGAACATTACGCTTCAGTTGGAGACTATGAAAAAGCATTTGAATCTCAATTGAGGGCCATTGATTTCGCCACTTTTGCCTCTCCTTATTTGACAAATGCACAGTTATATTCCGCTAAAATGTCAAAAGATAAAATTTCCCAGACTATTATAGATAATCAAAAAGTGATGCAGTCCGCAATACTTAATGGAGATTATGAATCTTATAAAGAATTTGAACATCCTGAAATAGTAGTGACTACAGGTGATTCTAATTTAAATCCGTTTTATGTTTTCACTAAAGACAATTTAAATGAAGATGCTCCAATGACTTGGAACGCTTTTGATTTATCAAATTTTGAAGTTTATTTCTCACCTGATATGAAATCTTCAGTTATCACATTTGATGCCGATGGGTCATTTACAATGATAGAATCAAAAATTAAATTTGATTATTCAACAAGAGGTTCTGCTACTTGGGTATCAACAACTGAGGGATGGAAAATTCTACATTCTTCTTATGCTCCAAGGAAGGGAAAAAACGGATTACCTGATGTTAATTAAAATTTAATTTTATAGTTTCTGAATAAGTCAATTTAATAAACATTACGACCCTCCCTTTGTGGAGGGTTTTTTTATATAACAGGCATATCACTTTCCTCTAACTCACTAACCTCAAGTCCTCTTAAATAAGTCATGCTAACAGCTAAAGAACTATGCCCCATAGCCTTCTGTAGCCTACTTTCGAAATTCCTGTAGACTTTTCAATCTGTGTATATTTGCTTTAATTAGTGCTTAAAACACGCAACTAATCTTATACAAGATCGTTGTACACCATTTAAAAAAACAAACCATGAAAATCACAAAAAAGATTATGACTAATTCCTAGTTAAAAGGAGTTATCTGCAAAATATTTTACAAGCCTCTCTATCGGACAACGCGGGTTCCCATCTTAGGTACTGTACTAGATGAAAATTCGATAGATCAGTGTATAAACTTTCGGAGATGAAATAATTTGCTATTTCTCTGAGTTCTCTAATTAACTCCATATAACCAGACCCACCAAGTAAGGCAGCCAATCCCTCCGAGTCTAGAATTTTCTTGATTTCCATATGTGGAGAGCTAAATCGCCACGGGATAGTTACATAATCTGCACATTCTTCTTGGGTCTTTTTGTAGGCATAAGGATACTAAAAAAGGTCAATGATGCCTTATTCCGCAAGTTCACCTTACTGATGACTGCCATAGGTGCCATCATTATCTATTTGACATAAAAAAAGTCATCCTGATTTCTCAGAATGACTTTCTAATTATTGAATGACTAGTTTTTAATTATTCCCGATTGGTGAGAAATTGAACTTACCCACTTCTTCTGAGAACTTATCCCAATTCTCAGCAAACCACTGATCTACTTTTGATTTCAATGCCTCATAAGACTTCTTATGTTCATCGAGATCTTTACGATCTGAATTACCTGGAGCCTCAAAAGAGCCCGATACAGATCGAGAAAGGTTAGATATTTTTGAGTTTAAAGGAACAACATCAGATCCTCCTCTTCCACCTCTTCCAAATCTACCTCCACCACCACCAATGGCATCAGAAAGCTCCTTCATCTGTTTCTTGACATCGTTGGTCATGGTTCTCAAGCCTTCAGCATCTGTTCCTTTTCTATCTTTCAATGCAGCAATAACCTTGTCTACTTCTGCCATCTCTTTGGTCATTCTTGACGATAAAGAAGTTACATCACCGGTTAACTTGCCGACTTCACGCAAAAAGTCTCTTCGGGCAATCAACGCATCCATGCTAAATTCGATTCTCGGATCCATTTGGATTTCGATCATGGCTTCATCTGATACACCTCCTACTGTTACCTTTGCTTTATACTTACCAGGTAATGCTGGTGCACCATTAACTCGGAAGAATCTAGCGAAGTTTGCAGGAACATTAGGCGGTAATTCAGGTTGTTCAACGCCCTTTGGTGGATCTTCGTCATATCTCCATTGCGCCATATTCAAACCGTCCTTAACAGGTGTTTCAATGGTACGTACAAGTTCATCGTTCATCGTTAAGATTTCAATTTTTGCCATAGGGCCTCCTGCAGCTCTAGCTGCGCCACCTCTTCCTGGTCTTCCGGCTCTTCCTCCTGCTCCACCACCAGCTCCAGCTCTTGCTGCGAAGGCTGCTGCTCTCGCCTCTCTGGCATTTGCATCATCACCGCCTCTTACTCCTGGTCTTTGACGCGCTTCTGGTTTCTTAGCGAAGAACTTAATCACTGCTTCACCCACTGGTCTATTTTCTCCTTCAAACGTTGCGCTGCCTGGGTTAGCAGGACCATTGGCCGATCGAGTACTTACCATATAAGCAGTAGGTGCATCTATCGCGGTTACAGCTGCCTCACTCACTGCCTTCTGACCATTTTTAGCTAATACCCTTAAAGGTCGAATATCATCCATTACGTAGATGCCACGTCCGAAAGTACCGATCACTAAATCGCTCTCACGCTCTTGTATCACTAGATCCATCGTAGAAACACTTGGATATCCGTTAGTAAACTTAGTCCATGTTTTAGCTTCATCTATACTGATGTACAGGCCATGTTCAGTACCCAAGAAAGCCAGTTTTGGCTCTACAGGATCTTGAATAAATGAAAGCGCATAACCAAACACGTCTGCTTCATTCACTATCGGGCTCCATGACTTTCCGTAATTTGTAGTTTTCATTACATAAGGTTTAAAGTCGAACCTTCTGTAATTATTAATGACAGCAACGGCCTCTCCATTATTATATCTTGAAGCCTTGATTTGTGCTACCCAACTACCGGCAGGAACACCCTTAATGTTCTTACTGACATTAGTCCAGCTCGATCCGCCATCTTTAGTGATTTGCACATTACCATCATCAGTACCCGCCCAAATCACACCTTTTTCTGTAGGACTAGGTTCAATAACTAATAGCGTTGTGTGATTTTCTGCTCCTGTAGCATCAATCGTTAAACCACCACTTTTGTCCTGTTGCTGCTTAGTTGAATCATTTGTAGTAAGATCAGGAGAGATAATCGTCCAGTTATCTCCTTTATCCGTACTCTTATGAACAAATTGACTACCGAAGTAAATCGTAGCATTATCAAAAGGATCTTGCGCTATGGCTGCATTCCAGTTGAATCTCAATTTTAAATCTGGATCATCACTCGTTGGCTTTATTCGTTTGCCACTCCCTGTAAGCTTATCGTATCTGCTTACATTCCCTTGCTGAGATTGGGCATAGCCATATCTAGAGTCATCAGGATCGGCCATGACATCAAAACCATCACCTCCGCCAATAGCATAGTAATAGTCGTTTCTTAATCCTTCTTGGATCCACGTGTAAGCAGGGCCAGTATAAGTACCATTATCCTGAAGACCGCCATAGACATTGTAAGGCGTTTCATTATCTACATTCACATGATAGAACTGTCCTAAGGCCAAATTCTCAACAAACTGCCATTTTTTACCCATATCTCGGGTAATGGCCATACCACCATCGTTACCCAAAATCATATACTTTGGATCGTCTGGATGGATATACAAGGCATGATTATCAACATGGATAAGGTTTCTCTCTATCAATCCACTGAATGACTTACCGCCATCTTCACTCACATTCACATTTGTGAAAATACTGTAAACTCTGTTTTCGTTTTTAGGATCTACATAGATATCAAAGTAGTAGAATGGACGGTTTCCGATATCTGATTTATCATTGATCATCGTCCAGTTTACACCACCATTATCAGAACGATAAAGTGCGTTCTTTTTAGATTCTATTATCGCATAAACACGATTAGGGTTATTAGTTGCAAAAGCCAATCCCATACGACCTAAATCTCCTTCAGGAAGTCCGTTGTCCTTAGCAGTCTGCTTCGTCCAATTCTTCCCACCATTTACAGTGATATAAAGTCCCGAACTAGGGCCTCCAGAAGTAAAGAACCAAGGCTCTCTTCTGTGCTGCCACATATTCACCAATATCTTATCGGGGTTAGATGGGTCCATTACCATGTCACCAACACCAGTCATCTGATCTACGTACAAGATCTTTTCCCAGTTTTCTCCACCGTTAGTAGTCTTATAGACACCTCTTTCTTCATGGTCTCCCCAAGGAGATCCGATAGCGCCTATAAAAACCGTATTAGGATCGTCTGGATGAATAATGATTCTGTGCACATTACGGGTCTTTTCTAAGCCCATCAACTCCCAAGTTTTACCGGCATCGAGACTTCGATACACTCCATAACCACCTGTGAGACTATTTCTAGGATTTCCTTCACCAGTTCCTACCCAAACTACATCTGGGTTCTTTTGTGAAACAGCTACTGCACCGATAGACAGGGCTAGGTTATCATCAAAAATAGGTTCCCAAGCGATACCCCCACTTTCAGATTTCCAAAGACCACCTGAGGCAGAACCTGCATAAATAATTTCTGGATTGTTGCGCACTACATCGATCGATGTAATACGACCACTCATATTAGCTGGGCCAATATTCCGTGGTTTCATTGATTCCATTTTGGAAAAGTCAATTTGTTGCCCGTATGACAGGAAAGTCATCAATAAGGCAGATAGCGTTAACAGTGTAATTCTTACACCCTTAAGACTAGCGTAGTTTTTAGTCTGCATATTTCAATGGTTGATTTGAAGATTTGATTTCTGAATATCGGAAAGGTTTAGCAACCATGCTGAGACTTACATGAACGGTAATGAACTCAAGTCACTGATATGACGATCAGGCAGACAGGTATCAAGATGAACTATTTCATGGCATGGGGCTTATTCTCACCCACCCAGATATAGGCAAACCCTATCCACACTTCGATAAGCCCTACCGTAAACTGCACATCAATCGTCATCTGCTTTTCTACAAAATAGACGGAAACCAGTGCATCATCATGAGGATACTTCATGACCGAATGGATACAAGAGCTAATCTCTAAATTCACGATCTGTTAAGCTGCATTTAAGCATGACAGCGCGCCTATCGCTAAGACTGTTAAATGGTTAGGGTCTCAGCGAGACGCTAAGACCAGCGAAGTCATTGGAAAGAAAGTTAAACCTAATTGTATCTCGGTTTTTCTCAATACCTTAATGCTTTAGGTGCGTTGCAATGATCATAATCAACCTTCAGTTTTAATTTTATCAATTAGAAAATGAGTTCAACCTTATCTAAACAACGGAAGCAATATCGAATGACAAAAAGGTATTCGAAGCGTAGAAAATTTCTTTTATCCATGTCAATAAATTGGCTCGGCATGATTAGACCTAGGGTTAGTGGTTTGTTTCTTTTTCTAAAGGGTGGTTTGATTTCAGAACGTAAAGGCAATAGCGCCCTGCGGGATGGCAACGTCATTTTATAAGCAACGTTATACACCATAGATGAACATTTTCTTAGAAAATTCGGAGATAAGTCGAAGCAAGAACTTTAAAATGGAAGCACTATGAACACAACTGAAGCCACTTCAAAATTCGTTTTTCCAACAGATAATGATTCGTTTCCTCAACTGAGGTATATAGGATATGGTGGGATTTTTTTTGGGGTAGTGCAAATCTCAACTAACAACATGCTCGGAATAATCACTGCAATAGTTTCGATCATTATTGTGATGTCCTTCAGGCCTATCAAACGAATACTAGAACTGAACAAAAACACGGTAAGGCCAAGATCTCTTTTCGGCTCAACACCTGAACATTTCAATACAATCGATGCTCTCAATATCAAATCAACCCCTATAAGTCAACGACTGAATTCTAGGGGCTCAACAACTGAAATTAATTATGAGCTCTTCCAAGCTTACCTAGTTTCCGATGGAACAAGCATCTTGCTGGGCGAACAACGAAAGAAGCAACCCCTGCTTGAAAAGCTTAACAGCATTTCTGAGCTGACAAACGCCCCAATAAATGACGAAACGTAAAAGGTGAATAACCCTCTCTGGTTCGCAATGTAGTGCGGACCCGTTTTCTAAGACCAGCACGCACTGCAAGCCTGCCTATCGGCAGACAGCTGAGCGCTAGATATAGCTTCACCGCCCAATAAACGCCTTACCATCCAATCCCTCCTCAATTTCCTTAGGCATGGTTAGTCCCAAGTAATTGGCGATAGACGGCATTATGTCTACAATACCGGGATTTTGATAGAAGGATGGCAATGGCCTTGGATAATTAGTGACTATCCAAGTCGTGCGTTCTCGGTCGGATTGTCCTCCATGCCCTTTTCCGTTAGCTGCAGTTCTGCCATGGTCAGTGGTGATGACAATTAGCCACTCTTCATTGTAGGCTTGCTCACGGGCTTGAATGGACTTCCAAATGCGGCCTACTTGTGAATCGGCTAGTCTTACGGCCTTGGTCATTTGAGGACTGTCGCCAAAGCGATGCCCCATATCGTCTGTATACTCTAAATATACCCAAGAAAGGTTTGGGCCGTCACTGGTAATGTAATCGGCAGTTTCTGTGGCCACCATTTCGTCAATGTTCAGGATGTATTGTCGCTCTTCATCATGCGGAAAGCGTACGGTATCCAATTCAAAGCCATCAAAGGCGTAACCCATTTTGAGATTGCCCGTTTCGGGAAGCCCCTCTCCGATCAGCTTGGTGCGATTGTCCAGCCAAGTGGAGAAAATGGCTGTCTTGCGGCTAGGATCATGTTCCTTCGCCACCCGGAAGATAGTCCAGTAGCTGTAATTCGGTGCTTTGATGCTGTTGCCCCAAACGTTGTGTTTATTCGCCCACACGCCAGTTAATAAACTATTATAACCCACAGCGGAGATGGTTGGCGATTGAGAATCACCATCTTTCTCCCCTCCTACGTAAGCCCGTGTATAGCCAGCTTCGCCTGCAATCTCATCGAGATAGGGCGTATTGGTGGCTTCTAATACATCGGCTGGAATCCCGTCCAAAAGGATAAAGACGACTTTTCGTTCTTTCGGTGCGCTTTGACAGGCCGTGAACCCAAGCGCTAGCATCAAGGAGAAAATCAGACATTGCTTCATACCATTAAACTAAGCATAAATGTCCTATTCATTAAAATGGCTTGGCGTTAAATCCGCTGAAAAATCTTCTCTTTATACTGTAATGTGATTTGCCTATCTTCATCATTATTCAAATTCAACCTTTATGAAAGCACTAAAAAACCTAACCCTATTACTCACGCTGCTATTGACATGTACCATCAATTTGCAGGCGCAGGTTTCCAATCAATTGGAAATGTTGGACATATTCAATCTAGAATATATCTCCGATCCACAGATTTCTCCTGATGGACAAAAGATCATTTATGTCCGCAATTTCAAGGACATCATGACCGATCGTAACCTTTCCAACTTATGGATCGCCAGTTTTAACGGCTCCCAAAATAGACCCCTAACGACAGGCGAGCAAAGCGATCGTTCTCCTCGTTGGTCACATGACGGCAGTAGAATTGTCTACACGTCTAATAAGTCAGGCAAATCAGAAATCTACCTGCGATGGATGGATTCTGGCGATGAAATGGTCTTAGTAAATTCAGAGAAATCACCCTCAAGTATTACTTGGTCACCAGATGATAAACATCTGGCCTTTAATATGTTTGTACCTAAATTAAAGCCTTCTCCGATTAAGATGCCGGCTAAGCCAGCAGGCGCTACTTGGAATGCTCCACCTAAGTATGTGGACGACCTCGGATGGAGAAGAGATGGCCAAGGTGAAGTGCCTTCGGGCAGTCAACAACTCTTTACGGTTCCTGTTTCTGGCGGTACGCCAAGACAAATTACAGATGCACCATTTGACCATGGCAATGCCGTTTGGGCAAAGGATGGCCAACACCTTTACTTCAGTGCAAACATGCGTGAAGACAGAGAAATTGAAGGCTCTGATTCTGACATCTATTCCGTTTCTATTTCTGATGGAAAGCTCACAAAACTTACTGATCGTTATGGCCCCGATGGGAATCCAACCATCTCACCTGATGGAAAGAAAATGGCCTATTTAGGTTTTGACGACAATTACAATGGCTATCAAATCAGTCGATTGTATGTGGCCAATGTAGATGGCTCTAATAGTCAATTGATTTCAGGAAACTTAGATCGTGATGTCAATGACATCACATGGTCAGCAGATGGCAAAGGACTTTACTTCCAATATGTAGACAAGGCCCATACTAAAATCGCTTACATGACCCTAAAAGGGAAAGTATCAGATATCACCGAAGGCCTTGGTGGCGGTACACTAGGTAGACCTTATACCTCTGGTAGCTACTCTATCGCTGACAATGGTAATTATGCCTATACATGGGCTGAAACATTAGAACCAGCCGATCTAGGCGTAGGCAATGCCGGAAAGAACAAAAGAGTGACTAAGGTCAACGAAGACCTCTTCGATTATAAGAAACTCGGTAAAGTAGAAGAGATTTGGTACAAGTCGTCTGTAGATGGTTTAGACATCAATGGATGGATTGTGACACCAGCAGACTTTGATCCTAACAAAAAGTACCCACTCATTCTAGAAATACATGGCGGACCATTCTCTAGTTATGGCCCTGTCTTCTCTGGAGAGATTCAATTGATGGCTGCTGCGGGCTATGTCGTGTTGTACACCAACCCTAGAGGCAGTACAAGTTATGGCTTCGACTTTGGTAATGAGATCGACAAGAACTACCCAAGCAAGGACTATGACGATTTAATGTCAGGTGTGGACGAGGTGATCAGCCGAGGATATATCGATGAAAGCCAATTGTTCGTCACTGGCGGCTCTGGCGGTGGTGTTTTAACAGCATGGATCGTTGGTAAGACTGATCGATTCAAAGCAGCTGTAGTAGCTAAGCCTGTAATCAATTGGTTCAGTTGGGCGCTTTATTCAGATATGTCGGCATTTGCTACGCGCTATTGGTTTGAAAAAAGACCTTGGGAAGATCCTGAAAAGTACATGAAGCACTCTCCTATTTCCTTGATTGGTAATGTGACAACTCCAACTATGTTATTGACTGGAGAGTCAGATTTAAGAACACCGATTCATGAATCTGAGCAATATTTCTCAGCATTGAAACTACAAGGAGTAGAAACCGCTATGGTGAGAATTCCTGGGGCATATCATGGCATTGCAGCAAGGCCGAGTAACTTGATTGGTAAAGTTTCAGCCATCTTAGGATGGTTCGATAAATACCGTACTGATGCTGTTTCAATGGATATCAGGAAGTAATAGCCATTAATATTTAGGCTAAAGACCTCAATCAGTACACGATTGAGGTCTTTTTATGAGAAGTCCATGTCAGTACTAGCAATCAAGCGCGAATCGGCCAAAGCCGCTGTTCTTAAGTACCCAGGATAGTCTGGATGACTTCCAAGTGCTGCGAGCGCCATCTAGTTTGGGTATTTAACGATCAAGACAGCATCCCATAGCCCTTCATCCTCTTCATGCGGACCGATAAGCGTGGCTATGGATTGACCCGGCCAAACCAGCTCACCGCCTACCTCATTGATTAAGGGAGACACTGCTTTCACACAGGCTTGATATTTTGTAAGTCCACCCGGCTTAAACTTGAGCATATTGATCATGTACAATGGTCCTATGCTAGGCATTTCCATGAATTGTTGCTGTTGTTCTGGGGTAGGATTTATATGCATAGCCTTCAAATTTTATACTTAAGATAGTCTTTTCACCAAAGAAATATTAACAGTTCACTTCGTCCATTATCTTTATGACACCATGCGCATCAAAGCCACATTACTCTTATTGACCCTGTTCATCTGCCTTGGCTGTGGCAATCCCGCCAAAGACTCAACAAGGGTGCTCACCACTCAGTATGGCTCCGTTAAGGCATTGCAGGCTCACCTTGAAGCAGATAAAATGACTTGGTGGACATACAACAAGAAGCATATTATTCTGTCCACGGAGTTCAGCCCACTTGGTATGGATGGTCAAACCATAAGCAAGCAAGAGTTCTTAGAAAAGTTGGATACGGGCGACTTTATAGCCTTAGAAGTGAAAGACGAAGCTGGAGATAACTACTACCACCTCAGGCCGATATCAGAGAATGCTGCCCAAGGCATCAGTGGTTTGGCTGAAGTAGACGGTTATTATGCGCTTCAACACTTCCTGCAGGAAGGAAAAGACTTTCCAGATTTCGAATTCAATGATTTGGAGGGCAATCTATTCACCAATGAAAGCCTCAAATGCAAAACGATTTTCCTAAAAACGTGGTTTATCGCCTGCGCGCCATGCATTGAGGAAATGCCCGACCTCAACGAGATGGTTGAGAAATACACCAATCGAGCTGATGTCATCTTCATCAGCTTGGCTTTAGATAAGCCAGAAGCCTTAAAGAAGTTCCTGACCAAAAGGCAATTCGACTATAAGGTGATCGCTGAGCAAAGCGATTTCATAGTGGATAACCTAGTTAACCTTGCCTACCCTACACACTATATCATCGGCCCTGATGGTAAGGTCAAAAAGATCACTAGCAATTTTGAAGAGCTTGACCTCGCTAGAATTGCGATGGGGATTTAATAAATTGAGTATGTGTATTATCTGCCTTACAATAAAAACCTAAAGCAGTTCTCAAGAAACCTGAGGAATAACAGTACGCTTTCGGAAGTATTGCTTTGGCAACAACTCAGAGCAGGTAACATCAGTGGTTATAAATTCAATAGACAGAAACCATTAGACAATTACATAGTAGACTTCTATTGTAAGAAACTCAACCTTGTGATCGAAGTGGACGGTGCTAGTCACTTGGTAGGCGATGCACCTATCAAGGATAAAGAAAGACAATCCATCCTTGAAGAAATGGGACTTCAATTTCTCAGATTCGATGACATGGATGTTAAAATGAATATTTCTGGTGTCATTCGAATTTTGGAGGATTTTATTGATGATTGGGAGAAAAAGAATCTTTATTGAGTTTTTGCAATGGGTGTCGAATCCCCCTAGCCCCCTTTAGCCAAAGGGGGAATTCTACGCCTTAAGGTTTTCGGAAAGTCTATGGACCCTCTTCGTTAAAGTCCCCCTTTCTAAGGGTGCGCGAAGTGGGGGATCATCAAACCCTCCTACACAAATCACATTTCTGATAGTTCTCTCTAATTATAAACGTAATTGAAAAAAACCTCTAACGGCTGAGAGCAGCCGAATCCCACTGGCTCCTAGTAGCCAAAGCGGGAATTGGTACTAATTCAGATCGATGAAAAGAAGACGATTCGCTAGGTAAAAATCTAAATCGGGTTGAAACGCCACAAAAAGAAAAGCAAACTGTCTTCGTTAAAGTCCCCCGTTCTACGGGGGTGCGAAGCGGGGGATTATCAAACCCTCCTACACACCCGATTAAAGGCACAGTACTCGCATTGTTTAAGGTCTTCCGTCTGCGTAAAAGGAACTTCGGGGTTATAGATCTCATTCACCAGTTCCTTTAAGCGCGTTTCAAAAGCATCGATAACTTGCTCTGGTACTAACTGCCCTGCCCTTAGCCATTGCGTGCCTTGGCTGAGATGTCGCATACTCAAGATACCGATACGCACCTGATCCGATAAATGACCTCTGGTAAGTAGGGAATACAAATAACCCTGAAAACCGGACTTCAAGTCAGGGTTTTCAAAATAGGCTTGTGTGTATTCTTCTGCAGGAAGCTTCAATTGAGCCATTGCCGAAAGCTTCACCTTACCTGTCTTATAGTCAATGATTTGGGTGACTCCATCTTTTTCATCGATACGATCTATAGTTCCACCAATCTTAGCCTTATTTCCGTTGGGTAAGGAAACGTAATATTGAAAATCATTTCTTTCAAGACCCACCATCTTAAATGGCGCCTGTTTAATATCTAAATCGAGGACTTTTTGGACCATTTGCTCCATCACGCGCTTAGTCACCAAATCTCGACCTTCCAATTGTTGATTCGGTTGGATGATCTTATTTTCTTCGAGTGAAACGATAAGCTGCTTTTCTACTAAGCCCTTCAATAACTTAATCTGGTCTTTAGAGACTTCTTGACCCAAATAAGGCGTATAGAGTTTTTCAAGCACTTCGTGAACCACAATACCCAAGTTTCGGGCATCGATATCCTCCTCTACTTGATCTTGTTCGCTAAAACGCGCCACATATTGAAAGTAGAATTTCAGTGGGCAACTCACATAGGTGGTGAGCGATGTTGGCGAAAGGAATTTCTCAGCCTCGTTGCCCTCTAAATACCGCTCTAGCATGTGCATCACTTCAGGGACCTTGTCGATAGTAATAGCTCTATTTTCTGTCTGAGGTGGGATAATCCCCTCATAGGTCTTCTCTTCTACTGTATAGTTGGGTAGCTTCTTATACAACCTTAGCTGTTGTAAAACGAAGCGACTCACCTCACCTGTTGAATCCGCAGCCACCGTATTGTCATAGATAAAATGGACATTTTCAGCACGCTGAATTAAGCGTTTAAAGTGATAAGCATAAATAGCGTCCTGCTCTTCGAAAGTAGGCAATTCAAAAACCCGCCTTAAGCCATAAGGAATGTATGAATTTAGGCTTCTCCCAGCGGGAATCTTACCTTCGTTGGTAGACAAGACAATCACATTTTTAAAGTCAAGGGTTCTCGTTTCTAGGAAACCCATGATTTGAAAACCTCTAACCGGTTCGCCTTCAAATGGTATCTTAATCGACCTGAAATGCTCTTGAATAATCTTTTTGATCAACCTCAGTGAGAAGCCGTCACGTGTTTTTAAATAGTCGTTCAGTTGATTGAGTGACTTCAAGAAGAAGTAGATAAACTCTCGATCAGCCACGCCATTTTCAGATTCCTTAAAGTGATAGAATACTGTTGTTAAGTAGCTTTTGAAAGCTTGACTTAGCACTTCCCAATCTGTCTTAGCACCGAGTAAAGCCCTTAGTTCTGGTGATTTGATCCGCTCCATGAGCGCTTTCAATCCCACCTTATTCTTCTTTTCTTGAACGAACCAATGGTTCAAGTGATCATAGATGCCTTCATGAAAAATGGCTGTGTAGGCATTCGATAAAAATGGCCTCAGGTCGTACACATGGAAGATCACATCGTCACCCACTACTTTAGCCCTTCTCATCAATTCGAGATAGCTCAAAGCAAAATCATAGACTACGGTTGACTTCATGGGATACCCCATCGTAACGTTCAGCTTTTGCCCTTCCATTGGAATAGCATAAAGCAGTGGTAACAGTAGTTTCTCATCAGCCAAAACAATGGCAGACTCTTCAGGCTTAAAGCCTAAAGCAACGGCCTCGGCCATTAAATCTGCGGCTAAGTGTGCTTGACCCATCAACTGCGGAACCGCGTGTACTGTAACGTTCTTAGATTCCTCTAGAGAGTTCGCATTAATCCAAACTGAGTCTGGCCATTTCTGCTCGTATGCTCTAACAAAATCGCCTGCCTCCTCTCGCTTATCTCTTAGGTAGTAGGTATCCACATCCCAATACAGTGTTCCTCTTTCCGCTTTCACCAAAGCATCAAAAATCACCTCTTCAGACTTAGAGAGGGCATTAAAGCCACAGATATGGTAATGACTATACTTATGATCGAAGTGTTCTTGCTTGAGGATTTCGGCTAGATTTCGATAGAGCATGCCACCGTAAGCCTTCTCTTCTTTCAGTAAGGTGTCTTGATATTCCACATAGACATTACCTACCTCTTGCCAAATTTTTAGAAACTCGGTAAGCAGCTTGGTCTTCTCTTTCTTCTCCGTGAGGGTTCGATAGCGCTCGATGATTCCTCGGAGTTCATCATTATACCCGAAAACATGGTCTATTTCTTTAATGTTCTGTAAGGCCGAGTAGATCTGATTGGCATCGGCCATATAGCGATCTATCTCGTCATAATCTTTTAAGATGACCTTTCCCCAAGCGTAAAACTTATCGAACTCTAAGTCTTTGTCTCGCTTTTGGTAAACTTGAAATAGACTAAATAGCAGGGTTAATTCATCGGTTATATTGAAACCCGTCATCTCCTGTACCAAGTCTTCAATACTGAGAATAGTAGGCAAAATGAAGTTCTGGTCGCCAAACCGCTCTAGCAGCGACCGTTTAAAGAACACTCCTCCACGTTTTGTGGGAAATACATAGCAATGACTCTTTAGCGCTTGTAAATCGCCTTCATCAACATGATCTACTAGTGATTCGTGGAAGGTTTTCATAAGCTCACCTCTCTTACGATAACTGGTTCAACATAAATCAGATGCCCTTCAACTTCTTCATAGCCGAGGGCTTTCATGGCTTTCATATATCGCCTCACTTGTTCGTGATGCGTTTCTCCTTCTTTCTCTTTCTTATAATCAATGACGATTGCCTTATTTCCATGCGTTAGAATCCTATCTGGCTTATGAATGCGGTTATCGTACCAAATCTCTCTTTCGTTGAGCACTTCAAAGCCATCAGAAAACCATGGTGAAATATTAGGGTCTTCAAAGAGCTTCGTAATTCTTGATGACACGGCTAAAACGGATTTCTCATCGAGTTCTCCTGCCTGTTGCATTTGTTTAAGTACTGGCTCTAAATCTTCTGCTGTATTGATGGCTGACAGCACTTCATGCACCTGATTACCAATGGTAATGTTCTCTGCGTCTTGTGTCTCTTGAAGCATAAAAAAGCGTTCCGAATCATTCCGGATGGTCAATTTCTGTAGGTAAGAAGAACTTGGGTAGACCTTAATTCCAATGGCATCACTCTTGGTTTCATTCGCTCCCACTTTATCAGCAGAATTGCCAAAAGTGTAGTCTAAATAACCACTTTCGGCTTGCTCCTGACTCTCTAAGCCGGGAAGTATCTGCCATAGCAAAGATTGAATATTCGATGGAGCAGCCGCCTTACCTTTCGTTTCACCAGTTGGTGCGGAGATATATAACTTCTCTCTGGCCCGAGTAAAGGCTACATAAGTCTTGTTCAACACATCTAAAACAAACTCTTTCGACTCTTGATAAAAGGCTTCGGCAAAATGAGAGTTTGACAAAGAACGTTTTGAATAATCTAGGGGAACGAATTTTAAATCTTGGTAATCTATCGGTAAATCTCTTGTCCAGAATTGATGCCTTACTGGGGGAAGAATACTCCAATGGGCGAAAGGGATACAGACAATCGGAGCCTCTAAACCTTTCGACTTATGAATGGACATAATTCTCACTGCATTGGTCTTTTCGTTGGCTGAGACCGTAGTATCATAGCCCTCATTGTCCCACCATTCCATAAAGGTGTTGATGGAATTGATTCCTTTTTGCGTTTGCTCCAGCACTACATCTTGAAACCGCTGAATGTATACATCCGCTTGATTTGTGAAATTGAAGATCAATAATACTTCGCTTACTAAATCGAAGAGTGACTGTTGTTTCAAATGATGCTTCTGCTCAAGAAAATCCTTTGGGAAAGCCGCTTCCTCTAAAGACATTCGGTTTTCTCTAGACCTAAGCAATACTTCTTGCGTATTCTGACCACTCAACTGATGATACAATCGAATCAAATTGAGGCATAGTATTTCATCATAGTCAGATTGAAGGTATCGGAAGACTTCCAATACAAAGACCACCAAATCGCTTTGTGTAATTCTTAAAGACTCACCATTTATAAACGGGATATTTTCAGCCAATAAGGCATTGGCTATATCTGGAATCTCTCCATTGGCATTGACAAGGATGAGGAAGTCACTTAATTCAAAACCTTGTGCCTGATTTGCTTTAATGGCATCTACTAAGTCTATCAGCGCGGATGTTTTCCAAGGCGTTTCGTCTTTATCATAAAACCGAACACGTACGAAGCCACCCTCCTTACCTTTGGCTTCTTGGTGATGATTAGCATAGGCACTTTCGAATAGCTCAGTATCCGTTATGGCTTCATTTTGCCCAATGGCAATCGGTAGTTTTTCGAATAACTGATTGTTGAAATTGACTACCTGCGTCAGGCTTCGGTAGTTGTCGACCAAATTCTTATCTGAGTCCTTAGTATAGAAAGCACCAAGGTCCTTTTTCAACTCCGTCAAAAGCAAATTCATATTGCCTCCTCTAAATCGATAGATGGATTGCTTTACATCGCCAACGATGAGTACATTATTGTCTTCAGAAAGCGCATTAACCACAAGGGGTTGAAGGTTACTCCATTGGAAGTTGGAAGTATCCTGAAACTCATCGATCATGATGTGCTTAAAGAAGCTGCCTAGCTTCTCGAAGATAAATGGAGCATCTGCTTCTGCAAGGATGTCTTTTAAAATCAGGTTGTTATCTGAGATCAGCATCACATTGTGCTCGTCTCGGTATTCCTTTAAGTGCTTATTGAGTTCTTCTAATAGGCCATAGGAGAATATGTTCTTTAGCAGCACTTTAGCCGTATTGTAATCGACTTGATACTCTTCGATGTACTTGACAATGGTAGGCGCTATCTGACCAAACCTTCCGGCCACCAAGGCATCAATCTCGGCTATTTTAGGAGAGGTCTTGGTATACCAAGTATCATCTCCGTTGGCAGTCTTTATAAATGTATTAGTGAGTTCGAGATCCCCTCTGATAAGCTTCTTAAATGTATTAGCAACACTTCTTGACCCACCTTTAAAGTCTTCAACAACTAGCCCATGTTTCGTCAAAAGGTCGAGCGCTTCATTACCGAAGGCTTTTAACTCATTTTCATAGCCTCTAACTGTTTTGCTCATCGTTACAATGAGTTCTTTCAGTCTGACTAAGTCTAAATCTACATCGCGGAACCCATCTTGAAATGCTTCAGAAAAAAGGCTCTTGCCTAGCTTTTCCATGTTCTGGTCTACATTCCATGACTTATCATTCTCCATTTGCTCGTTGGCAAAGGATACTAGCCAGTCCCTTACTTGCTTATTATCGTCAAGACTTCGGAAGAGCTGGTCTATGGATTCGTTCAGCGCCAAGGATACATTCATCTCCAGCTCATAACTCATTGGTAAATCGAGTTCACGCGCGAATGACCTGAGCACTTTAGAGAAAAAGCTATCTATGGTGGAAATTTCAAATCGCCCATAATTATGAATGATGAGTTCATAAGCTTCGTTTGCTCGCGACCTGATCCCATCGTCATCAAGTTGCTCACCTAAGGCTTCTTTTATGCTATGAAACATAGCCTCTTCACTCCCTTCAGCGATTTCAAGCAAGGCGTCAAGAATCCTTCGCTTCATTTCCTCAGTCGCCTTATTGGTAAAGGTGATGGCAAGGATGTTTTTGAAGTCCGATGGATTGAGCAATACTAGCCTTAGGTACTCTCTTACAAGGGTAAAAGTCTTACCTGATCCGGCTGAAGATTTGTATACGGTTAGTGGCAATTCAAAATTGATTTAGACCAAATATGAAATTAGTCAATGCCGAAGAAATCAGAAGGAATTAACGGATTAGTTTGATAGACCCTCTAAAGGTTTCTTCAAAAGCCACATCATTAAGTGTCCCCGCATAGAAGATTACATAGGAGTACTTTCCGTCAGGTGCAGGTTGGTTGTCGAATTGACCGTCCCAACCTTCATTTACATCTTCTGTAGAAAAGACAACAGAGCCCCACTTATTATAAACTTGCATCGAAAAGGTGATGGAGCAGTCAGCCACTGGCTTGAAGTCATCATTTGTACCATCTCCATTGGGACTAAATGCATTTGGAATGAATATTCTTGGAAACCTCTCGGTTACTTCGATGGCTAAAGAAGTCTCACAACCATTCGCATCAACGATCCTTACGGTATAATTACCTTCGCTAAGGCCAGAGGCATTTGGATCATTTAATGTTGGGTTATTACTCCAGAAAAACTGATAATCAGGGGTACCACCTTTGGCATCAATGAAAACCGTTCCATCAGAAGCTTGTGGGCAGATCGGATCGTTGATTAATGATGCTATGTCTGCCTCCAAAAGGAGCGGTTCATTGATCGTAAAAGTCGTTGACGTTTCGCAACCATTCGCATCACGAATATCTACTTGATAAGCCCCTGCTCTTAACCCATTAATTGTGCCTGTATTGGTACTTTGGGTAAAGCCATTAGTGCCTGTCCAATTATAAATATAGTCGCCATTCGGAAACACAGTACCACCTGCAACCAGTATAGTAGCAGCTCCATTAGACTCTTGGAAACATCTTACATCTGTGAGCTGATTATCAGCAACTTCTAATATTGCAGGCTCAGCTACGGTATAGGTAAACATTACTTCGCAGCCAAGCGCATCTGTTACAGTGGCTGTATAATCTCCAGCGGCTAAGCCATTGATATCTATACCAGTCATTCCATTACTCCATGCCACTGTATATCCAGGTTTCCCTCCTGCTAATGCGATGCTGATCGTTCCATTCGCATCCCCGTTACAAAGTGCATCCATAATGGTGGGTGTAGAAACAATTTCGGGGTAGATGATAATATCTAGTCTATCGGAGAATCCTTCGCAGTCTGATATCAAAGGATTAAATTCCCTATACCAGATTTGACCTGCACCTGGGCCATTCCAACTTACCCTCACCAGATTAGTGTTGTTTGCCGTAATAAAATTCCCTCCCGTAATAAACCATTCATATTCTGACCCGGCAGTTTGTGGCGTGGAATAAGTAACATCCCCTAACTCAGTAAAGCAGACCTCAGTATTTGTAAAACCATTACTCTGTGGTAAAACTGGTTCTAGTCTCTTATTAATGATCACATCAAATGTGACCGTATCAGCTACACAGCCAATCGTATTAGTAGCTATAATCTTTAAGGAAGCATCTGGTCTTGCTGCTCCCCAATCGACAGATATAGCATCTCCTGTATCCGCACCAACAATTGTACCTCCATCTACAATCCATTGGTAAGTATTGCCTGGCGTGCCTTCAACGGCATAGGCAATACCATTAACATCTGGACAGACTGAGGCAGGACCTGAAATATTGGTGATCTCATTTGGTGTAATTGTAATGGTTCTCACTTTTAGATCGGAATTTATACCACAAACCCCACCTCCATCAGAGACCAATAATGTGATGGTATATTCTCCAGGTTGAGAATAAGTATGAACCGTGTCTTTACCTGTGGCGATTGTACCATCTCCAAAATTCCATTCAAACTCTGTAAACCTAGGTGCTTCTCCCGCTGGCACCTCAAAATCAGCAGTAAAGGCAATCTCATTATTAACACAACCTTCTTCAGCAATAATGGCAATATCCGGGTCATCTCCGACTATGTCTAAACTCAAGTTTTCTAAGGATGCCCCAGCGACATAACCAAACGACTCGATATTACCAAAACCATATATATAGGCTATAAATCCAGCCTCAGAGTTCAAATTATAATCTTCCCCCTTATCTATCCCTAAACTAGCTACTGAAAATGTCGATCCTGCAACTGGTGTGAAATTAACAGGGTTAATCACCGCTCCATTAAAAGTTATATTGGCAATTTCAGATGTTTCAGTAATAACAGTCACAAAATAATCATCTATTGCTTCTGTAGTCAGCGCATTAAAAGTGATATCGTTTAGCTTTTGTTCATTTGGACTCAGCATGATCATAAATGGATCGCCAGGCCCGAAATTAACGTTCGCATCACAACTCAGTGACTGGCTTAATTGAGCTACTTGGATAGGTTTATTAGCATTAATTCTAACTACATCCTCTTCAAGCGCATATATCACATCACCGGCACCTAATAATGTATCTATTGCGGCCCCAATCGTGAGCTCTGTATCATCTTCAAGCACAGTAACCTGTAAAACATAAGCCCTTCTCAATTCAAAGGGTACAGCGATATACTCTCTGCCCCAAGTGTTTGTTGGATACATTTGCTCATACAATTGATCTGCGGCAAATCCACCCGCATTACCGCCCGATCCACAGTCAGCGCCTCCAGTTACTCTACCCCATTTGTTACCAGCGAAAACGGCAAAATTATTACACACATCAGGATCATTTGCCGTAGAAGTTTCAATTAATGTACCCGCTAAATCAGCATCTGCTTGAACCTGATAGACTTCTCCTTGATCAAGAGTAATCGTAAAAGTGGTCTCAGCAGCCCTACCATCTATTGTAGTTACTGAAGGTGTTATGTCAATTTGTGTATTATCAGTAGCAGCGACAATTAGTAATTGAGCAGGACCAGAACCAATATCCCAATTATCACCAGCAGGCGCCCCTTCCCAGTAGGCAGCAGCGTAATACTGATTACCTAAAGTATTAAAAGGCAAGACGACTGTTGCATCAGCACTTCTAAATCTATTATTTAATGCATAGACACTAATATCTACATCGGAGGTTATATAAATCCCCTTTCTTTGAAGCTGACCAGAGCCAGAAGCGGCATTAGGGTTATTGGGTGCGCTTCCGATTATCTCTCTATGTGTTACACCTGGTTCAACTGTTATAGTCATGGTACGACTATCTCTATACAGGAAAATCTCGACTTGTGCTGTCTCCTTGCTCGTCAAAAATATCTCTAAAGAAGATGCCGTTGCTCCATCATTATTCTCCATAAAACCCAACCAGAACTCTCTTCCCTCAGTAGTTACTTGAGAGAAAGCTGATAGGCTTCCAAATGCCAGTAAGAAAATTAGTAGTAGTCTCTTCAATTTATTAAACGCTCTATTCAGATGCCTAATATCAAGCATCAAAGATGGTCAAAATTTCGATTTTTCAAATGACTTCATTCAGCAAATCCAGTGAATCATTATGTCTCTGACAATCTGTCTAACGAAAAGTTTGATCAAAGTCACATTAAGCCTTCAATGAATTTGTTTCTTCAATGATTATTGAATTGCTTTGAGAAAATTCTTAGCGCATGGAAATCAAAGCCAAAATCCAAACAATATTCCCTTCACAGCAAGTAACTGCTTCTTTTAAGAAAAGAGAGTTTGTAGTAGAGTATGCCGACAACCCTCAATACCCTGAATTCATTAAGTTCGAATGTATTCAAGACAAATGTGATCAGTTAGACGGATTCTCTGAAGGGCAAGAAGTAATTGTCGCTTTCAACCTAAAGGGAAGAAAGTGGACAGACCCACAGGGTGTTGACAAGTATTTCAATTCTTTACAAGCTTGGCGCATTACAGCTGACCAAGGACAAGGCGCAGCTTCTACTCCTTCTAGCACTGGTTCTGGTGCAACACCTCCTCCACCAGCCTCTAATGATGAGCCCGCTTGGTTAAATGCTGATGAATCTGACGATTTACCGTTTTAGTATATGAAGTACGACATTATAGTTATTGGCGGTGGTATCGTAGGTTTAGCTACTGCTTACAAAAGCCTTCAGAAGAACCCCAAGCTAAAACTTGCCTTGGTCGAGAAGGAAGCACAGTTGTGCCAACACCAAACGGGAAACAACAGTGGTGTTATTCATTCTGGCCTCTATTACAAACCAGGTAGTCTCAAGGCTACGAACTGTATCAATGGCTATAACATGCTGCTTGAGTTCTGTCAGCAGGAAGAAATCCCTTATGACCTCTGCGGCAAGGTTGTAGTCGCCACAGATGAATTCCAAAGACCGTTATTGGAAAACCTCTACAATCGAGGGTTAGAAAATGGCCTTGACAAAATCTCGAAGATCAACGTGGATGAGCTTAAGGAGATTGAACCGCATGTTAAAGGAATAGCTGCGCTAAAGGTACCCTATACTGGGATTGTTGATTATGTTGCTATAGCTGAAAAATATGCAGATAAAATCCGAGAAGCGGGAGGTGACATCTTCTTAGGAGAAAAAGTTTTAGGCATCAAGGAATCTACTACTGATTCTGTAGTCGAAACGAGTAAGCAACAACTAGAAACTAAACTTGTCGTCAATTGTGGTGGCCTTTATTCAGACCGATTGGCCAAAATGACTTCTGATGAAGTCGATTTGAAAATCATCCCTTTCCGTGGAGAGTACTTCAAACTGATTCCAGAGAAGGAATATTTAGTTAAACATCTGATTTACCCTGTCCCAGACCCAAGCTTCCCTTTCTTGGGCGTTCATTTTACACGTATGATCGGTGGTGGTATTGAAGCTGGACCAAATGCTGTGCTTGCCTTTAGACGAGAAGGCTATAAAAAGTCCCAAATTCATCTTGGTGAATTAGCTGAGTCACTCATGTGGCCTGGTTTCCAAAAAGTAGCTGCAAAATATTGGAAAACTGGTTTTGGTGAACTGTATCGTTCATTCTCGAAAGCTGCCTTTACAAAAGCCTTACAGAAGCTTATCCCTGAAATTCAAGCCTCTGATTTAGTAGATGGTGGTGCTGGAGTGCGTGCACAAGCCTGTGATAGAGATGGTGGGTTGCTAGATGATTTCTCAATCATCGAAGCCAAGCATGCCATCAATGTTTGCAATGCCCCATCCCCTGCTGCTACTTCTTCCTTATCTATTGGAGATGCAGTGAGTGATTTAGTGTTGAAGAGATTTTAGACTTACATCGTCTATTTTTCAAATTCGATATATTGGGTCATGAATAAAATTCTCATCTCATTTTTGGTGTGTTTGACTGTTTCTATTGCCCAGCCAGTGTTTGCACAGGTTCAAACTTTCATGTCTTACAACATTCGCTATAACAACTCTAACGATGGGGTGAACAGATGGGATGAAAGAAAAGATGAACTCGTTGCACTCATTAACAATTATGAACCTTTGGTTTTCGGAATTCAAGAGGGCCTCCTCGATCAAGTCCAATACATTCGTGATCAATCTGGGGTTTACGACTACTCTGGCGTAGGTAGAGATGATGGAAAAGACAAAGGTGAATTCGCTGCCATATTTTACAATAAACAAGAATTGACCTTACTGACTGAGGGAACATTCTGGTTATCAGAAACTCCCGAAAAAGTAAGTAAAGATTGGGATGCCGCGCTTCCGCGCATTTGTTCTTATGCTCAATTCAAAATCAATGATTCTGGAAAGACCTTCTGGTTTTTCAATGCCCACTTCGATCATATCGGTAAAGTAGCTAGGGCCAATTCTGCTACGCTGATCGTTCAAAAAATTAAAGAAATTGCCGGCTCAGCGTCCCCAGTCATTCTTACGGGAGATTTTAACGCCACGCCAAGCAGTCAACCCATATTGAATATTACTAGCTACCTAAAAGATGCCTTTTCTAATACTCAGAAGGCATTCTATGGTCCTATTGGCACTTTCAGTGGCTTTAATACTTCTGCAAAACTAGAAGATCGGATTGACTATATATTCTATTTAAATGTGACACCCAAAAGCCTTAGCCACATTGATGACAGAAGACAAAATGGACTTTGGGTTTCAGATCACTTACCCGTTCTGTTTCAAGCGCAATTCTAATCGATTTAAGATTTAGCGCATTGGAGTCTCTGTTAAAAACTCTAAAGTCCTCAGTTCTGAATACGTGTACTCACTCCCCCCAATAACAAAACCAACATGACCTCCTCTTTCCGGTGCCTCTAGATGGAGATTTGACATCCCCTTAGCCAACTCATATGGATAGCAATTCCCTACTAACAATGGGTCATTGAGTGCATTGAGTATTAACAGCTCCTTTGAGATTTTAGAAATAAAGGGAAATGGGTTACAGTGCACATAAAAGTCTGCGCGACTACTAAACCCATGAAGCGGTGCTGAATATATTTCATCAAAAGCTTCTAATGTCTTAACCTCATCTAGCCTAGCTATGTCAATGTCAGGATATTGCGCTGCCTTCCTTCTTAACTTGTCTTTAAGCTTGTTCAAAAAACGTTTCTCATACACTTTATTACTTCTCAAGCCCAATGTGTCAACACTTTCAGGCAACGAGCAAGGTACTGAAATGGCCACCGCCTTTTTAATTTGCTGCGGAAGCCCAAATCCTGTTTCTTCTCCCAAATAGCGGATCGTTTGACCCCCGCCCATGCTCATGCCGACCATGGCTACCTCATCATAAGAACCAACGGCCATCGCGTGATCAACCACAGTTCTAACATCATAACTGGCCGCATGATGATACAGAATCCTTTGTCGATTCATCTCTCCATTACAACTCCGGTTATTCCAAGCCAATACATCCCATCCATTTTCTGTGAAGAGTTTGGCCATAGCCTTCACATAGTGTCGATCTGAACCTCCTTCTAAGCCATGTGAAATTATAAGTAGCTTTTCGTGTCCATTTTTAAGCCAATCTAGGTTAAGAAAGTCATCATCAGGAGTTTCTATTTGTTCTCTTTGATAGTTGACACCTTCTATTTTTCTGGACATACTTGGTATGATTGTCTCAAAATGTCCATTCATATAATAAAATGGCGGTCCCTTATAATTAGAGCTTACTACTGGCATGTTTAATCGGGTATATTTGGGAAGTATTTTGTGATGCTAAAACTTGACGTGAAAGTTAATTGATTAAAATTCTATTGAAAACAAGGGGAGCTGTGGGTTGGAGAAAATATGTAGGATTTGTCTTTCTGAGCATCATTACCATATCATTATCTGGTCAAACGATCAAAGTTGTTAATCAAGCTAATAATTCACCCATTAGCGAAGCAACAATTCAAGAAAAAGAAACTGACCGAGGTGCAATTACCGACACTTACGGGATAGCCATACTCAAAGGCTTCTCTGACACTGGTATCTTGATTATTAGACACCCTTCTTTTCGGCCACGTGAAGTCAAGTTTATTGATCTCGCTCGGCTAAAGTACACGATCACCCTGACGGAAGAATTCTTTCAAATGGATGACATAGTCGTTTCTGCCAATAAATGGGAACAAAATAAAGTTGAAATACCACAACGAATTACAGAGTTCGAAGCCAAAGAAATAGCACTTGCCGAACCCGCAACTGCCGCTGACATCCTAAGTATGAACGGACAAGTTTTTGTTCAGAAAAGCCAGTTAGGCGGTGGTAGTCCAATGATTAGAGGCTTCTCTGCCAATTCTGTCTTGATCGTTGTTGACGGTGTCAGGATGAACAATGCCATTTATCGCAGCGGCAACCTTCAAAATGTAATTACCCTTGATCCTAACAACCTTCAAGGTGCTGAAGTAGTTTTTGGCCCTAGCTCGGTGATCTACGGTAGTGATGCCCTTGGTGGTGTCATGGACTTTCACACCAAGACACCTAGTTTCGCTACGAATAGCATCGGCTTCAAAGGTTCTGTATTTGCTAGGTATGCCTCGGCAGCTAATGCGACTACTGGTAATGTTCAGTTCGAAATCAATCAATCCAGGTTCGCTTCCCTGACAAGTTTCACTTATAGCGATTTTGGTGATTTAAGAACTGGCGCAAATCGTACGGATGAATTCCCTGACTTCGGTAAACGATTTGATTACGTTGAAAGAATTAATGGTAACGATATGATCGTCCAAAACGATGATGTTAATCGTCAAGTTGGCTCGGGTTATGACCAATATAATCTGTTGCAAAAATTCAGGTGGAGACTTGGTTCTTTCTCTGACTTCACTTATGCCTTTCATTATTCAAACTCCTCTAATATTGGACGTTACGATCGGTTAACTGAAAGACGAAATGGTGCTCTCCGAAATGCTGAATGGTATTACGGACCTCAGGCATGGCAAATGCACTCCTTGCAAATGCGGTTTTTCTATCCGAATAATTTCTTCGATCAAATGAAGATGACAACTGCGTACCAAGTGATTGAGGAAAGCAGAAATGACAGAAGATTCCAGAGCACTTCGTTAAGAAGTCGAATGGAGGATGTGGATGTTTTCTCTTTTAACCTAGACTTTGAAAAAGCATTTGGATTAAACGGTGAGCTATATTATGGACTAGAAGCAGTAAACAACCAAGTGAATTCAACTGCCTTTTCGACTAACATCGAAACCAATGAACAATCTCCGACTAGTACGAGATATCCCGATGGTGGAAGCGACTATAATTCTTTAGCTGCCTATGTGAGTACAAAAAACCACATTGGAGATCAATTGATCTTTTCTTCTGGACTTAGGTACAGTTATATCAGGCTTGAGTCAAAATTCCGAGACCGCACTTTCTTTGACTTTCCGTTTGACCAAATTTCGTTAGACAATGGAGGCCTCACAGGTAACCTAGGCCTAGTCTACCTCCCTAAGCCGGGCTGGAAATTCAACACCATGTTATCTAGTGGCTTTAGGGCACCAAATGTAGATGATGCTGGCAAAGTATTCGATTCTGAACCAGGAACCGTAGTTGTGCCTAATCCAGACCTTAAGCCAGAAACAAGTTACAATGTTGAATATGGTATTAGTCGTCAAATAAATAATAAGTTGAAAATCGAGTTTGTCAATTACTTCTCTTTTCTAAGAAATGCGCTCGTTCGAAGACCTTTTACTTTTGATGGACAATCTCAAATCATTTATGATGGCTTACTGAGCCATGTATTCGCAGAAGTAAATGTTGGAGAAGCTTTTATCTGGGGATTTAGCTTCAACCTTTCTGCCAAACTATTCGAGAACATCACACTCAAAAGTAGTTTCACTTATACCGAAGGAGAAGATACAATAGAAAACCTACCCCTTCGACATGTCACGCCCCTTTTCGGAGAGACGAGTATTAGCCTAGAGCAACCAAAGTTTAGGTCTAGTTTTATCGTTAGGTACAGCGGGGGAATAGCCTTCGAAGACCTCGCTCCTTCTGAGCAAAACAAGCCACAGCTCTATACTGCGGATGGAGCATTACCATGGGCGATTGTTAACATCAACAACTCCTATCAACTCAATGATCAATTGAGTATTAATTTGAATCTCGAGAACCTACTAGACACCCATTACAGACCTTATTCTTCAGGTATTAGTGCGCCAGGGTTTAATGCCGTGCTATCTTTAAGAGCAACTTTTTAGTACACAGCACACTGTTAGACTTTAGTTTACGATAGCGTCAAACACAGGATTATACAATCCTGTAGATTCTCATAAAATGATATTTATTGGTTGTGAACAAGAAAGGTCTCTTTCACAGGCTTTTTTTATGTTCATGCTACCCCGAAAACCATCAACTTCCTATAACTTGCCTGTCGAAATCAAATTAAGAAATGCACGTAGCGATAGCAGGAAATATTGGGTCAGGAAAAACAACACTTGCCAAGAAATTAGGCAAGCAATACAACTGGGATGTACAACTTGAATCAGTTGAAGACAACCCTTACCTTAAAGATTTCTATGAAGACATGTCACGATGGTCTTTCCATCTACAGGTCTATTTCCTCAATAGTAGATTCAATCAAGTAGCTAAAATAAGAGCATCAAAAGGGGGTACTATCCAAGATAGAACCATATATGAGGACTGTCATATTTTTGCCGCTAACTTATATAAGTCTGGCTTTATAGTAGAGAGGGACTATCAAAACTACCTTGAGCTTTTCAAGTCTATGATTAAACATGTTCAGCCACCTGATTTACTCATTTATCTGAAGGCAGATATCCCTAGACTAGTGGCTAATATTCAGAAAAGAGGACGTGATTATGAGGAGCTGATTAGTATTGAGTACCTCAAAAACCTGAATCAACACTATGCTGATTGGATAGGTAGCTATGACCTTGGGAAACTGCTGGTGATTGATGTAAACGATATGGACTTTGTGAAAAATGTGGAAGATGAAGCTTCTATTTTAGAAAAAGTCAATTTAGAGGTCAATGGACTCTTCTCTTAACATGCAGCAGTTCGAATTAATTGCTTATCTTGTTATTGTATAATAATAACACTCTACTTTTTAATCAAAACTTATACAGTCTTGTCCGTGATAATTATCGCAGACAAGACATTTTTTTTGCCTTAGATTTCGCCTTGACCTTTTTCTAGAATATCCCAAGTATGATCGGCCATGAGCTTTACCGTGGCGATATACTGCTCGAAAGGAGTCGATCTTCCCCATTCTTTTGGGCCAATGAGGGACAGCGTATCCATATTATCCTTCTTTGTGTATAAGTGATATATCTTTCCGATTAGTGGCTGAAAGGACATTTGTGCTTGATAAATTCGCTCTGAAACGTCTACTCTGTCCTTAATAGTTTTCGCCTGCTGTGCCAAAAACTGCATCTGATCATAGATCTGTTTCATGTCCATGTCAGTCTGCTCGTACATAGCTGATAATGAGCGACCCTTGATCTTACCTTTGTCCTCAGGTTTGATCATTGCACCACCAACGGAGTGAGGAAACTCAATTGTACCTGGATTCGGAGTGGTCATTTCGGCCATCTTCTCCATATCAATCTTATCTACATCTACTTTTTTACCTGCCTCGCCCACTACAATCTTATTTTTTTTATTAAAGTCTTTTCGTGACTACTTTGTTTCACTTTTCAGTGAATCTTTTACTTCTTTCTCAGATGGTGCAATAGATTCTTTCAAATACTTCTTAGATCCTGGGAAGGATGTTTTGGTAGAAATATCATAGCCTATAATGATAGTCGCGATAAAAAACAGGATAGCAACTAATACAAAAATTTTCTTCTTACGATTCATACCTTGGAAGTCTCAAGTTTCAGTAATTCTCTGCTAAATTCGGAATCCTAGTTCAAAAACCATTGGAAAGTCATCGCAAAATAATTCATATCGATATGGACGCATTTTATGCATCTGTAGAACAGCATGATAACCCAGCACTTAGAGGGAAGCCTGTAGCCGTTGGTGGCAGCAGAGAAAGAGGTGTGGTAGCTGCTGCGAGCTATGAAGCAAGGAAGTTTGGTGTCAAATCGGCCATGCCGTCTGTAATTGCCTATAACAAGTGTCCTCAAATAATATTTGTTAAACCTCGATTTGAGCGTTACAAAGAGATCTCCAATCAAATCCGAGAAGTTTTCCTGACGTATACTGATCTTATAGAGCCCCTTTCGCTAGACGAAGCCTATTTAGACGTTACACAGAACAAGAAAGGGATCACGTCCGCTACGCTAATTGCCAAAGCAATTCGTGCCGACATTAAAGCAAAAACAGGGTTAACAGCATCAGCAGGCATTTCTACCAATAAGTTCATCGCCAAAATCGCTAGCGACTACAACAAACCGGATGGCATCACGCTCGTTGGTCCAGAAAAGACAGAGACCTTTCTCGAGCAATTGCCCATTGAAAAATTCTTCGGTGTGGGCAAAGTGACTGCCGAGAAGATGAAAAACCTGGGCATCAATACAGGTAAAGACCTAAAGACTTGGACCAAGGAAGACCTGAAAATGAACTTCGGTAAATCTGGGGGATTCTACTTTGAAATAGTAAGAGGCAATGATAATCGCCCTGTCAACCCAAATAGAATAAGGAAGTCCCTAGGCGCAGAGAACACCTTTGATTATGACTTAATCGAACTGGCAGATATGAAATTAGCACTGGAGCCCATTGCGGTAACGGTGATGAGCAGGCTTGAGAAAGCAAACACGTTTGGCAAAACAGTCACCCTAAAAGTTAAATTCAAGGACTTTAGCCAAATCACAAGAAGCCAATCGCTAAACGATGAAGTTCGGACACTTGATCAGATCGTTTCGATATCATTCAACCTTTTGGAGCAAATCGATTGGCAACAATTCCCTACGGGCGTAAGGCTGCTGGGAGTAACCTGTTCAAATTTCGAAAATAAGGAAGTTGATCGTCAATTAAAGGAAGGGCATCAATTGACTTTGGATTTTTAGATTTATCTTTGATTGTAATTAACAGAGAGAGATGCCGAAAGTAGTAATTGGAAGTCATGCGGAATTCGAGAAATACATTGGGAAAGAACTCGGTGTATCCGATTTCCTGAAAATTGATCAAGAGCGCATTAACGGTTTCGCAGATGCTACTATTGATCACCAATGGATCCATTTAGATACCGAACGAGCTGCTAAAGAAGGTGGTTTTGGACGTACCATTGCCCACGGTTATCTCACGGTATCCCTTCTGCCCTATCTCTGGGAGCAAATTGCTGAGATCAACAACATCAAAATGATGATCAATTATGGCATTGAAAAACTCAAGTTTAACCAGCCTGTGCTGGTCGATCAAGAAGTCAGATTGAGAGTCAAACTAAGTGGACTTGCTGACCTCAGAGGCATTACCAAATGCCAATTGAATGTAAAGCTTGAAATAAAAGATAACCCTAAGCCAGCCTTTGCAGGAGAGTTTATATTCCTTTACCATTTCAAGTAGTCATTAACTACTTTTTCCTGACATAGATAGTTTTCTCAAGTTCACAAACAGTTTGACCTTGTTCGTTTGTAATGACTAAGGGTAGTTTATAGTCCTTTTTACCTAATTCCGAGACATCGGCTTTTATCTGATCTACTAACGCTTGATTAATTTCAAAAACACAGGTGACTTTTCCCGTACCCGGCCTTTTGAACTTGATACTGGAGGCCTTATCCCAAACGATATAATCTTTCCCTAGATTCTGTACTAATAACAGCATATAGAACGGGTCTGACATGGACATTAGCGATCCGCCAAAGTGTGTTCCCACAAGGTTCTTATTCCACCACCTTAACTTCATCTCAATTTCAGCCCGCATAAAATCATGGCTTATGTCTTTAATCCTAATCCCAGCACCTACATAGGGTGGATAAATATTCATCAACTTAATTTTCTGTTGTCTTGATAGTCCAAACATTCTTTTGAAAAGCTTACTTTTGCCTTAAATAACAAAAATTATAATGACAGCAGAAATCCATACTGAAAAAGGCTTAATGAAAGTGGAGTTTTATGAAAAAGACGCTCCAAATACAGTCAAAAACTTTGTTGACCTATCTAAGAAAGGATATTACGATGGCTTGACTTTTCACAGGGTACTTCCTGACTTTGTGATCCAAGGCGGATGCCCTGATGGAATAGGTAGCGGTGGCCCAGGTTACCAAATTGATTGTGAGCTTGATGGTGAAAACCAATATCATGACAGAGGTGTATTATCAATGGCACATGCAGGTAGAAATACCGGAGGATCTCAATTCTTCGTTTGCCATAGCCGAAACAATACAGCCCACTTAGATAGAAACCACACTTGCTTCGGTAAAGTAGTTGAAGGTGTCGACATCGTTGATGAAATCAAGCAAGGCGATAAGATCGAAAAGATAGTTATTATCGAAGACTAAAAATTCATTCGCTAATAGAAGGCCCAAAGTGTTACTTTGGGCCTTTTTTTTGTCTCTAAGCCTTTGCGAAATCGGTTACCAAAGAAGCCAAGGCTTTACCTACAATTTTAGCCTCGGTGGCGTTATTAGGAGCTGCCTCTGGCAAATGGAGGTAAGCTGTTTTCAAGGCTAGCGCAGATTTTCGCACATACTGCCTGGCTTGCTCTAACGAAAATCCAGTGGGCGAAATGGCACTGCTGGGCATCATTCGAATAGCATCCATATCCAATTCAATTCCACAAGGAACGTTCTCATCAACCACGAAACTCAGGGCTTTAGAGAGATCCTCATCTAAATAGGTAATATCTTCTAGAAAGTGGTACCTCACATTACTTGTAGTATCCAGTGACTTAAGCATATGCTCTCCGTTATAGGATTGATGCAGACCAAAAGCATAATACTTATTCAGATAACCGCCTTGTTTAGCATAAGAGAAGCCATTACCACTATGTCTACCCTCTAAACTGCGGTAATCAGCATGTGCATCTAAATTGATAACATTTACCCCTCTCTTTCTGCCAAGCCCTTCAGACACACCCTTTAAAATGGGATAAGCATTATTATGTCCTCCGCCAATAATTATAGGAATTAGTCCGGCCTTCACTATGGTTTCAATAATAGGCGAAACACGGGCATCTACTGCTTCGCAAAGGACATGCATCTTTTGCAGAAAAAAATCCGACCTACTATCCAGTTCCATTGCCTGATCCTGTAGGTCATCAACTTCCACAGACCCCATCACGATAAACTCTGCACCTGATAAAAAGCGATTGCTTTGCACATTCAAAAAGGATGTGAGGAAAGCGGCCCATGCGTTCTGCGCTCCAGGGCTTCCATGATTACCCAATACCCCTATGCATTCAGGGATTCCAATTATGCAGTATGAGCAACCCTTTTTTCTAAAATTTTGGAGTACTGAAAGATCATTCGAAGCGAGTACTTCTATGCGCTCCCCTATTTTAGTCTCCCCTTTACGGATATTAGTAAGTGCCTTTACTTGCTTGGCTGTTAATCTATTGATGGACATGCGACAAATATTAAAATGAAATTAATCAAAAGGCGGGATTCTCTCACTAAAGAAATCAACTCGATATGTCAAGTTATCCAAGCGTCTTAATATTCCATGACCTCCGCTCATCTTTCTTCTACACTTCGTAATGGATTCATTTAGCGCATAGGTTTACTCAGGGCTACTCTGACTTCTTTCAAAATGAAACAAGCACCTACTTGAACAGCGTTGAAGTAATCCGCTAACCATCCATAAGAATTGCCCTTATTTTACTAAGGTTTTTATTTATGTTTGGTAAAATCATTTAGAAAAATTATGCGCAAGATTCTCTTATCACTCTCATTAGTTCTTTGGGTAACCTTTTCGTTTGCCCAAACTAAGCCCCTCACTGAACTTACAGTTGAGGAAATTATGCAATCTCAGTCCGAATTCGTTGGTACCCCACCCTCTCGAGTAAGTTGGTCGAAGGACAGCAAAAACATTTTCTTCAATTGGAACCCTCTAGATTCTGGAGATGCGACTGGTTATAAGATCAGTAAAAACGGTGGTGATGCTACCAAAGAGGATGACCGCAATGAAGGATGGCCTTCTTCTTACCTTTTCAATGACAACGAAAGCAAAATTGTTTTTGTAAAAGGCGGAGATGTCTATACCATGGATATTAAATCCAAAACAGAAACACAAATCACATCAACAAGTGCTAGAGAAAGTAGCCCGAAGTTCCACACCAATGACATTATCACTTTTGTGTCAGACAACAATCTATTCTCTGTCAACACAAAGTCGGGAATGTTTACTCAGTTGACCAATTTCGATATTGAGTCTAGCAATGAATCTTCTCCAAGAAGAGCGGGTAGCCAAAGCAACGGAAACCGTGATCAGGACAAATGGCTTAGCGATGACCAGTTAGAAACATCTAGCATCCTAAAAGAGCAAAAAAACAGACCGCGTAATCAAAATAGATTTAGAGGCTTTGCCAACCAATCTCAAGATGCTGGCAGCAGACGTAGCCAAGTAAAACTTCCAAACGCCAGAAATCTTGAATTATCTCCTGATGGCAAATACGTAAGCTTTAGCGTCTATTATGCGCCAGAAGATGGCGCTAAGAACACTATCGTACCAAACTATGTAACACAGTCGGGCTACACCACTGACATCCGCGCAAGATCTAAAGTAGGTGGCGAACAAGGGCACAGTAAAATCGGAATCTATAACATCGGTGAAGACGAACATTATATGGTCGACACTGAGAAGCTCCCAGGTATCTCTGACCTTCCAGATTATGTAAAAGACTACCCTGAACGTAAAACTGAAGCCAAGCCAAGGTTGGTCTCCGCCAATACGATTCTATGGTCTAACGATAGCAAGTACACCGTTGTGCACTTTGCATCTCACGATAATAAAGATCGTTGGATTATGCGCCTTATGCCTGATTCAGGTGATTTAATGGAGGTTGACAGACAAAGAGACGAAGCTTGGATTGCAGGGCCTGGTATCGGTAGTGAATTTGGCTCAGGTACTATGGGCTTTTTACCCGACAACAAAACCATCTACTTCCAATCAGAAAAATCAGGATATTCGCACATGTATCTTCATGATTTATCTAGTGGAGTGCAAACACAATTGACTTCAGGGAATTACGAAGTGTACAGTCCTTCTCTTTCCAAAGATGGCTCGACATGGTACTTCACGGCAAACATGAAGCACCCAGGCATTCGCCACTTCTACAGTATGCCTGTAAAAGGAGGTAAAATCACTCAGATCACCACGGAAGATGGTAACAACGATGTCACTATGTCTCCTGATGAGAAAACACTCGCGGTACTTTATTCTTATATCGACAGACCTAACGAACTATTCGTTCAAGCCAACAAGCCAGGTGCTAAACGCACTCAATTAACCGAAAGCTTGCAAGATGGATTCAAGCAATATGAATGGTACAAGCCAGAGATTGTGACGTTCACAGCCGAAGATGGTGCCACTGTATATGCGAGGTTATATAAGCCAGAAAACCCTAATGGTGCTGGCGTGATTTTCGTTCATGGGGCAGGTTACCTTCAAAACGTACACTACTGGTGGAGTACTTACCAGAGAGAGTTTATGTTCAATAACATGCTCAGAGCACAAGGTTATACCGTTTTAGACATTGATTACCGCGCAAGCTCAGGCTACGGACGGGATTGGAGAACAGGTATCTATCGCCACATGGGTGGTAAAGACCTTTCAGACCAAGTCGATGGTGCTAAATACTTAAGAGAAAATCATGGTGTTGAAGCTGGCCGAATCGGAATGTACGGTGGATCATATGGTGGGTTCATTACGCTTTTCGCCATGTTCCAACACCCAGATGTAATCAGTTCAGGCGCTGCACTTAGGTCGGTTACCGATTGGGCTCATTACAATCACGGCTACACAGCAAATATTCTAAACACCCCTGTTGAAGATCCTATTGCTTACAAAAGAAGCTCACCGATATACTTTGCTGATGGACTTCAAGGAGACTTACTTATAGCACATGGAATGGTAGATACGAATGTTCATTTCCAAGACGTAGTGCGTTTGGCCCAAAAACTGATTGAATTGGGTAAAGACAATTGGGAAATGGCATTGTATCCGGTGGAAAATCATGGGTTCAGTACGCCTTCGAGTTGGACAGATGAGTACAAGAGAATTTTCAAGCTCTTTGAAAACACTATCGGTCAGCAATAAAATTAGTCTTTAGACATTATGAAAAAGCTCCTCTCCCTTTTAATCGCCTTAGCATTTGTTGCATGTCAACCTGTAGTAGAAATCTCTCTTGAAAATAGAGGTAAGATTGCTGACCAAGCGATGGTCGTTTCTGCCCATCCTCTTGCTTCAAAAGCAGGGCGTGAGGTGATGCAAAAAGGAGGAAACGCAGTAGATGCAGCCATTGCTACTCAACTTGCATTGGCTGTTGTTTATCCGGGAGCTGGAAATATTGGTGGCGGTGGTTTCATGGTGAGCCGAATGGCTAATGGTGAAACTGCTACACTTGATTATCGTGAAAAAGCACCCCTTGCTGGTGGTAGAGACATGTACCTCGATGCGAATGGTGATGTCATATCAATGTCTAGTGTTCGTGGACACTTAGCTGCGGGAGTGCCTGGCACTGTTGCTGGACTGGAAGCAGCCCACAGGAAATATGGAAAATTAGACTGGGCCAGTCTAGTCCAACCGGCAATTGACCTCGCTAATGGCTGGGAACTTACTGCTAGAGAAGCTAGAGGGCTTAATGGAAATCGTAAAGTATTCATTGAATACAATACAGTCAGGCCAGATTTTTTCCTGTCCGAGGAAGGTTCAGAATGGGCAGCAGGTGACATTGTGAGCATTCCTGAATTAGCCAAAACACTAGAAAGAATTCGTGACAATGGTCGCGATGGCTTTTACAAGGGAGAAACTGCCAAACTGATCGTAGCTGAGATGGAACGAGGTAAAGGCCTAATAACCCTCGAGGATTTGGAACAATACGAAGCCGTATGGAGGACCCCTGTTACTGGCGACTATAGAGGCTATGAATTTATCTCTATGCCTCCTCCGTCAAGTGGTGGAATCGCCTTAGCACAGTTATTCAACGCAATTGAACCTTTTGACCTTGGTGAAATGGGGTTTCTTAGCACCGATGCCGTTCATTTAATGACCGAGGCAGAGCGTAGAGCTTACGCAGACAGAGCAGCTCACCTTGGTGATCCAGACTTCTACGATGTACCACGTAATGGACTGACCAATAGAAATTACACGCAAACTAGAATGGCTTCATTCAGTCCTGACAGGGCCACGCCTAGTACTGAAATTGATGCTGGAGCACCTGCGCCAAAAGAGAGTGAGGAGACTACTCACCTATCCGTTGTTGATCCTTGGGGAAATGCTGTTTCGGTAACTACTACCTTGAATGGTGGAATGGGGAGTAAGGTTTTTGTAGGTGGAGCTGGTTTCCTTTTAAATAATGAGATGGATGACTTCAGTGTCAAGCCAGGCATACCAAATATGTATGGACTAGTCGGAGGCGAAGCTAATGCTATCGCACCGGGTAAACGTATGCTTAGCTCTATGACGCCTTCTATTGTCGCTAAAGACGGCAAACTTTTCATGGTTGTAGGTACTCCAGGCGGATCCACAATAATTACTTCTGTATTCCAGACCATAGTAAATGTCATTGACTTTGATATGACAATGCAACAAGCAGTATCTGCCCCTCGCTTTCATCATCAATGGCTGCCAGATGTACTCCAAACAGAAGCAAATGCATTGGATAGCATGGTAATTGTAAACTTGGAAGCAAAAGGTCACAAGCTGAGGGCAAGAGGAACAATTGGTCGTGTTGATGCTATTCTTGTATTGTCCAATGGCAAACTGGAAGCTGGTGCCGACCCCAGAGGAGACGACACCGCGGAAGGCTATTAATAATAGTGGCGTAAAGATTTAGGTAATCTAGTTTTTGGCTATCTTTAAAATATGCGCTACTTAGTTGCATTCCTTTTACTCACTACATCCACAGTTTACAGTCAGCAAGTACTGCCTAGCTTTGATTCGGAGCTAATAGAATCTGTATGGATTGATAAAAACATAAGAAATCAGCCTAAAGAGTTCTTTATCAAGATCTATGAGTACGACAAAGACTCTGCTCGGCTCATCAAAGCTCCGATAACCCCACACTATCTCCTGGCAAACGGTCGATTAAGGGAAATTCAATTTAAAGTTGACAAGGAGCTTATTAAAACCCATTTTTTTGATAATCACGGACGTATCATTGAACAAAGGCGCTTTGGTTTCCAAGAAAACATGCCAAAGGTCACTTATGAATATGATGATGACGCACATAAGGCCATTGAAACAGTCTATAGACTTGGCGATCGTATTCATTCTAAATCCATCGTTAAGTACAATTCTGATTTTCAGATTATTGCGAAGGAAGAATATCGAGGTGAAGATAAGCTCAATAGATTCTGGCGATATCAATACAATGATCAAAATGATTTAATAGCCGATGAGTTCTATGATACTTTCCAAGGAGTAGACAAACCAACTGATTCATTGCACATCCAATATCAATACGATGATCAGAAAAGAAAAATTTCTAGCCACAACTATAGAACGAATCAGCTAGAATCAAGAACTGATTATGTCTATTATCCTGATTCATTGGTAAAGCAGACCACATTCTTCCGGTTTGATGGTATGGCAAACGAAAGGCATTTGGAGATAAAAAAGGATTCGCTTAGGGTTATGGTCAGAGGGTTCTTCAAGAATGGTGACACCGTTAATTACAGGTCTCGCTTTAAGGAGATTTACTTATATGATGATCTAGTCGAATATGAAAGCAGAACTTTAAGGGGCACCTATGTCGATCGTTACACTACTTTCTATGAATATGATGAGATGAGTAATTGGATCAATAAAACAACTTATTCTAACGGTGTGATCATTAAAAAAGAGGAAAGAACTATCCTCTACTAAGGCATGCAGAACCCCAATATCTTTCAAGAAAGGATCACAGTAACGGCAGAGCATTTGGATGAGCTAGAGCATGTCAATAACGTTCAGTATTTACAGTGGATTCAAGATGTGGCTAAGCACCATTGGGATTCGAAAGCTGATCCAGCATGGTTAGAAAAGTATGCATGGGTAACCATAAACCACTTTATAGAGTATAAGAAGCCTGCATTTCTTGGCGATCATCTTCTTATTCAAACTCACGTCCATGAGTGGGAAGGCGTGAAATCGAATCGATTGGTTAGCATCACCAATGAATCGACTGGTGTCCTAATCGTTCAGTCAAGTACTTCTTGGTGTATGATCGATAGAGGAAATAATAGGCCCGCTAGAATCCTAAAAGAAATGGTCGAGGCCTTTTCTGATTGAACAGTTTTTGTTCAACCTACTTTTGCAGCAGATTTCAAAACTGTTCTTTTATTATACCTCAGGATAGCACTTTATCTGATAATTACGAACTCTACCCTACGGTTCATCTCAACACCTTCTGGGCTTCTATTGTCACTTAAAGGCTTGGTCCCACCATACCCAACATACTCAATTCGGTTTCCATTGATACCTTTTGAAAGCATATAGTCTCTTACTGTTTTTACACGTTCTTTAGATAATTCTTGTGACAACCTTTCGTCACCTCGATTATCAGTGTGGCCTTCTAACCTGATGGCCATTCCAGCGTTGTCCTTCATCAGCTGAACAAGTTCATCGATTTGGCTGGTAGCAGTCTCTGGGTTCGCGAAAGATGCCCTTGCGCGATTGAAAAGCACATTCTCAATCTCCACTTTCGTACCAACTTCCCTTCTAGTCAATAATAGTCTTTGAACTTCTCCTGAGCCAATGGAAGTTAACTTTCCAGCTTTAAACAGCTTCTGATATTTGAGGTAACCGTCCTGATCAATTAACACTTTTAAGTCTGTCCCCTCTGCGATTGTAAGTTCGAACCTCCTTGTTTCTGACACAATGTCTGCGGTATTTATAACACGCTCTTTTCCATTGTAAGTCAAGCTTACATTAGCATCTACCAACTCCTCGGTACGATTATCCATTACTTGAAAAACCATTAAGACCTGATTTTTGGGCGCTTCAATTGGTTTCTCTTCTTTCGGCTCAACGGCTGGGCTTGTAACCTCCACTTCTTCGACTTCTGGAATGCTCTCTGCCATTGAGTAGGCAAAGATATCACCGAAGCCCTCACTGTTTTGTGTCGATGAGAAATAGGCTAATTCATCTCCACTTACAAAAGACAATCCTTGTTCAGTCCCAACCGAATTGAGTTTATTCCCTAAGTTTCTCGGAGTTGACCACTCAAGCCAAGAGGTATTACTTAGACGTTCTGATAGAAAAACATCTCGTCCTCCTGCTCCACCATGACCGTTTGAGGTGAAGTACAAAGACTTCATATCACCTGATATGAAAGGTGCCCATTCCTGAGCATATGTATTAATGACATTTCCAATGTTCTTAGGCTGACTCCACTCTCCGTTCTCTTCCTTTACCGAGACATAAAAATCTTCATTGCCTTCAGTCTCATAAGACTGAATTGACATAATGAGTGCCTTTTCGTCTTTCGAAATAGTCGCACTGATATGAGCGGACTCATTAGAGAAAAACTTGATCGCTAACTTAGTTGGCTTCCCCCATTTACCGCTACTCAAGGTAGATACTGAAATTCCATTTTGAATCTTACTGATCCCTCGTCCTTCCGGATCGAAAAAATTAAGTAGGTACATTCTTTGGCCATCAGGGCTGAAGCCAACGACACCATTCAAACCTGGGTGGTTGATGTCGCCACCAGCATGAACTGGAGGAGACCAATTGCCACCTGATTTTGTACTAAACCAAATATCACCGTTATCTAATACTCCTCCGATATTGGCAGGATGTCCGACTCGCGTAAAATACAGTGTCTCACCATCTGGACTTAACATAGGACTATGCTCGTCATAAGAAGAATTGATTCCATCAATTCGAATATGGGCAAGCTCTTGTCCAGTCAAAGCAAAACAAAAGAAGTAAATCAGAGAGGAGATTACCGCAGCGCGCTTATACATTAGATCTGTCGTGTTATAAATTAATTGACTTTGACATAAGATGAAACTATGTCAGGATAGGTCATTCTATCCAGCTGAGCACAAAGTAAATAAAATGAAACTAAAATGGCTAGTTGTGTACAGATAGTGTAACGAAGCGACCAATCTAAAAGTATAGCTCTTGGGCAAGGCGATAGGTATTGGCATGCGCCTCTACTATATGTGCTATTTTTTCAGAATAGCCTCCTCCCATACAAGCCATCACTGGAACCTTGTTTCGATGACACAATTCTAAAACCATGCGATCCCGAGCTTTGCACCCATCAAGGGTCATGCCTAGCCGTCCTAGTTTGTCAGTTGCCAATACGTCAACGCCAGACTGAAAACAAATGAAGTCTGGCTGAAAACTCTCAAAAACCTCATTCAAGTGTCGATCTAAAAGGCTTAGGTATGTGGAGTCGTCAGTGCCATCTAACAAGCCCACATCCAAATCGGAAGTCTCCTTATGCATTGGGTAATTCGACTGGCCATGCATACTGAATGTAAATACACGATCGTCATTTTCAAAAATTTGAGCCGTACCATTGCCTTGATGTACATCTAAATCCACCACCAATACTTTATTCACTAGTCCTTTATCTAGTAAGTGATGCGCAGCGATAGCGATGTCATTCAACAAACAAAAGCCTTCACCTCTGTCCGTAAAGGCATGATGGGTTCCTCCCGCCACATTCATAGCCACGCCATGCACCAAGGCATATTCAGCACACTGAACACTACCATTCATGATAATAATTTCGCGCGCTACTAGCTCTTGGGATAGCGGAAAGCCAGTCCGCCTTTCCTCTTGTCTTGTTAAATTTTGATCTTTTAGTTTTTGCCAATAGACGGCATCATGGGTTCTTATGACTTGTTCATCTGATAAAGATATTGGTGCAAAGAAATTGTCTTGCTTGGCCGTTCCTTCGTAGAGCAATTGTTCAGGAAGTAGGTTATATTTTTCCATCGGAAAACGATGGTTTTGAGGCAATGGATGTGCGTAAATTTCAGACCAGGCAATCTTGAGCATGAAGGCTTTTAACGTAAAAGCTAAAACTGAAGAAAGTTGTTTTCAAATTCCAATTTCAGCGTGGATAAAATTTATTTCCCAAATTGTAAAGCTACCACAACGTCATAATTTCGATCAGGAGTTAATAAAAAAGGCCACCAATCAATTGGTAGCCTTTAATGTCATTATTACGGCATAATGATTAGTCTTCTTCATCTTCATCTTCAAACTGAAAAGAGTAATACGTCTTATCCAGCTTAAGGCTGCCATCGTTATACTCTTTGATAAACTTCTCTATCACCTTAGGTGTAATGGCATCTACATGCAGCCCTACATCAAGTCCAATTCCAAAATCAGAATTTTCATCAACATCCACGTGTTCTTGCACTTTTACCGCTTCCTCTTCTTCTAATTCATCCATTACTTCTGTTAAGTAAAGACCAATCTCTTCGTCTAGGTCACTAAGTGGTGCAATGTCACCGTTTTCATCTTCATCATACGAAATAGATTTAAAATCCGGAAACTTCTCTACCACCTTATGCTCAGCAAGTTCGTGAATTTCACTACTGTGCTGGAGCCTCAAAGTGTAGATAGCAGCATCACAGATAACTTCTTTTCCTTCATGTTTTCCGATAAAATAGAAATTCATAAAGTCATCCGAATTATCCTCGGATTCGATAACAACATAAGACTGATCTTCACCAATTTCAGATTTCATTTTTGCGATCTCTTTAGGATCAAATCCATCATTTTTTTTCATAGCAAGCAATTAAAAATTATTAAAATAGGCTTTATTAAAAATATATATCTACTCAACTATGGTTTGAATCAGTTGTTTGACTTCTTTTACTCGTTCATCAAACGAAGTTGGATTATAATTAACACCCTCGTACTTCATAGCACCCAAATAAGCAACTACTTCGTCAGAATGGGCAACTGTTCTACTTGTATTCATACCAACATATTTGAAAGTCGTCCACATCATTGTTTTCAAATGACTTTTATAGTCATCCATCATTAAGTATTCAACAACAATTGTATTGTCATCAAACCAAACCAAACGTGTGACGATTCTCACCCACTCCCCTAAGTTAGCAGGTTTTAAGTAGGCAATGTGATGGTTGTAAACTACCCAGAATGCTTCATAAGATTTGATCAAGTCCATAATCTCTACTCCGTAGAGTTTAGGAACTTGGTCCTCTCTGGCATTAAAAAAGTAATCAAAGTATTTGGCATTGTTTAAGTGCCGAAGTGGATCACAGTCTTGAAAACGAATAACTACTCGAGATTCGGTCTGCTTTACGTATTCTCTATGCGGGTCAACAATAAACATTACAAGTACTTCGATTTAACAACTGCAATATGATGAATATAATGACCAGCAGTCATAGCTGCTAGCGCTCGTACGGTGACAAGGGAACCACTCGCAACAGCACTTCTCATGCTATCTTCTTGGGTCATGGGTTCAAGAAGCGCTATCGTGGATAAACGAATCGCTTTGAACTCATCTATCAATGATGTCATCGATCTGCCCTCTGTACGGCTATTATCTTGATAGACATCTTGGTCCATTCCAGGAAGTTCTTGCTGATCGCCACGCGCAATATTCAATGCCCTGTAGGCAAAAACTCTTTCAGTGTCATTCAGGTGATTGAGCACTTCCTTGATAGACCATTTACCTTCGGCATACTTATAGTTTGCTTGTGCCTCTGTTAGACTACCAAAGAACTCAACGACTGTATCAAGCTGCGCCTTTAGCGTAGTGACAAGGTCTTGCTCGGTGATACGGCTGATGTAAGGTTCATAGAACGGGTTGTATTCTGAAGGTTCTGGCTTTTGAATCATATTTCAATTTATAAATAACGTAAAGCTGATGACTAATCATCGATCCAAGAGGTATACATAATATAATGCTCAGGGGTTCGGTCAATTACTTGCCTTAACTTTGCATCAATATCTTTGATTTTCTTAGCGGGAGTACCAGCATAAAGTGAATTCTCTTCGACTATTGTGTTGGCCAGTACTACAGAACCGGCAGCAATCATCGAACCTGTCTTAATTATGGCATTGTCCATTACAATCGCTCCCATACCTATCAAAACACTGTCCTCGACCGTGCAGCCATGTACAATCGCATTATGACCCACGGAAACATTCTTTCCAAAAACTGTTTTCGAGTGGTTGAGGGTTCCATGAATTACAGCACCATCCTGAATATTACAGTTCTCTCCCAGTTCAATAGAACAAACATCGCCACGAATGACAGCATTAAACCACACATTACAATTTTTGTTGAGCGTTACATCACCAATAACAGTGGCGTTTTCTGCAAGCCAACAACTTTCTGAAATTTTTGGGTGAACACCTTTTACACTTTTTACAATTGCCATAATCAAATATATGTATATACACTGAACTCTTTAGAAAGCGCTATGGTTATGCACTCAATTCGAAACAATTCACTCTCTAAAACGTTAGTGGTTTGTTAATCTTAAAGAAAAGAAATTAACCCTAGAAAATGACTCAAATGAAAAATTTAAAATCTCTCCTAAGCCTAGTATTCGTTGTAAGTATGGCCTGGGCATGTGGCCCAAAAGGAGACACTGTTGAAACTTCAGACGCTAAAGCAGTCACTACAAGTGCAGCAGCTACTTCTGTCGCTGTAAATACTTCCAATAGCATGGTGACATGGATTGGTTCTAAGCCAGCAGGAAAACACAATGGCACTATTGGTATTACTGGTGGTGAAGTACTCGTTTAAGACAATACGGTAGTTGGTGGTAGCTTTGACATTGACATCACATCTTTGGTAGTCTTAGACTTACCGGCAGATTCAAAGGGAAACGGGAAGTTAAGAGGGCATTTAATGTCTGCGGATTTCTTTGAGGCTGAAAACTTTCCAACGGCAAGTTTTGAGATCACGGGTGCTGAACTTTTCAACGCTGACAACCTTGTAGCTGATCTTGATGAGCCACAGACTGACTATACACCTGCTTCTCTTTCTGACGTAATGGTAGAAAATCCTACTCACATCATTTCTGGTAACTTAACCATGCGTGGAACGACAAAAAACATCTCATTCCCTGCTTCTGTATCAATGGAAAATGGTGCGATTAAAGCAATTGCCAACTTCAATATTAATAGAACTGAATGGGGATTGAAATTCAAGGAAAGAGCATCTTTAGCTGAAAAGTTAAAGGATGATTTTATTTACAATACTGTAAATGTTGGCTTTCAATCAGAGGCTGGCACTGGAACTGCAATGGAGTAAGAAAAATCCTCCTATTAAGAGAGCCTCTGGTAGCGATACTTGGGGCTTTTTTATGCCCTTCTCTTTCTGCAAATTTGCAATCTCTTAATTATGGCGACTATCGACTTTCCGTATCAAGGATTCTCCAAAGAAGAATTCATTATTAAAGCGCTCACCTGGGCTGATACTCAAAGTCATTTTGCCTATTTCAATTCGAACGATATCCCTTACCCTAAGGATGGCTTCCGTCACATCTTGGCTATAGGCGCAAGTGAAAAACTAGATTATCGTGCTAGGTCAGTTTTTGATGAACTTAGGGCGTTCCATCAGAGGATTGAGCAGAGTGATCAAATGAATGATTGGCTGGTTGGTTATTTAGGTTATGACCTGAAAAACGAAACGGAAAGACTAGAGAGTAATAGTCACGATCTACTAAAATTCCCAAAGACTCAATTCTTCAACCCAGAACATGTATTGCTCTTTCATGAAGATAAGGTTGAAATATTAAGTACTCAAATAGACTTGATTGATACCATTATAACTGTGCATGTCGGTCATACTAAAAACGAACTCAGTCAACCTACTAACTCAGTTGCAAAGGCAGATTATTTGACTAACGTTGAGCACCTCCGAGAGCATATAGAAGAAGGTGATTGTTATGAGATAAATTATTGCCAAGAATTTCACGGAGAGGTTAACATGTTCAACCCTGTAGGGTTGTATCAATCGCTCAATGAGATCTCTCCTAACCCCTTCTCTTGTCTCCAAAAGTTCAATGATCACTATATAGTTTCAGCCTCTCCGGAGCGCTTCATGAAGCAAAATGGTAGCACCATTGTTTCGCAACCCATAAAGGGCACAAGACAGCGGAGTGAAAATGCCAATGAAGATATCAGGCTTAAGGCTGATTTAAGGAACGATCCTAAAGAACTGGCCGAAAATATGATGATTGTAGATTTAGTCCGCAATGACCTGGCCAGAACAGCTAAAACTGGAACTGTTAAAGTTGAAGAAATTTTTGGTATCTATTCGTTTCCACAAGTTCATCAAATGATTTCGACCATTACCTCAGAAATGCGTGATGGAGTTGATCAGATCGATGTCATAGAGAAAGCCTTCCCAATGGGCAGCATGACTGGTGCCCCTAAGGTTAAAGTCATGGAACTGATAGAGCGATATGAGAACACGAAGCGAGGGCCATTCTCAGGTGCTGCTGGATTTTTTAACGGAAGCCAATCATTCGATTTCAATGTCCTGATCAGAAGCATTTTCATCAACAAGAAGACGAATACCTACTCTTTTCAAGTTGGTGGAGCCATTACTTACGACTCTGTTCCTGAAAAGGAATACGAGGAGTGCATGGTGAAGGCCAAGGCTATTTTTCAACTTATAGGGGCCAACGAGAAGTCTTAGCCTCAGTAATAATTTAACGCAAAAAGTATTGAACCGTGTTCATTTGAACGGTCGTTAATTTCCTTAGAAATTATTCTATCTTATTGGCATGAAAAAGACTTTGATGGCCCTCGCCCTAATTTTAAACTGCAGTGTTTTACTTGCACAAATGCCAAAGCATTTAGAAGGGAAAATGACTTACCCGGTATTTGATTTTGATCCTTGGGTTGGTAGTAGCATCTGATGCCAAGGTTTTGAAGTATAATAAAAAACTAGACTATAAAGTGGTGATTGATGTGACCGATGGTGTCAATGACTCTACAAGAGTAATGAGAACCCTCTCTGAAGTAGCTAGGTCGTACAACCTCAACATTGCAAATGGTGTACCTCAAAAGAAGATGAAAATGGCAGTGGTTATACATGGAGGTGCCATAAACGGAATACTAAATGACGAAGCCTATCAAAAGAAGTATGGAGTACCCAATCCTAACAGAGAAGTGATTGATATTCTAAAAAAAAGAAGGCATAGAATTTTACGTCTGTTCCCAAATATTAAGTTTTAGAAATGTCCCTGAGGAAGATATGCTCAAGTCTATTGATGTTGCCGTATCTGCAAAAACGGCCTTAATTAGCCTCGATCAAATGGGTTATACCTACATGAATGTCAATGACAACTAACCGATAACCTAGTTCTTACCCGCTCTAGACTTAAGATCGGCTAAATAGTCTTGTACGAACCCATAACCAGTAGTATCAGTTGCTACCTTCAAGCCTTTGCTTAAGGTATTGATGGCGTTGTCTAATTCAGACAATCTATCATATGCCGATGCCTTCATGAAATAGCCTTGTAAAACATCCGTATCCTGGAGCTTATAATCCCAGAGAGTAATAGCATCTTGATATTGGTTAGCCCGCATTAATCTACTTCCTAAATTATACCATTCGCTTATTTCTAGGTTGTGCGTATCCGCATCTAATACAAGCTCCTTATACTGAACTATCATTTCGTCAATACCACTTTCTAAGTATATAGGGTATAATAGGTCAGATAGAAACGTCTTTGGTTCCTCCACCTTCACCATATTCAGGTCAAACTGTAAAGTTGAATTTGGTGGTATATCATCACCAGCACCTCGTTCCCCATACCCCAATTCGGGAGGTATAATGGCCAAAACACGGTCCCCTTCTCTTGCATACATAACCACTTCATCAAATCCAGCAATTAAGGATGTTCTTTTTGCATCGAATTCAAAAACCTGCTCACCGTCATCATAAGTAGACCAAACAGTATCTTGTGCTACTATAAGGTTAATATGTGCAGATACATGGCTAAGGGAATCAATTTTTTGGCCATCGCCCTTTTCAAGATAGATGAACTTGACACCGCTCTCAAGAAAAGTAGTATCTGAAGTTGACTCTGATGTACTATCTCCCGAACAGCCATTGGTAAAAGCGAGTAACGAAACGAGAAGAAGAATAAAGCAAATATTGAATGTCTTTTTCAGCATAGTCTTAGGGTTGAACCCAAAAATAACAAAGAATATCCTAGTACGGGTAAGGTCTAACCAACTGATCCGCTTACTAAGTCAAAAGTTAGACTGCCAATATGTCACGCTTTAGGAGTAAAAGCATTATATTCGCCCTTCGAATTTGAGAAGCGAGATAGATGGAGAATATCATTCAGGATATAGACATTTTAGACAGAAACAGCCAAGAGGCTACTGAGACTATTGAAACCTCGAAGGAGGAAAACACTGGACAGAAGAAGAAGCTGTACATTGAAAGCTATGGTTGTCAGATGAATTTCGCAGATAGCGAGGTTGTCTCATCAATTATGAAGGACAATGGTTATGACACGACTTCAGATTTTGAAACAGCAGACGTTATCTTTCTAAACACCTGTTCTATTCGAGAAAAAGCCGAAATAACAGTGAGAAGGAGGTTAGGTCAGTTTAATAAAGTCAAAAAGAGAAACCCTGATATGACGATCGGTGTCTTGGGCTGTATGGCTGAAAGATTGAAAGAACAGCTTCTCGAGGAAGAAAAAATTGTTGATGTAGTAGTTGGTCCGGATGCTTACAGAGATCTCCCAAATCTTGTTCAAACTGCAGAAAGCGGGCAAAAAGCCGTGAACACATTCCTTTCTAGAGAAGAAACTTACGCTGACATCTCTCCTGTTCGTTTAAACTCAAATGGTGTAAGTGCTTTCATATCAATCATGCGAGGCTGTGATAATATGTGCTCGTTCTGCGTAGTGCCTTTTACTCGTGGTAGAGAACGCAGCCGTGATCCGCACTCTATTGTAAAAGAGGCACAAGACTTATTCGATCAAGGGTATAAGGAAGTGACACTGCTTGGCCAGAATGTAGATTCATACAAATGGTCAGAAGACGAAAATAATAAGGCATGGTTAGAGAAAAAAGAAAAGAAAGGTGAAGAAGTTCAGGTAGTTAACTTTGCCAACCTAATTGAAATGGTTGCGCAAATTGCACCTGACCTTCGTGTTCGATTCTCTACTTCTCACCCAAAAGACATAACGGATGAAGTGCTTCATACCATGAAGCGCTATGACAACATCTGTAAATGCCTCCATTTACCTGCACAAAGTGGTAACTCTCGTGTACTAGACTTAATGAATAGAACTTATACTCGAGAGTGGTACATTAATCGAGTAGATGCCGTTAGAGAAATCCTAGGTCAAGAATGCGCTATTACATCAGATATGATTGCTGGATTTTGTTCTGAGACTGAAGAGGAACATCAAGAAACATTAACCTTGATGGACTATGTGAAGTATGACTTCTCCTACATGTTCTTCTACTCTGAAAGACCGGGAACCCTTGCCGCAAAGAAGTTCGAAGATGACATTCCATTGGAGGTTAAGAAAAGGCGTCTTCAGGAAATCATCAATAAGCAACAGGCTACCTCACTAGAGCGTAATAAGCTAGACTTGGGCAAAATACAAACTGTCCTGATTGAAGGAACATCTAAACGATCTGAAGAACAACTTCAAGGTCGTACTACGGCTAACAAGGTTGTGATTTTTCCAAAGGAAGGCTTTAAAAAAGGTCAGTATGTAAATGTATTAATAGAAGACTGCTCAACCGCTACCCTATTTGGTAAGGTCGTTTCATAAACCAGAATTGATTTGAATAGCAAAGAGTTACTCAGTATAAAACAACGCTTCGGCATTATCGGAAACAGCCCTAAGCTGAGTCATGCAATTCAGGTTGCTGCTCAGGTTGCTCCTACAGACATGACTGTTTTGATCACTGGTGAAAGTGGTAGTGGAAAGGAATCCTTTTCGAAAATCATCCATCAGCTCAGCCCTCGAAAGCATGGTAAATTCATTGCGATTAACTGTGGAGCAATTCCAGAAGGAACAATCGACTCAGAATTATTCGGCCATGAAAAAGGCTCATTTACAGGGGCCTATGAAGCAAGAAAAGGTTACTTCGAAGACACCAACGGTGGAACCATTTTCTTAGATGAGATTGGTGAAATGCCAGTTCAAACACAAGCAAGGCTCTTGCGGGTATTAGAAAATGGTGAATTCATAAAGGTAGGCTCGTCAAAAGTACTTAAAACCGATGTGCGTGTAGTTGCAGCTACCAACGTCAATCTTTTACAAGCCGTAGAAAAAGGAAAGTTCCGAGAAGACCTTTATTATCGTTTGAGTACGGTCCCTATCTTTGTACCCCCACTAAGAGAAAGAGGTCAAGATGCCGATCTGTTGTTTAGAAAGTTCGCTTCTGACTTTGCCGAAAAATACCGTGTTGAAAGTATAAAACTCAACGATGAAGGCAAAGAAGTACTTATTCGTTATCGTTTTCCTGGAAACATTCGTCAATTAAAGAATTTAGTAGAACAAATTTCAGCTTTGGAGATGGAACGAGATGTTACTGCTGAAACCCTGCTAAAATATCTCCCGCAAAATAGCTCAAGTCTTCCTGCTATTTATCGGGGGGGCGATGATTCAAAGTCTGAAAGCTTAAGTGAAAGAGATTTATTATATCAAGTCCTGTTCGATATGAAGAAGGACATGAATGATCTCAAGAAATTGGTCAATAGCATGATGGAGAATGGGTCCTATGATAAACAAGTCGTAAATGATAACCCTAACCTATTTCGAAACTTAGACGAAAAACCCACTTCAAAAGAAAAACCAGCACCAAAAGACTTTTCAGAACCTATCTACCTTCAGCCAAGCGGTCAAGACCAAGGACCTTATGGTTATGATAGTGTACATGACATTACGCACGAAGAAGATGAGTCACTTTCCATTGAAGCCAAAGAGAAAGAACTCATTATAAAGGCCTTAAGGAAAAATAATAACAAAAGAAAATACGCGGCACAAGATTTGGGGATATCGGAACGTACACTTTATAGAAAGATCAAGCAGTATGAAATCGAATAAGCTTTTTGTCCTCTCTGTCCTTTTAGTATTGGTCACCTCATGCGGAATTTACTCATTCAATGGTGCTTCCATCGATTACAATGAAACTAAAACGATCTCGATTGCCAACTTCATCAATGAGTCTGGTGGCGGCCCTCCAAATATGGGGAATACGTTTACTGAAGGTCTAAAAGAATATTTTCAGAGAAGAACAAAGCTAGAGTTAGTACAAAAACAAGGTGATATTCAATTCGAGGGAGCCATAGCAAATTATACGGTTCGACCACAGTCCATTAGCTCTTCTGGAAATAGTAATCAAGCCGATGGAACAGGCTTAATGCGTCTTTCCATCAGTGTACAGTTGGTCTTTACTAATACAAAAAAAGAAGAGGAGAATTTACAGCAAGCCTTCACCTTCTTTTCCGACTATGATCCTGCAAATACGACACTTAATGCTGTTGAGGATGATTTGGTAGTAGAAATATTTGAACAGCTATATTTTGATATTTTTCAAGCCTCTGTTGCCCAGTGGTAATATTCCTCCTACTTTAGACGCTTTAATATAAAAAAGTGGACCGCGAACGATTTAATTCCTTACTATCAGACCCTTCCTTAGTCACTAACGTTGACATCAAGGCATTAAACGAGTATCGTAAGAAGTACCCTTATTTTCAGAGCTTGTATGTGGTGATCGCTAAAGCATTAAAAAACCAAAATCACCCAAAAACTGACGCGTTTATAAAAAAGACTGCCGCATACTCCGCCAACCCTGAATATCTAAACGAAATTATTGGTGGGGATTACAAGTTCATTACTAAGCGCCAAGAAGACAAAGCGCCAGTGATTGAAACTCCAAAAGAACAAGGAGAAGAAACAACCAGTACGTCAGAATTAGAACAAACCACTTTAGACATTAAAGCCACCAAAGCTCGAATTGAAGCACTTCTGGCGAGTACAGAAACACAGGAGGCTGAAGTTTCTGAAAAGAAAAAACCCTCTGTAATCAGTCAGGTGGAAATCATAGAGAAGTTTATAAAGGACGAGCCTTCCATTGAACGGCAGAAGATCTCTCAAACAGATTTACCAAGTAATCAAGTAGATCTAGCAAGCAAAGCGATAAAGGATGTAGAGTCCTTTGAGACCGAAACTTTAGCCAAATTAATGGCGATGCAGGGCAAGGCTAGAAAGGCCATAAATATTTATAAAAAACTCAGTTTGAAGTTTCCTGAAAAAAGCACTTACTTTGCAGCCCGAATGGAGGAAATAAAGTCGAAAAAGAATGTTTAAGTTATTTATAATATTAGCGATCATCATATCAGTTTTATTGATTCTGATCGTTTTAATGCAGAATTCAAAAGGTGGTGGTTTATCAAGTCAATTTGGCGGTGGTGGAGCACAACAGATTATTGGTGTCAAGAAGACCACAGATTTGTTAGAAAAAGCTACTTGGATATTTATTGTTGCACTGATAACTTTCAGCCTTGCCTCCAGTCTTACGCTAAATGATGGCACGCAACAACTGACTAACCCTAATATAGATGCCGCACAACAATCTCTGCCTGGGGCTACAATTCCTGCCGTTGCCGATACAAGTGGTATTCAGCCAATGGCTCCAGACACAACCGGTCAATAATTAAAAAGAAACTATAAACTCCCCACTGCGAAGCATCGCAGTGGGGAGTTTTTTTTGCCTTTATGTCAGTAATCCCTATTAATGATAGTAGATCTGACAGATGATACTGACAACGATTGCCATATCAACTGACAAAAGTTCCTAAAATGGGATTGGCACATTAAGTGCAAGTACGCCATTTGTATTGTGAAACAAAACCTTAAAACGATAAGTAAAAATGTCTAAAGTAAACATTACTCCACTTGCGGACAGAGTTCTAGTAGAACCAGCGGCTGCAGAAGAAAAAACTGCCTCAGGCATTATCATTCCTGATACTGCTAAAGAGAAACCACAGAGAGGTACGATAGTAGCTGCAGGAAGTGGTAAAAAAGACGAGCCAATGACTGTGAAAGTCGGTGATACTGTATTGTATGGCAAGTATGCTGGTACTGAGCTTTCTGTAGAAGGTAACGACTATTTGATTATGAAAGAGTCTGACCTTTTCGCAATCATCAATTCTTAATCAAAACTGAAAATTTAAAACAATAAAGAAATGGCTAAAGAATTATTCTTTAACAATGACGCAAGAGATCGCCTGAAAAAAGGTGTTGATACGTTAGCTGATGCTGTAAAAGTAACCCTTGGTCCTAAGGGTAGAAACGTCATCATCGACAAAAAATTCGGTGCCCCTACCGTGACAAAAGATGGTGTTTCAGTAGCAAAAGAAATTGAGCTTTCTGAGCCAATCGAAAACATGGGTGCACAACTAGTGAAAGAAGTAGCTTCAAAAACTGCTGATGATGCTGGTGATGGTACTACTACTGCGACAGTTTTGGCGCAAGCTATCTACGGTGCGGGTATCAAGAACGTAGCCGCAGGAGCTAACCCAATGGATTTGAAAAGAGGTATTGACAAAGCAGTTGCTGCTGTCGTTGCTGACCTTAAAGCACAATCAAAACCAATCAAAGAATCTAAAGAAATCGAACAAGTAGGAACTATCTCTGCTAACAACGATAACGAAATCGGTAAAATGATTTCTGATGCGATGGATAAAGTAGGTAAAGATGGTGTGATTACTGTAGAAGAAGCTAGAGGTACTGAAACTGAAGTAAAAACTGTAGAAGGTATGCAGTTTGACAGAGGTTATCTTTCTCCATATTTCGTGACTAACACGGAAAAAATGGAAGTAGAGATGGAGAATCCTTACATCTTAATCTACGACAAGAAGATTTCTTCAATGAAGGAATTACTTCCTATACTCGAGCCAGTTGCTCAAAGCGGCAAGCCACTAATCATCATTGCAGAAGATGTTGATGGCGAAGCTCTTGCTACTTTGGTAGTTAACAAAATCAGAGGTTCTCTGAAAATTGCTGCTGTTAAAGCTCCAGGTTTTGGTGATAGAAGAAAAGCTATGTTGGAAGACATCGCGGTATTGACTGGTGGTACTGTTATCTCTGAAGAAAGAGGTTACAAACTAGAGAACGCTACGTTGGAGTACCTAGGTACTGCAGACAAAGTAAACATCGACAAAGACAACACTACAATTGTTGATGGTGCTGGCGAAAAGGCGAACATCGATGCAAGAGTGAAGGAAATCCAAACTCAAATCGAAAACACTACATCAGATTATGACAAAGAAAAGCTACAAGAGCGTTTAGCTAAGCTTTCTGGTGGTGTTGCTATTCTTTACATCGGTGCTGCTACTGAAGTAGAGATGAAAGAGAAAAAGGATAGAGTTGATGATGCATTGCACGCAACCAGAGCGGCTGTACAAGAAGGTGTAGTTGCTGGTGGTGGTGTAGCGCTAATCAGAGCAGGTGCTGCGTTAGACAAAGTTGAAGTGGCTAACGATGACGAAGCTACTGGTGTAAACATCATCCGAATCGCTATCGAAGCTCCTTTGAGAACTATTGTTGCCAATGCTGGTGGCGAAGGCTCTGTAGTTGTAAATGAAGTAAAAGGTGGAAAAGCTGATTACGGTTACAATGCAAGAACCGACAAATACGAAAACATGATCGCTGCGGGTGTAATTGACCCAACTAAAGTGACTCGTTTAGCATTAGAAAACGCTGCTTCTATCTCAGCATTACTCTTAACGACAGAGTGTGTAATTGCTGAAGAGAAGGAAGAAGGTGGTGCAGGAATGCCAATGCCTCCTATGGGTGGTGGTGGCATGGGTGGTATGATGTAATACCCCCTCCGCACAACAAAATAGATAAAAAGCCTGATTCGTAAGAGTCAGGCTTTTTTTTTGATGGTTAGACGTATCGATTATTCGAGATAGCTCAGATGAACTATATCTATCACATGCACCTTACCTCCTTCCAATCCTAATTACTAATTTAATCTCTGAACTTGATAACGGTTTGATATAGAACATGGTTCGAACGAACAAGTAAGCAATATTGATGATAATTTAAGAGTCGACTGGGCTCTCTAAATAACTTCACCTTTTTCTCGAAGGATTTTTTCTTATATTTCTGTTAGCCAAACCTAACCGATCTATGGAAAGATTCAATACTCCTCTGGAGGCCTTTGCCCATTGGGTAAATACTACGCCTGACAAAACATTCTTACGTCAACCTATCAATAGGGTATTTACGGAATACACCTATCGAGAAGCAGATCAAGAAATTCGAAAAATCGCTACTGCGCTAAATGGAATGGGACTATCGAATGGTAGTCATGTAGCCCTTCTTTCAAAAAATTGTGCTCATTGGATCATGGCAGATCTCGCCATCATGATGGCTGGATGTATCTCCATCCCCATCTATCCTACGCTAGGTGCAGAGTCAATTCATGAAATATTAGTTCATAGTGAGTCAAAAGCCATTATTGTTGGGAAGCTCGATGATTATAGTCAGCAGAAATCTGGCATACCAGAGATCCCAATCATCGGAGTTGAGCTATATGATATAAAGGAACAACATGGCTGGGATAAATTAGTGGCAGCTAATCAGGCCATGGAAGGTTTAACAGAGCAAAAACATGAAGACTTAATGACCATCATGTATACCTCAGGGACTACAGGTAACCCGAAGGGCGTGATGCACACCGTTGGAACTTTCAACACACTTATCAATACCGCTATAGCGGCTATTAAACTACCCAGCCAGCCACGTTACTTCTCTTACCTACCTATGACGCACATTGCTGAAAGAGCAGGCATTGAACTATCTGCGATTTACCGTGGTGCAGCAGTCAGCTTTCCAGAGTCATTGGCTACGTTTGGTGAAGACCTTGCCTTAGTGCAACCAGAAACTTTCTTTGGTGTGCCTAGAATCTGGCAAAAATTTCAGGAAAAGCTACTTGAAAAAATGCCTCAGAAGAAACTCGATCGCTTAACTAGCCTACCGATTATCGGTAACATTATAAAGAAGAAAATCAGACAAAAACTTGGCTTATCAGCATCCGTGGCCAACTTTTCAGGAGCAGCACCGATTTCAAAAAATTTACAAGAATGGTACGCTAAACTTGGTATAGAAATCTGTCAAGCCTACGGCATGACAGAAGATTGTATCATGTCTCATTTCAATTTACCAGGCGCTAACAAGTTTGGTACTGTTGGTAGACCATTGCCAGGCGTCACATCTAAGCTATCTGGTGAAGGTGAAATACTAATTCAAAGTGAATGTCTAATGCAAGGCTATTTTAAAGAGCCCGAAAAAACAGCTGAGATGTTTACAGCTGACGGTTTTTTAAGAACTGGAGACATTGGTGAGTTCGATCATGATGGCTATCTCTCCATTACTGGCCGCATCAAAGATCAATTCAAGACAGACAAAGGCAAGTACATTAGCCCTGCTCCAATTGAATTGGAATTATTGAAAAACGGAGATATTGATCAGGTCTGCATTGTAGGAACTGGTATTCCTCAACCAATTGCGTTGGTAGTAGTATCTGAACTAGGGAAACCAAAAAGTAAAGATGAATTAGAGAAGTCTCTAATGGGTACTGTCAAAGAGCTTAATCCTAGCCTTGAAAATTTCGAGAAAATTGCTAAGGTGATCATAATGGATGAAGACTGGTCTGTAGACAATGGCCTCTTAACCCCTACTTTGAAAGTAAAACGAAATAGAGTCGAAGCAATTCACAAAGACAGGTACGCACAATGGTTCGAATCTCCTGATAAAGTAGTCTATGAATAATAGACTACTTAAGTGAAGGTAAAGACCAGTTTTTAACGACTACCAATATCCTTATTGCTATAATAAAAGCGATAGTAATGATGATTTGAAAATCAGCTTGAAGATTGGTTTGCTCAAGCAATAAATAAAGGCCTCCTCCTGCTAGACAAACTGTAGCGTAAATCTCTTTTCTAAAGATTAAGGGTATTTCGTTCACTAAAGTATCTCTTAATACACCTCCAAAAACTGCTGAGATGGTACCCATAATCAGTGCGACAACCGGAGGCAGTCCGAAGGCAAGTGTCTTTTGAATACCGAGAATGGTAAACAAACCTATTCCTATAGAATCGAAAAGGAACATCGTTTTTCTTAAGCGTTCAAAAACCTTCTTGAAGAACATTCCCGCCAGTATCCCCAAGCCGATCACTAAGAGGTAATTCACATCTTCCAACCAACCTACGGGCTGACTACCAATGAGTAAGTCTCGAATTGTGCCTCCACCAATAGCGGTTACAAATGCGATGACAGATGCTCCAAAAAAGTCTAACTGTTTTTTAGACGCCAATAGCCAACCACTAACAGCAAAAACAAAGGTTCCTGTTAGGTCAAGTCCATAAATTAGGTCCAAAATGTTCATTTCGGTGCGAAGGTAATCTTTTGATTGAATTGATCTAATGATACAGGGAAATTCCGTTTTGAAACAATTGAGATTGAAACGCAAAAAAACGCTCTTCCAGTAACTGAAAGAGCGTTTTTTATACTTAAATAGTGACTACTTCTTTATCACTAAACTTTCATCGTCTTTATTAACAAGCACTGGTTTTCCGAGCCCAATATTGTCTAATCGTTTTAGCTGCGTCTTACCATCTCCGACAACAACATATATAAGTTTATCAGGATTCATGTATTCCGCAATTAATCGTTGGGCTTCAGCCACATCCATTGATTTCAACGTAGCCTCCTCTTTCTTTACGTAATCAAGTGGTAAGTCATACGTTGATATATTCTGAAGAATACCAACCAAACTACCAAGTGTCTCATAAGACTGTGTATTGCTTCTTAGGATTGATGTTTTAGTAGAAGACATGTCTTCAGCTGAAAAATCAATCCCATAATTATCTAAGATTTCCTTAAACAACTCAATAGACTCTTTCGTCACGTTACTCCGAACGCTAGATGCCGCTGTAAATGAAGTACCATTCTGTTTTCTTGAATAGTCAGAGTAAGCACCATAAGTATAGCCTTTTTCAAGCCTCAACTTCTTAAACAGAATAGAACCAGATCCAGAACCCAACTTATAGTTCGCCATAGTAGCAGCAGCATAATCCTCGTTATCACCTTCCATGCTTACACGACCGATGTTAATGACAGACTGCTTTGCCTCAGGGTAATCCACAAAGTAGATCCTTGAATCTAAAGAAGGAGGTTTGATTTCATAAACTGGAAACTCAACTTCTTTACTTTTCCAATCATTGAAAATCTCCAACGACTTCACAACATCTGCTTGCTCAATCGCCCCTACAAAGTGGAAAGAAGCTACTGAAGGTGAAAAGTTACGCTCGTAATAGGCCTTAAGGTCATCTAGGGTAATTTTACTCACCGAAGAAGCAGTACCTGATACTGGATTTGCGAAAATGTGATCCTCTCCATAAAGTACTTTATTAAAGACTTTCGAAGCGATAGCATTCGGGTTCGCGTTATTTTGTTGAATCGAATTCAATGCCGAACTCTTGATTCTCGCGAACTCATCTTCATCCCAACGCGGCTGAGTGATCACCTCATGTACTATTGCTAATACCTCATCGTAATTTTTAGCTAAAGAGTTACCTGAAATTGTCATGTACTCTTGAGAGGTAAATATCCTCACACTAGCTCCCAATTGACCCAGGGCCTCTTGAAGCTCTAGTGGTGTTCTATTGACAGTACCTTCCATCATCATATTATCTAGAAGTGCTGAGGTGCCAACCATCTCAGGATTATCTAGAAGCATCCCTCCTTTTAGACGGATACTAAATTGCGCCATTGGCAATTCATCTTGATAGATGTGAAGTACATCCATGCCATTAGCCAATTCTTCTTTAGTAATTGAAGGAGGAGTAAAACTCAATTCACCTTTAAGCGCTGGTGCTGTACTTCTGTCAATTTTAGAGGCTGTTTTTACAAACTCAACATCCTTTTCAAACTTATCGATATTACCCTCAGCCCCTTGAACGATAGCTTCTTCAACTACAGAAGCCCTAACTGAGCCTTCAAGTATTAAGTCTGTTTGGCCAACAGGCACAAAACTCGTAGCAAGGAAGCTGTGTCCTTTGATATACTTGTTGTAAACACCCATGATATCTTCTCGCGTAACATCAAGGCTATTCTGAAGATCTTCTTTGATAAAGCCTGGGTCGCCAGCAAAAGTATTATAGTCAGCCAGTTGATAAGCTTTATTGAAGACACTTGAAGCCGAATTATAAACGCTCGTTTCCAGACCGATTTTAATTCTGTTTAAATCTGAATCCGAAAAACCATTGGTTTCGAACTTAGCAAATGCTTCATCCATAGCGGCTTTCAACTCATTGAGGTTAACGCCATCAAAAGCACGTGCACCTAGCTTGAAGGTTCCGGCAATTTCATTTGAGCCGTTGTATGCAAATACTGACGGTGCGAGTTTCTTTTCTTCAACAATCACTTTATACAAGGCTGATTTCTTTCCATCCGTCAATATTTGTCCCAATAGATCCAAAGCCCACATATCAGGGTGATATTTCTCAACTGTTGGCCACACCATCTCTAAATCAGGAAGGTTTGCGAATTTATCTTCGTGGAAGAATAACTTGTTTGCACTCAACACCGCAGGTCTCGGCTCAATTGTTTCAACGTCCGCACGAGGAACTAGCTCACCAAAATACTTTTCTATTAAAATTTCTGCTTCTGCTTCATCGATATCACCGGCAATTACCAATGTGGCGTTGTTGACACCATACCATTGCTCGTAGAACTCTTTCACATCCGCGATAGTCGCATTCTGTAAATCTTCTAAGCTTCCAATTACATCCCAGCTATACGGATGACCTTCAGGGTAAAGATTAGTCAACTGCACATATTCTTTATGTCCATAAGGTCTGTTATCAACCCCTTGGCGTTTCTCATTCTTTACAACCTGCTTCTCGTTTTCAAGCCCCCACTCGGATACTGTATTAATAAAGAATCCCATTCTATCTGATTCCATCCAAAGTACTTGCTCTAATGCATCGCTCGGTACGGTCTCAAAATAGACAGTACCATCCGTCCAAGTACCCCCATTGAACGTGCCCCCAAGGTCATTCATATTCTTAATGAAGTTTCCTGCACCTACATTTTCGGAGTTCTGGAAAAGCATGTGTTCAAAAAAGTGAGCAAAGCCAGTCTTCCCAACTTTCTCTCTATTAGATCCCACATGATAGAGTACTGCTACCGCTACGGTTGGGTCAGAAGTATCTTGATGAAGTACTACTTGTAAACCGTTTTCTAAGGTGTACTTCTTGTAATCAATATTGAATTCATCGGAAGACGAATCCTGAGCTGTATCACAGGCTGTTGCTATAAAAAGCAATAACACGAGATAAAGACTATACTTTTTAAAATTGTGTTTCATGATAGTTTATTTTTAAGTCTAAAAAAAAGCCCCTTACGAGGCTTTGAATGTTTTAATGCACATCACCCATGAGTTTCCTCAGCGGTTTATTAAGTGCCAGCAGTAGTAATGCCGCACCAAAAGTCGTCAGAACGATGGTTATGTATTGAGAAGGCATATTAGCCAAAGCATCAGCGTCTCCTCCACTGGCTTCGCCAGCAATTATACCCGCCAACAGATTACCAAGCGCTACAGATAAGAACCAGATTCCCATCATTTGACCTTGATAGCCTTTAGGGGCTAATTTAGTTGTTAAGCTCAAACCAACAGGACTTAAACTCAACTCACCAAAGGTATGGAAAAGGTAAGTAAAGATTAACCAAGTTGGAGCAGCCATCTCTCCTGAAGCAGCAATTTTCGCTGCGAAATACATCACGAAGAAGCCAGCCGCTACGCCAAACAGTCCAAAGGCAAATTTCAAAGGAGAGCTTGGTTCTAAATTCCTTTTAGCGAGGTATATCCACATAGCACCAAAAAACGGTGCGAAAAGGATAATGAAAGTAGAATTAACTGACTGGAAGTAACCTGCGGGCATTTCCCAGCCGAACATTGTCCGATCCGTAAAACGTTCCGCAAAGAGGTTCAGTGTAGAACCAGCTTGTTCAAACCCAGACCAGAATACAGCCGAGAAGATAAATACTATCCCCATGGCAATCACTTTCTTTCTATCGGCTGGCGTCAAACCACCCAGCACGATAATATAACCAAGGTATGAGAATGCAACAATGGCAATCACAACACCAGAGTAATTGGCTATCGCGCTGGCATCTACGTTAATCACTCCTGTGAACATAAAGACTAGCACTAAGCCCAAGACACCTACAATGGCTGTAGTGACCTTCTTCAAAGTGCTTTGAGAATCCTTCTCTTCTACCGTTTCAAAAACAGGAGCGTTCCCTACATCGGCCAACGTACCTGCAGTTAATCGGTATTGAATGAGGCCTAATACCATACCAAAACCAGCAAGACCGAAGCCTAAGTGCCAGTTGTACTCAGCTACAGAACTTGTTAAAAGCGGTGCAGCAAAGGCTCCAATGTTTATACCCATATAGAATATGGAGAATCCCGCATCACGCTTACTGTCTCCCGGTGCGTACAACTGTCCTACAATAGAACTAATGTTTGGCTTAAGTAGCCCTGTACCAATCACAATCAAAATCAGGCCAAGGAAAAAAGCATTCGTATCAAGTGCACTGAGTTCAACTCTCTCAGAAGTATCTGAGAATACCTGAAGTATACCAGGAATACCCATGGTAAAGTGTCCAAGGGCGATGATAATACCACCATACCAGACAGATTTCTTTAGACCGAATAAGCGATCGGCTAACCAACCTCCAGGCAAAGCGAGCAAATAAACCCCCATGGTATAAAGGCCATAGATTGCTCCTGATGTTTTATCATCGAAGCCCAAACCACCATCTGACACAGCAGTGGCCATAAATAGAATGAGCAGGGCCCGCATACCGTAGTAGCTAAACCTCTCCCACATTTCAGTAAAAAATAGGGTTGCCAATCCTCTAGGGTGCCCCCAAATCGTCTTCTGATCTGACATAGTTAATTTTTTCGTTTTAGAATAACCCATGAATCTAACACGCCCCAAAGCATTTTACAAATCGTATTTTCATAAATGGTACTCACCGTCAGTTTTAGCTGATTCCCATTAATCAAAAAGTCAGTACCCAAAGAGTATTTCAACAATATTTAGGAGGTATTTTAATCACCAATACATACCTTTGCAATCGTTTTCACAAAGAGAGAAATTAACCAAAAGACATGCTAGAATCTGGAATAAAATCCAACAAGGCTGGGCTCGAAACAGCCGGAATTAAAGTTAAAGAAGCACACTGGAACCTTGGACCAACCGAACTCATCGAAGAAGCCATTATAAACGGTGAGGGTCACTTGACGGACACAGGCGCACTCATGTGCGATACTGGTAAGTTCACAGGTCGTTCGCCTAAGGATAGGTTCATTGTAAGAGATGAGTCTACCGAAGAAAAGGTTTGGTGGGGCGATATCAATATTGGAATCTCTCCAGCGTCTTTCGATAAGATTCATAAAAAGATGATCACTCATCTTGAAGACCGCAAGGTTTACGTTAGAGATGCTTATGCTGGTGCAGACAAAACACATAGGCTTAAGTTACGAGTGGTTAATTCCATGGCATGGCACAACCTGTTCTGCTACAACATGTTCATCAGACCAGAAGCATACAAGCTTCCTGACTTTGAGCCAAACTTTACAATCATCTGTTGCCCAGAATTTAAAGCTGATCCAGCAACTGACGGCACTAGACAAGAAAACTTTGCCATTGTAAACTTTACTAAGAGAATGATCCTTATCGGAGGAACTGAGTACTCTGGTGAAATGAAAAAAGGAATCTTCTCAGTACTTAACTTCTTATTACCAACAGTGGATGGCGTTCTACCAATGCACTGTTCATCTAACATGGGTATTGAGAAAAGCGATACAGCAGTATTCTTTGGCCTTTCAGGCACTGGTAAAACAACATTATCTGCAGATCCAAATAGACTACTAATTGGTGATGATGAACACGGTTGGACTTCTAAGAATGTTTTCAACTTTGAAGGTGGTTGCTATGCAAAGGCGATCGACCTTACGGAAGAAAACGAACCAGATATTTTCAGAGCGATTAAGTACGGTGCAATTGTAGAAAATACTAGGTTTCATCCTGGAACTAGAAATGTGGACTTCAGTAATACTGAGGTGACAGAAAACACAAGAGTATCCTACCCTCTTAACCATATCAATAACATTGCAGAGCCATCGATTGGCGGTATTCCTAAGAATATCTTCTTCTTGACGTGCGATGCCTTCGGTGTAATGCCTCCACTATTGAGGTTGAACAAAGGTCAGGCGATGTACCATTTCATTTCTGGCTATACTTCAAAAGTAGCGGGTACTGAAGCTGGTGTAACGGAACCACAGCCTGTATTCTCTGCTTGCTTTGGAGCACCATTTATGCCGCTTCACCCTACCGCGTATGCTGTAATGCTCGGTAAGAAAATGGAAGAGAATGCTGTGAATGTTTGGTTGATCAACACTGGTTGGACAGGTGGACCTTACGGTATTGGGTCAAGAATAAAATTGAAATATACAAGAGCGATGATTTCTGCTGCATTATCTGGTGTATTGGATAATGTTGGTTACAGAAAACACTCAATCTTTGGAGCTGAAATTCCAATGACATGTCCAGGTGTCCCTAGCGAGATATTGAGTGCAAGAGAGACTTGGAAAAACGATGATGGATTCTATGAGACCTCTAACAAACTAGCAAGAATGTTCCAGAAGAACTTCAGTCAGTTTGAGTCTTATGCTAATGAAGAAATCATGGCAGGATCTCCTAAGCCAAGAGAAGACTACAAATAAACGAGTAACTATCAGTGAAGTGAAAGCCTGTTCCTTTGGAGCAGGCTTTTTTTTAGGTATAAAAAAAGCCCGTTCCGTCCGAACAGGCTTTTTGATGCAGATCAACGCACCTTCGACACTACTAATGATCATAACTTTTATTGCTTCACCCCACTTTCTATAGTCTCTAACCTATTCAGTGCGGTTTGTAATTCTCTTCGTAAAGTGATCTGATTTTCAGTAGCCTGAAAACGCTGATGTCGGTACTCATCCACAATTTTAGAATAGGCCGACTTAACTCGTTTCACGACACTGCAAACGTGTTTAATACGCGTATACACCACCAAAACAATGGTTGCTAGTAGTGCAATGATCGACCAAACCAAAGCA